>Ga0308309_10002985_pt1 | contig 10118 bp, 2 predicted proteins | sample HubBroMetageWFT5_FD_192491 | JGI IMG/M metagenome (GOLD analysis project Ga0308309, IMG submission 192491) | Warmed and freeze-thawed soil microbial communities from the Hubbard Brook experimental Forest, New Hampshire - Hubbard Brook CCASE Soil... | ecosystem: Environmental > Terrestrial > Soil... | reverse complement strand
AGCACCGCTCCGATCACCGCGAGCCCGGCGAAGAACAGGTTCACGTACAGGCACCAGCGCCAGGACAGGTACTCGGTCAGGATGCCGCCGAGCACCAGGCCGATCGCGCCGCCGGCGCCCACGATCGCGCCGTAGACGCCGAAAGCCTTGCCGCGCTCCTTCGGGTCGCTGAACGTCGTGGACAGGATCGACAGCGCGGCGGGCGCGAGCAGCGCACCGAACGCGCCCTGGGTGGCCCGGGCCGCGACCAGCATGCCGAAGCTGGTGGCCGCGCCGCCGACGGCCGACGCGGCGGCGAAGCCCAGCGCCCCCGCCAGGAACGTGGTCTTGCGTCCGATCATGTCGCCCAGCCGCCCGCCGAGCAGCAGCAGGCTGCCGAACGCCAGCGCGTAAGCGGTGACCACCCACTGCCGGTCCGCGGTGCTGAAGCCCAGGGCCCGCTGCGCGGACGGCAGCGCGATGTTCACGATCGCGGTGTCCAGCACGACCATGAGCTGGGCGAGGCCGACGGTGCCCAGGATCAGCCACCGGCGGCGGTCGGGAGGTGTCTCGCTGATCGCGGAAGATGTTGTTGTTTCCATACCCGCGATGCTGTCGGCTGGGCGGCCAGCCGTCGTCGTGCACAGGAAGCGACTTCTGCCTGGTCAGCAGGGATGCCGCCGGGCGCCGGTGTACCACGCTGGGAGTAGCCGGCAATAGCTACCGAGGGCGGATGCGCACGCCGTTCAGCAGATCGACGGCAGCGCTGTCAGCGGTGATGTCCGCAGGATCCGTCGGCTGCCGAGGCCCGCGCCAAGCGGGTCTCCGCCGGGTGTGATGGTGTCGGCCGTTTCCGTCTGGCCTGTGGCCGAGTGGGCTTCCGTCCGGGTCTGCACCTGACCGAACGGCAGGAGCTCGACCGCGAGCACGCTCAGCGAGCTGGTCCGCGCCAGGCCGAGGATGTTCAGCCACGCGATCAACTCCTCCTGGGGAAACTCGCGATAGGCTCGCGGGCCGCCTGCGGGCGACGCCCCGGCGGCTGTGTCCTGGCCGAACGGGATGCCAGCGCCATGGCCGAGCAGGATGTTGCGGTGGGAAGCCCCGTCCGCTTGCATCGCCTGGGCGTAGAGCATGAACCAGATCTCGGTCTGCGGATCGCGGCCCGGGCTGAATACCCGCCGGCCATTCAGCACCGCGGCCGCGTAAGGGGCGCTGACCGTGACACCCTGCCCCGTTCGGCTGACCGAGCAAACCAAGGTGGGTGGCGGGTGCTGGATGCCGCTAACCCGGAGCGGGCGGCCGAACCGGCCCTGCGCGGTCGACCATCGTTTCGCGTGCCCGACCCGGAACTCGTATGTCCAGAAGCCGAACAGCTGTGCGTCCTGCCCGGTCACCCCCGGCGGCAGCGGCAGCATGAAGAACGCGCCGTTCGCTCCGCCGCTGGTCGCGACAGCCGGGACGAGTTTGGTCATCGCGCTGAGCCCGGATTCGTCTGCAGCCTGACCAGGGAAGATCACGCGCATTTGCTCGGGATCGACCGGCAGGGCAGGCTCGGCGGATTCTGGCAGCATCCCGTCAGCGTCGAGAGTCGGCGCGAGCGCGAAGGCCAGCAGCGGATCGGGCCCGTAGGCCAGCACGCGCCCGAAGTAGCAGTCGTCAGGATCGGCGATCGGCTGGTCGAACTCGATCCACAGGAAGTGGTCGCGCGGCGACGTCGAGGAGTAGTCGCTGGCAGCTGTGTAGGGCGACTCGGCCAGGCCTGTTGCGACGATCTTCGGTGTCTGCGCGGGCGGCGTCGTGATCGGCAGCGTGACCTGCAGCGAGAGCGTCTGCGCGGAGGTCGCCTCGAACGCCGCGGTCACCGTGTAGCCCGGCGACAGCTCCGCCGGGAAGGCGCCGGGAGCCCGGTTCGGGTTGATCGCGTCGAAGAAGATGATCTGCGTGTCCGAGCGCTCCGCCGATACCCCGGGGTCGAGGAGCGTGCTGGGCGCGATCGCCGGCGGCACGGTGATGGCGCCCACGGCAGTGCCGTCGCGACTGAAGCTGAGCGATGGGGCGGCCGACGTCGGCGGCTGGGGCCCCCCAGCGCTGGGCGCTGCAGTCGGCTGGGTGAAGCCGTCCCACGTCCAGTCACGCGCGAGTGGCAGCGTGAGCGCGACGATCCACTGCCCGAGAAGCTCGTTCTGGTTGGAGAAGGTGATCGAGCTGCCGTCGCCGGTGACGGCGTGCCGCAGCGAGCCGGACGCGCCGAACACGGTCCGCTGGCCGGGCTTGCCGCTCAGCGTCAGCCCGTTCTGGGTCACGCCGAGCTGCCCGGCGAGGAGCTGCGGAATGTTCGAGCCGGGCTGGAAGTACACGGCGCTGAGCTGCGCCGAAGCCGACCCGCTGAACAGCGCGTTCTCGGTTTCCGCTGCCTGGCGGACGATGTAGTCGCTGAACGGGCCGGTCGGCGGCGTATCGGTGCCGTAGTAGTCGGGCTTGTCGGTGCACTGCGGCTGCAGCCGCACCCGGATGTCCCGCGCGGTCGGGATCGGCAGCGTGGTCGTTCCCGGCGCAGGAGGCTCCGCCGCGGAGATGTCGTCGATTCCATCGGTGTAGTCCAGCGTCAGCGTCACGTCCGGGTCGGTGCCTGGCCCGAACGAGACGTTGACCGCGTAGATGACGCGGAAGTTGCCGTCCACGTCGCCGGGGTCGGTGCCCGGCGTGCCGGTGTCGTTGGCCGGGATCCGCGCCTCGACGACCACGTTGAACGAGCCGACGTCCGGGTCCGGGACGTCCAGTACCCCGCCGTTGCTAGTTGCCGCGTTGATCAGGGCTGCCAGGTTGGATGGCGCGAACGTGGCCGGGTCGACGCTGGCGAACAGGGCCTCCGGGTATCCGATCCGGGGCCGGCGGACGGTGAGCGTCCCGATTTCCCGGGCGGCGGGAGGCACGGCCGGGTAGGGCGGCAGGTTCTCATGCGTGTCGACCAGCAGGGCCTTGGGCGTGACGTACCGACGGAATTTGGCCAGGGTCACCGGGACCGGCCCGGGGTGGACCGGGGCCGCGCTCACATCGGGCCCGCCGCCGGTCAGGTCGACGAGCCGGACCCGGAACTCGTAGTCGGTCCCGTAGCGCAGGGCCGGCACCCCCGACAGGTCCGGCCGCGGCCCGGAACTCCCGGCCGTCGGCGGAGTCACCGGAGCCGAGCCCCAGCCCGCGGCTAGCAGCTGTAGGACGGGATCCGGCAGCACCAGGCTGGCGCCGGCCCATTGCGCGAAGTACAGCGGCAGCCAGGCGTCCTCGTCGTTGCCATCGTTGGGTGAGGCGCCGCCGCCTGCCGGGGCGCCGCCCTGGCTCGGCCGGATCGGCGCTGGGGCGACCCACAGCTCGCCGTCGATCGAGGTCATCGCGCCCGAGCCGTAGCCAGTGTCGTTGAACGGGAGCGTGCCCTGGACCGCGCACAGCGACGCCCACGGCTGCTGGCCGACGATGCGCACGTCGACGCGGTAGCCCTGCACGCCGAGCGGCGCCTCCGGCGTGTCGGGCGGTGGGTAGGTCACCGGATCGACCCGGACCCGCAGCAGGTTGAGCTGGCCGTTCAGCCAGGCGGTCACCTGCTCGTCGTCCCAGCCGACCTGCAGGCCTGCTTCGGTGCCCGGCGCGATCCGGTCCGGCTGCAGGGTGGCGGCGTCGATCGTGGTGGGCTGGTTGCAGTGCACGACCTGGGCGAAGCCGTCGTCGTACTCGACCGCCTCGAGCTGGGCCTGGGTGAGGTTGCTGCCCGGGCTGGGCACGACCGGCAGCAGCGCCGCGGCGAACAGCGCCCGGCCCGCCGTCAGCGCCGGCAGGCGCGCCGCGTACGACCGGACCGAGTCGGGGTTGGCCTGCAGGTCGGCCCACGGGTTGCCCGCGTCGAGCGTGACGTACACGAAGCCGCCGGCCGCGAGCGCCGCGTCCGGGACGGCGATCGATACCGGGTAGATCAGCCCGAGCGCTCGGGCCACCGCCGGCTGGCGCAGCGCGTAGGACAGGACCTGCCCCCAGGCGATCTGCTTGTCGGTGCCCGGCGGCGACTGGTTCAGGCCCGGGGCCTGGGCGCGCAGCGCGCAGCCGTAACCGTCGCCGACCTGGACGTCGCCGCTGGCCGGGCCCTCGAACGGGATCGCGTTGGTGTAGCTGTCCGGCAGCGACTTCTTGATCCGTGCGCCGGACACCGTGCCCAGCTTGCCGCTCGTCAGGGTGATGCCGGCCTGACCGAACTGCGCCGCGAGCTGCCCGAACAGCACCGGCGCGACCGGCGGCGGCGTCAGCACCAGCGGGCTGGCCAGCAGCACGCCGGCACCGGGGCTCGGCAGCGCGCCCGGGCCCGACAGGTTGACCACGACGGGAACCGCGGTCCCGGCGAAGGCCGGCCCGCCGCCCAGCGCCTGGGTCGGGTCGCCCACCGGCAGCAGCAGCACGTTGAGCCGCAGTGCGCTGCCGCCCGAGCCCCCGCCCGCCGGCACCCAGCGCTGCGGGAACGCCATCAGGCTCAGCTCGAGATCGTTCAGTGCCATCGGAGCTTCCTTAGGCCGTAACTGTGAGCGCCGGGGTATGGAACGTCTGCTGGAACTCCCACGAGCCGTCCCAGCTGACGCTGACCACCCAGCAGATCGAGATGTGGATCCCGACGGAACAAGTGGCCAGCAGCGTGACGTCCACCGCGGGAATCTCCATCCTCGGCGGGCTGATCTGCGGCACCGGCACCGGCAGCGGCGCGACGCTGAACCCCAGCCCGGCCGACAGCGTGAGGGACGCGCTCACCAGCCCGTCCAGCACGTCCACCGACGCCTGCCCGGTCAGCGTCGCCACCAGCGTGATGCTGGCCGTGCTCGCGTCGAGCTCGACGGCGATGGTGATCGACGCCGACCCCGACGCGATACCGAGGTCGATCGCCAGGCCCAGGCCGATCCCCGCCTGGATCACGAACGCCGGCAGGCTCTGCTGGACGCCGAAGGTCATCAGGCCGTTGCCGGCCAGCGGCGACGCGATCCAGTTGAACGGGTTGTCCGGCGCGCCCAGCCCGACCAGGAAGTCGACCGACAGCGGGCTGAGTGCTACCTGCAGGCCGAGATCCAGGCTGATATCGCTGAGCTGCCCGAAGCCCAGCGGCAGGTCAGCGATGCTGAACGTGTCGCTGACGGTCAGCTTCCCGTCCGAAATCGCGACATCCAGATCGGCGCCCACCCCGCCCGGCAGGTAAGCGGCCAGCGCCTGCAGGTCGCTGAACACCGCCTGCACGGCCGACAGCGCGCTGCCGAACGTCACGTCGAGGTTCGTCAGTCCCGGCTTGGTGTTCTCGTCGCCGTAGAACCCGCCGGTGATGGTCAGCACCGGATCCGAGCCGAACGCCGGCACGGTGACCAGGAAGCTGAGCGTCTTCAGGCTGAGCGTCCAGCTGGGCGAGGCCGACGAGTCGACCGTGTAGTCGAGCTGCGCCAGCGTCGGCGGCGACTTGGTGGTGTCCCCATAGGCGAGCGTGATCGTGATGACACCGAGATCGACGATCGTCGTGGTGCTCGGGCTGCCGGCCGCATCGGCCGGGAACGTGTAGCTCTTGGCGTACTTAAAGCCGGACGGGATCGTGTCGATCTGCGGCAGCTCGTTCGAGGTGAGCAGCGACAGCGCAGCGGCCAGCTCGGGGAACAGCCCGGTCGAGTTGAGGATCGCGGCCAGGTCGCCGAGATTGGGCGAGCCCGGGTTCACGATCCCGCCGGGCAGGGCGGACGGCAGCTGCGGGAACTGCAGGCCCGGCACCAGCCCGGGCCCGGCTGCCGCCGGGATCTGCGGCGCCTCGAACAGCACCTTGTTGGTACCGGTCGCGTGCAGCAGGCTGTAGTAGCTGGCGGGCTGCGGCAGCGAGTCGAGGTCGGCCACGTCCGCGATGTGCCACCGGCTGGTGTCGTTGTTGTTCTGCACCACGGGCACCGGGAAATCGCCCGGCAGCGCGGCCGGCGCCTGGTCGGTGTAGTGACGCACGCCCAGGCTCCAGCCGCCGCCCCGCGGGATCTGGGGCGCCCCGCGCAGCGCGACGCCGAACTCCTGGCTGGCGTTGCCGCCCTGACCAGTGGTGACCGCGTCGATCTCGAACGCCGAGCAGCGCAGCACGGTACCCGCCCCGGAACCGAACTTCCCCGCCTCCACGGTGCACGACACCGCTGGGGTGAACGGGCCGAACTGCCCGACCAGCGTGGCCAGCTGGGCTGGCATCGGCGGGCTGCCGACCGGGAGCAGCTGCAGGTACCCGACCAGGTCCCGGGACGGAACCAGCGTCAGCTGCTGAGTTTCGAAGGCGGGCACGCCCCGAAAGGCGCCTGCGGTGACGTTCACGCTGGGCGCCACTCCGACGTCGGCGTCGAACAGCACCGGCTGGTACGTCAGCCCCGCGGCCTGGACCTGCGGCCCCTGCTCGCGGATGTTGCGCACGTTGAACACGCCAAGCATCGCCCCGGCGTGCACCACGGCCGGGTTGGGGAACACGAAGCGCCCGCTGGAGCACGGCTGCCAGCCGCTGTCGGACCGGTCCACCCAGCCCGCGTTCTGCCGCTCCATCGTGATCGTGCGCACCGCGCTGACGCCGTGCGGGTAGATCACGCTCTGGGCCTGGATGACCTCGTACGCCGTGCGGCCCCGGGTCGCCTCGAACTGAACCTTGACGATCGATGGCGGCTGCACGCCCTGGTTGAGCCACTCGCTGAAGACGCTCGCCCCGTACCCGGACAGGTCGGCCCGCGCCAGCGGCACGCCCTGCTGCTTGCCGCCGGCGCCGAAGTCGCCGGTGAAGATCGTCTCCACCGACGACGAGCCGTCTGCCGTCTCGCCGAGCACCTGCGCGCCGTAGGACACGTCGATGATCGATGCGCCGGGGAAGACCGGGCTGGGGCTCTTGCTGCCGTCGGCCGGGGTCAGGGTCAGCGACACAGCCGCGCTGAGCTGCTCCGACGCGGTCAGCTGGAATCCCGCCGACAGGCTGGTGAATGTCCCGCCGTCGGCCAGGAACCTGGACCTGACTCGCGGGTTGACCGGCCCGTTCGGCTGGCTGATCGCCGCCGTCAGCCCGAACGGCAGGCTGAACAGCGCGGCGAACGGCGCCCCGGCGGCGACGTTGCCGATGTTGTTGGTCAGCACCGGCGCCGGCGCGAACGGGACCAGCTGCTGGCTGTTGGGCACGGCGACCAGCAGTGGCGGGCCGTCGCTGCCTGGGTTGCCGACCGGCCCGAGTGGCCCCTGCGGCCCGGTCGACTCCATCGGTTCCCACGACACCTGCGGCACCGCGAACGTCGCCACGGCTGCCCCGTTCAACGCCAGGCTCATCCCCTCCAACGCGAACGCCGGGGCTTGAGCTACGGCGGAGGCCGCGGCCGCCACGGAAGCGGACGCCACCGGTGCGGCTGCTTGGAGCGAGTGCCGCAACAGTTCGCCGGCATCGGAGTCTGGCCCGCCGGTGGCGTACTCGCTGATCAGCGGCGCGACCGCCACGCCGAACAGGTCCACCTTGGTGGACAGGTCCAGCAGTGCCAGCGACAGCAGCCGGGAGGTCTGCAGCGCGTCCGCCGAGCCGGTGGGCAGGCTCAGCTTCGGCTGCTCACCGGAGCTGCCCACCAGCAGCGTGCTGCTCATCACCGCGGCATTCGTTCCGTCCCAGCTGATCACGGCCACGACCGCGGCCCTGCCGCCGGAGCCGTCCGCGATCTGCGACGCGCTGAAGTTCGCCGCGTAAGGGTCCGGGAGCGTCGGCAAGATCCACTGCAGCGGGAAGACCAGCCCGGTGGTGCAGCTACCGAACTGGCCCGCCTCGAGCCGCCCGGCCACGGTCAGGGTCGTTGGCGCCGCCGTGCGCAGCACGGCGTTCTCCAGCACCAGCGACAGCCCGGCCAGGCCCGGGGCGGTCTGGGTGCCGGACACGAACCCCAGCGTCGAGGCGGGGGTGTGCAGCAGGATCGCGGCGGCGTGCGTCCCGGTCGTGCCGAACGGGACACGCGAGCCGGACGCGTCCAGCGGCCGGTCGAGGTGCGCGATCAGGTCTCCGGTGACGATCAGCAGCTCGCTGGCGGTCGACGCGAGGAAACCGAACTCCGATGTAGCGGTCGTGTCGAACTCGATCGTCGCCGGGTGCGTGGCGGGCGCAGCCTCCGGCCACAGGGTCAGCGTTGTCCCCGCGGAGGTGGCCGCAGCGCTGGCTGCCCCGGCGCGCAGCGTCCCGGCGCCGATCTGCAGCAGCCAGCTGGCGATCGGCACGGCGGCGCCCCCGAGCCCGGTGCTGACCTCCACGCCGTTGCCCAGGTTCAGCTGGCCCACCCCCGGGCCGGCGGCCTCGGGCAGCGCCGAGATCCCGGTCGCCGCCAGCGGCAGCACCCACGCAGCGCCGATGATCGGCGCTGAACCCGACGGCCTGAACAGGCCGGACACGGATTGGCTGAAGCTGAACGATGCGGACGATGCGCTGCACGGGATCAGCACCCCGGCCACCGCGGGTGCCGGGGCCGCCCCGGTCCAGCGCAGCGTGACGTCGCTGCCGTACGCCTGGACCTGCGCGTCGGTGACGAGCTGCAAGGTGGCGCTGGCCTCGGTCAACTCGATTACGAGCTCTGCGGGTGGTGCGGCCGTGGCCGCTGCCGCGTCCGGCCCGGCCACGGGACCGGATACCGTCTGGGTGGCGAGGGCCAGCGAAACCGTCAGCGTCAGCGCTGACCCGGCCGGCACCTGGTAGACCCCGTCCGCGACGGTGAACGGCCGGGTGCTCAGCAGGGTCCCGCCGCTGATCGCAAACCCGGTAAACGCCCCGGCATCGAAGGCGGTTCCGAGCAGGTTGGCCAGAAACCACACGCTGCCCGCGCCGAGGTCCAGCTCGTTCGGCGGCGCTTGGGGCAGCGGGCGCAGGACCGGGGGTCCTGTCTCGCGCCGGACCGGCACGACCGCGAACGGCGCCGCGGCGCCGGCAAACTGGACGGGCGCGGAGACCGTGACCGGGAGCAGGTCCACCCAGTGCAAGGCGCCCGTAGCGTCCTGGAACGGGCCGTAGCTGTCGATGACCTGGCCGCCTCGCGCCCAGTCGGGCACGCCGACCGGGTTGGCGGGATCAGCGCCCGACGGGCTGCGGATTACCGCGATCGTTGCCGCCGGAGCCCGCGCAGCGGCGTCCAGCGCCTGCTGCGAGATCTCGAGCAGCTCGGCCTCCAAGGCCGGTGTCGCGACAGCGGAGGAGGCCAAGAGCCGTGGCGCCCGTAATTCGACTCCTGAGGGCACGGCCAGCACAGAAATGGCGAGCGCTATGCGCGCAGCGGTGAGAGTAGCTGGATCGACGCCGGTGGCCGGCGCCCAGCCGGCGGTTAGTTCAGACAGCGATGGCGTGATATCGCTCGCTTTAGTGAGATGGTTTTCCGGCATCATATATGTGCTATTCCTCCGCGATCGCACCTCGGGCCGGGCGTCCACGCCCGTCACTGCCGCCAACCCCGCTACGGTGCCGCCTCCGGACGGCGTCCCTCGGCAATTCTGCATTATTGCGTGCTCCGTCGAGGGGTAATCTTCACCGCCGGGCGCGCGGATTCTCGGCCCGCCAGCCCAGGCCGCCGCCATACTTGGAAAGAAGGCCCATAAATAGCTCGCTCAACTTACCGGTATAGTTGTCTAATCATTGAGGCGAGCAACGTGGCTTCCGCGAGCAACAGATATTCACATGGTCGTTAAAAGAGTTCGAGCGCTGCGCCGGAGCGACGACACCATTTTCGTGCGCAGTATGGACAGGCAGGCCCGTCTCCCCGCAGGCTCCTGCAGGCATCCGCCTCGGCCCGCAGGATCTCCGGGACCAGTGGCTGATGGCGGCACTCGCGTAAGGCATGAGATCATCCCGGACTATGCGTAAAGACCTGCGGGAATCGACTGAGTACGCCGCGGTCGCCGAGTATCTGCGGCGGCTGCACGAGCCGGCTTTCGGCAGGCCGCATCGTGTCACCGACCTCGTCACGACACCTGACGCCAGCCGCGTCGTCGTGACCGGGTCGGTCTATGACGAACTCGAAGGGCTGCCGCGCACCGTGCTGTACGAAGTGCGGGACGGCGGGCTGCGCGCGCTGAGCTCCGGTGGCGGGTCAGCCAAGGCGGGCCGGCTTGCTCCG
>Ga0308309_10002982_pt1 | contig 10126 bp, 8 predicted proteins | sample HubBroMetageWFT5_FD_192491 | JGI IMG/M metagenome (GOLD analysis project Ga0308309, IMG submission 192491) | Warmed and freeze-thawed soil microbial communities from the Hubbard Brook experimental Forest, New Hampshire - Hubbard Brook CCASE Soil... | ecosystem: Environmental > Terrestrial > Soil... | reverse complement strand
TTGCTGGATGCACAAACGCCTTACATTGCGGGCTGCGAGATTCACGACAATCCCTACTCGCCCATCTGCCGCCGCTGCCGCGACGAGGTCGCGAAGCACGGCGACGACACGCCCATCGCGTATCTCACCCAGGAAGCGCGTTATGTCGAAAAGCTGGCCACGCCCGATGTAACCATCGCAGACCTGATCGGGGATATCGATCCCATCAAAGCCGCGCGCGGCGGCCACGAACTTGGCAGCGAGATGACCGTCCATTACGGATTACTGCCACGGGCCAATCGCGGCATCTTCGCGATTAATGAATTGCCGGACCTTGCCGGAAAGATTCAGGTCGGTTTGTTCAACATCATGCAGGAAGGCGATGTGCAAATTAAGGGGTATCCGATCCGCCTGCCGCTCGACGTCGCGCTCGTATTCAGTGCCAACCCGGAGGACTACACGGCTCGCGGCAAAATCATTACGCCGCTGAAGGACCGCATTGGCTCTGAGATTCGTACTCATTACCCGGCTTCGATTGAAGAGGGCATTGCCATCACCACGCAAGAAGCGTGGACGCAGCGTGATGGATACAAGCTGCACATTCCAAAATACGTGCAGGAGGTCATCGAGCGGATTGCCTTCGCCGCCCGCGAGGACAAGAAGGTTGACAAGCGCTCAGGAGTCAGCCAGCGTCTGCCTATTTCGTGCATGGAGAATGTGATCTCAAACGCCGAGCGCCGCGCCATCCGACATAGCGAGAAGCTGGTGGTGCCACGCATAGGGGACGTTTATGCGGCCATGCCCGCGATCACGGGCAAGCTCGAACTGGAGTACGAAGGCGAGATGAAAGGCGCGGATCATGTAGGTCGAGAACTGATCCGAACTGCCATCGCCAAGACTTACGATGGATATTTCAAGGGCACGGACATGAACCAGATCGTGCAGTGGTTCGACCTCGGCGGCGAGATTCAATTAGCGGATACGGCCGCTGCGGGCGAGGCCCTGCAAGCGCTCCGCGGTATTCAAGGTCTAATGGAGAAGTTGGTCAAGCTGAACGTGGGACCGAAGGAGAACCCGGAATCGCAAGTGTCGGCGGCAGAATTTGTGCTCGAAGGCCTGCACGCGCACAAACGTATCGGACGGAACGAAGAGCGTCTGTTCACCGCCGGAGAAAAGCCGCAGAAAGTCGCGGAAAAGCCATTCGAGCGAGAAGATCAGCCGTTCCGCGGCAGAAGGCCGTTTAATTAGTCGTTGGTCGATGGTCGTTAGTCTTTAGTCGCCGGACGACGACGGCTCGAAATTGTCATTCCGAGCGAAGCGAGGAATCTGCTGCTTTGATTGGCCAACGACGACCAGCTAACGACCAACGACCGCTTTTATGAAACGCATTCGCTATTCCAAATACGTTCCCGACCCCGCCGGCGAAATGAGCATGGAAGACCTGCTGAGTGCGCTCTCCGATTACCTGCTGCAGAGCGGATTCCAGAATTACCTGTATGACGATTTCGGCGATGGTGAACAGACGCTCGACGATCTGCGCCGCGCGATCGAGCAAGCGTTGCTCGATAGTGACTTGCTGGATGAACAGATGCGCCAGCAGTTGCAGCAAATGCAGATGGAAGGCACGCTGGATGAACTCATCGAGCAATTGATTCAGCGCATGCAGCAGGAGGATTACATCAGCATAGACCAACCTCACAATGCTTCGCGCCAATCGAGCGTGGGGGGGCAGGTGGGCGAGGCGCAGCAGCAAGTGAAGTTCGAAATCACCGACAAGAGCCTGGATTTTCTTGGCTTCAAGACGCTGCGCGATCTGATGGGATCACTGGGAAAATCAAGCTTCGGACGCCATGATACCCGCGACTTGGCCACCGGCATCGAGGCCAGCGGTGCATCGAGACAGTATGAATTCGGCGATACGTTGAATCTCGACATTACCGCAACACTGTCCAGCGCGATCCAGCGCGAGGGCCTGAAGCTGCCGCTGAACATCGAATACTCCGACTTGCAAGTTCACCAGTGCGAATACCAGTCGTCATGCGCGACCGTTCTTATGCTCGACTGCTCACATTCCATGATTCTTTACGGAGAGGATCGCTTCACCCCGGCAAAGAAAGTGGCTATGGCGCTGTCGCACCTGATCCGCACGCAGTATCCAGGCGATTCTTTGTCTTTGATTCTGTTCCACGACTCGGCTGAAGAGGTGCCGCTCTCGCAGCTGGCGCGCGTGAAAGTCGGCCCGTATTACACCAACACTCGTGAGGGCCTGCGGCTGGCACAGCGCATTCTGCAGCGTCAACGCAAAGACATGAAGCAGATTGTAATGATTACTGACGGCAAGCCATCCGCCCTGACGCTTGAAGACGGGCGCATTTACAAGAACGCCTTCGGCCTCGATCCGTTAGTCGTGAGCCAGACGCTGGAAGAGGTTTCGAAGTGCAAGCGCGCCGGCGTCATGATTAATACGTTCATGCTGGCATCCGATTACGGTCTGGTGCAGTTCGTCCAGAAGGTCACGGAAATGTGCCGCGGCAAAGCCTACTTCACTACGCCGTATACGTTGGGCCAGTATCTGCTGATGGATTACATGTCGCGCAAGACCAAAACCATCCACTGAGCGAGTCGGATTAATCACGCACTAACGCGGGTCGGACGGCGCGCTGGCGACGCCGTCGGCATTGAACGCGGTCACTCTATAGCGCGCCCCGAACAGGGTTGCGTGCGGGTCCGTCCACGGATCGTCAGCATCCGTCGCGCAGCGATCGCAGATTGTTTTCCATTCTTTCGCGCCCGGGTCTATGCGCTCGACCGAGTAGCGTACCGCGCCCGCCGAGCCGCGCCATGCGATGAGACCTCCGATCACAATCGAGGTGATTACCGGCGCTGGCGGTGTCGCGTGTTTTGGTAGGGTCGTACCCGACATCGCGTAAGCGTGAGCGCGGAGTTGCTGAGCCCGCGCGGCCATGTCCTCAGCCGAATTGACGAGCGTTTTGATGCCCGGATAATAGAGCGCCCACCACTGGCCGCTTTCACCGCTTTCGGCGTAGGTTGGGTTGTCGGTGTCGGCTGGTATTGGCTGGAACCCGAAATTGTCGAGGTGCGCCTGGAGGGCCCAAAAGCCGTCGCCTGAAACATTTGGGTTTTTGACTAAGGGGTCGAGAACATTTTGAAGGTCTTGCTGCGTCTTCCAGTCGGTTCGGTCCCACCCGAATTCGTTGACGACATAAGCTTTCCCATGGCCCGTCACCGCAGCGGCGTCACGGGCGAAAGTTGCCGCTGTCGTGTCCTCGCCGGTTCCGAGAAGCGCGTCCCAGTGGGGGTAATATTCGAACGTGACTAGGTCCGTGGTTTTATTGTCGAGAACTTTTGGATACGCGCGAAAAATTCCAGATGTATCCAGGTAGAGGTGGCGCGAATCCTGCTGCTTGATGTGCTCGCCGATTGCTTCGACCCAATCCGAAATCTGTCCCAACGCACTCGGTCCGCTTCGCATCAGGATCGAAATGATGCCGCACATGTTGCAGTTTTCCCACGCGAGAATGGTTGGGTCATCCTTGTAGCGCACGCCGGTCAGCGCATTCACGTGATTCAGCACCGCGTCCACATGCCTTTCATACGCGGCAATCAGGGCAGCATCGGTAAAGAAATCTTGAGGATTCTGCTTCCCGCCCCACGCCAGATACTGTCCGATGCCACCTAGTGAGCAGGTCGCACAATCACCCATCAGGGTGATTATGATTCGAATGCCGTTCCGCTTCGCAGCGACCAGCGCGTAATCGGACGCCTGGAACGCTGCTTCATTGAACTTGCCTTGCTCAGGTTCAACGCACGGAGCGCAACCCACTGTGTCGCCCATGGTCTGCGCTCGCACCACCCTTGCGCCCATTTCTGCCGCGGTTGCAAACGCATCATCGATTTCGAAATGGCTGGGGTACCGAGGCCCCATCGGATCGTGTGGGCCGTAGCCCTCGAGGCCCAGCCACTCGATGTTTGGCCCAGCGTATCGGAATGGCCCGCCGTTTAGCGTCAGCTTTGTTCCAGCACGCTCGACGAAGTCTTCAGTGTGAACCGTTTGCGCTTTAGCCCGGACAGATGGCAGAGCTGACAGCAGCAAAACAATCGTAAGAATCAGTTTCGACGCAACCCGCGCTTCGTGAACCCTTCTCACTTCACACCTGGCCATCCGCCTTCTTCACTGCCAGCTCTGCGCCTTGGAACCCGATCTTGCTGTGCGTCCCGTCGCAAAAGGGTTTGTTGACTGATCCTCCGCAACGGCAGAGCGAAAAAGCCGGTTTGCCAGTTAGGTCATACGGGGTGCCGTTGACGTCGACCAGTTCGATTGATCCTTCGGCAGCTTCGACGCGATACGGACCGTTGGGTCGGACGGTAATTTTGACTGTAGCCATGAGGCCTCCACTTGAAACGAGTCTGAGGTATGAAGATAACAGCTTTGATCAACTGGCCTCCAGCGCGCAACGGAAAGAGCAGATTCCTCTGGGATAAAGCTCCCTCGGAATGACAAAGGCCCGGAGGGGTTAGCCGCTCGCGGGAACCAAACACCAAGACTGAAGGCTGCAGCCCGAAGCCTGAGACCCGAACTCACGCCGCTGCCAACCTCGCTCCGATCAAGCTGTGATAAAGCCGCACATACTCGTCGATCATGCGTTTGGCGGTGAAGCACTCGCGCGCGCGTTGATAGGCACGGGTGGCATAACCGCGGCATAGGTCGCGATGCTCATGCAATCGTCGAATGACATCCGCCAGGCTCTCCGCATCATTGGCTTGAAAGTAGATCGCGGCATCACCCCAAATCTCGCGGAAGGAGGGAATGTCGTTCGCCACGATAGCGCATCGAGAGAACGCGGCTTCGAGTGGCGCCATTCCAAAAGCTTCGTATCGCGAGGTGGCCGCATAAATGGAAGCGCGGCTGTACAGAGTACGGAGTTGGGCCTGCGTTTGCGGTCCTTTGATGGCCACGCAGACCTGATCGATTGCCAGTTTGACGTCGGTGCGGATCGGAATCTCGGGATCGGCCACCGGCGCCTCGGAGCCCACGATGCACACCGGCAGCGGGTGAGAGTGTTGAGTCAACAGGCTTAGTTGCTTGCTCGCATCGCTCAATCGTCCCACCGCCAGCACCGAATCGTCCTTGCTCACGTATGGATTAAAAGAGACCGGATTGCGGCCGTTGTAGATGACCGAATCGTGCCTGGGGCGCGTGTAGCAGGCGCGAATCGCATCCAGCATCCATACCGATGGAGCGACTACAGCGCTGGCGTGCCACAGGCCGCGCGTCACCGCCTCCCGGTACCAGCGCATCCAACGACCCTCCCTGGGTTCGTGGCCATGCACTTCTTTCCACCAACTGATCAAATCGCCATGAGCCACGATCACGCGTGGAGTATCGACGGCAAGGCTTCCATAACATAATTGGTTCAGGTGCAGCAGGTCGGGCTTGAGCTCTTTGACGAGCGTCGCGAGATACGCGGAAGAGTCTTTGAGATCCTGTTCGGCTTCCTGCATCCAGTCCAGGCGAAATGCGGTGGGACGATATTCCAGACCCTCCAGATCATCCATCCAGGCAATCTGGTGCGGCAGTGGAATATCGCCGAGACTGACCAGCGTGACTCGTACGCCACGACTCACCAGGCCCGTAACCAGTTCTTGCGTGTAAGTCCACACCCCGCTCAACGTATCGGTGGTCACAAGAACGTGCACTGGCGTCTCCAATGTAGGCACGGGCGTCCGCGCCTGGTCGCGACCCATTCTATTTCGGAATGGTCGCGGATTGAAGCCTTTCTTTTGAGACCGGGATTCGTCGAGAGTGCAAGATTTTGCAACTCGCCTGCAACTGACTGACTCGCAATGCTCAAGTTACAATGAATCTATGCTCCGCCTGATGTGCATCACCGCCCATCCCGACGACGAGGCTGGGGGATTTGGTGGCTCACTCCGTCTTTACCGTGATCGTGGCATGGAGACCTGCGTAGTCTGCCTTACTCCCGGGCAGGCCGCGAGCCATCGGGGTGGGGCAGTAAGCGATCAGGAATTAGCTGTTGTGAGGCGGAAGGAGTTTGCGGCAGCTTGTGAAATCCTGAGAGTTTCCCATGGGATCGTGCTGGACTATCCCGACGGTCAACTGCACCGTCAGGATCTCTACAAAGCGGTCTGCGAATTAACCCTCCACGTTCGCCGCTTCCAGCCGCACGTGGTGATCACCTTTGGTCCGGACGGCTCCGTTACCGGGCATACCGATCATTCCATGGCTTCGGTTTTCGCGACGTTGGCGTTTCACTGGGCCGGACGCAGCAACCGGTATCCCAACCAGATCAGCGGCGAAATAACTCCGCACCGAGCTCAGAAGCTCTACTACAGCACCACAAACTTCACCCTGCCCGACCGCCAACCGGTCACGCTGCCGCCAGCCACCGCGATCATCGAAATTGGTGATTACCTCGAGGCTAAGATTGCCGCCTTCAAAGCTCACACCAGTCAGGCACCCTTGTGGCCTCTGTTTGAATCGCACGTCCGCCAGCGCGGACGCCAGGAGATGTTCCATCTGGTCGCCAGAGTGACTCCCGGATTGATTGAACAGGAGACAGATTTGTTCGTGGGAATTACTGAAGATTTGTAGCGCCGGCATCCTGCCCTCGCAGGCGGAGGCAGACGCCCCGCAGGCCCTACCGCCCCCGCAGCTCGCGCAGGACTTGCAGTAACGAACTATGTGCAAAAGGCGCGGGGGCCAAAGTAAGAATTAGCATGACGAGACCGAAACCCGCAATCCAGCGCCGCACACCCGTCACTCCCGGCCATTCCGCCACCATGGGATGGCGCATGCCGCTGATCCTCAGGAGAATCGCCCAGATCAGCCACCCCGCCCAGAAATAAAGTGCCATCGGAATGAGCGCAAGAATCGTCAGGCGCGAAACCGTCTTGTGCGCACGCGGAGCGAGTGAGAAGACGATGTGTCCGCCGTCGAGTTGGCCACCCGGCAAAAGGTTGAGCGCCGTTGCGAACATTCCCACCCAAGCCGCAATCGCTGTGGGATGAAAATAAATCGAGTGCAACCCAGACGAGCTACCCTTCAGCGACGCGAGCGGAAGGACGTACCAAACCAAGCGAAAAATCAGCGGGTATCCCAGTTGAATGTCGGGGCTGGCCATGGAGGGAGACATCGCCTTGGAGAGCGGCATGGCGAGTATCAGCACCGTCACAGCCACGACGAATCCCGCGATCGGTCCGGCAATCCCAATGTCAAATAGCGCTGTACGGGAGCGAATCGGAGAACGGATGCGGATGAATGCGCCCAGCGTACCGATTAATGTTGGCGCAGGAATGAAAAAGGGCAACGTCGCATTCACGCCATAGTGGCGACAGCACAGGTAGTGTCCCATCTCGTGCGCCAGAAGAATCAGCATCAACGTAGACGCGAACGGCAGGCCCAGCAGCAGGCGTGACGGTTCAGCCAGAATCCAGCGGAGCGGGAAAAAAGGCACGTCGTCATCATTCAGCGAAAAAGCGGGCTGGTTGTGCTGGAAGTTGAATTCCATGCGCGCGCCCACAACGAGGGTGGTGAAGATCGTGGCCAGCAGCAGGACGATGTGCAGCCAGTAACGTTGCTTCGGAGGCTGGACTACGAACACTTCGACCGGACGGTAGTAATCGGTGGTCGAAGTAGAAACTGGGGGAAGGAATTCAGGCATCAAGATTCCGCAGCCGTCCGGACCAAAGCAAACACGGGGCGGGAACGCCCGTATCTCCATCGTACGCGAGAAACCGAACTCAGTCGATGGACTGCAACTCCTTGCCCGGCTTGAAGCGAACGGCTTTGCCCGGCGGAATGGAAACTTCGGCGCCAGTACGCGGATTGCGTCCGATGCCGGTTTTGCGTGGCCTCACGTTGAACACGCCAAACCCACGTAGCTCAATGCGATCGCCCTTGGCGAGCGACCGCTTCATGCTCCCAAAAACGGTTTCCACCGCCAGTTCGGCTTTGGTTTTGGTGATTCCGGTCTTGTTGACCACTTCGTTGATGATGTCAAGCTTGATCACAGGGGGCTCCCCCAAGCGATGGAGTCAGTACGATTGCACCAAGTGATTGATGCTAAGGAAGATATAAGAGATTGTCAACTGGAGGTTACCTCATCAGTTAAATGAAGAGAACCGGCTTCAGGCTTCAGCGGTACATGGCCTCAAGGGATCATGCTCGTCACCAAACAAAAGCAGGATCTCAACGCCGGAAGCTCGAAGCCTACTTCCGAGCGTTCTCGCCTTCCTTATACATGTACTTGATCGAGGGCTTGTAGATCATCAGGTTGGGCGAGCCGTTGCAGTTCACCTTGAGGCAGCTCTTGTCGTACCACTCGATGACGCCATGAATTTCTTCGCCATCGCGGAGTACGATGACCATCGGAGTTCTCGCCTGCATCTGCTTCTGATAATAGAAAGTCTCCGCGTTGGTTTGCTCAGGTGGAGGCGTCTTGCGACCGCCGCCACTCCGGTCATTGCGATCATTGCGCTCAAAAGACCGCTCCGGTCGATCGCGACGTTCCGCCACAGGCGCGGACGTATGGTTGTGGTCGGTGCGGTTTAGCGAAGGGCGAATCAGCTTTCGGTTGGCGAAACTTTCAGGTTCGATTGTCCGTTCGTCAGGCATGGAATCAACCGCATCTTTTGTAGCCATAGCACCACCTGTTTGACACGCTTTTTTACGCGGGCCACAACCCGGCGCGACTGTGATGGTGGATTGTGAAGGCGTGAACTTTCCATTACCGTAGCACAGGAGCGGGAGAAATGACAATCCTCAACTTGCCACCGAAATGCGGGCCTGGGCCTTAGACAAAAACTGGGTAGGGTAGTAGTTCACATAGTGGCGTATGTTGTTGGCGCAAGTTTTGCTTCACAGGGGACGGGCTTTCGAGAGTGCAGCTGCGGCCGCGATTGGGTGGAATTGTTTTCACAATTCCGCAAACTTTTTCATCCTTATTCGCTACTCGGAATGGAAAGACTCATTTGTTGTTGAACTGCCGGATGACTCGTGGTTATCTTGCTGGGCGACATTGTTGCTTGCGGGTTAGAGAAGTCTATGACGATATCCTTTAAGTCTTGGTTACCCCGTCTGACCGCGGTGCTGGTGGGGCTGTGCATTCTAAGCGGGGTTGCAGTTGGCGCGAACAAACCCCATTATCTGATTACTAATGATGATCTGCCGCCGCCGTTTGCCAGCGATGTCACCGTCTACACGGTGGATGCGAAGGGGTTCCTCAAACTCAAAACAAAACTACCGACTGGCGGCATCGGAATCGGCGGCGGCTATTTTGCGGCGAACCGGGTAAACGTGCTGAACAGCGGCAATGCAGAGTGCATCTACGTGTCCCAGGCCACGAGCGCAGACATTGTTGGAGTTGTCGTACGGACCCTAACAATCGGCGGCAGCGCGCGAGGCTCGAAGAACGATGAAGGCAAGTCCAACGGCATAGGCTTAGCGATGAACGCCCACTATGTCTATGCCAGTTTCACCGACTCCGGCACCATCGGAACTTTTCAAGTGCTGCCAGGCTGCAAAATTAAGTTTGTAGCTGACATCACCGTGGCGGGTCTTCAAGGCGGTGTGATCGACGGAATGGCTGTCCATGGAAGCATCATGGTCGCCACCTATGGGGATGGCTCGATCGAATCCTTCAACATTTCAGCAGGCGTGCCGCTGCCGAATGGTGATGAACGGAATTCTACCGGTTCGCGCGGCGGCAACACTTATCCCAGCGGCGTCGATATTACGCAGGATGGACACTACGTGATCTTCGGCGACACAGCCACATCCACCGTGGTCGAAGTCTCTGACATCTCTTCGGGGAAGTTAACCCCAACGGTTGTCTATCACCTGGGAAACGGGATTAGTTCCAGCAACATCCGGTTAAGTCCAGACGAGACTCTGCTCTACATCAGCAATACGCAAGGGGACAAGATCACTGCCGCTTTTTTTGACAAGAGTACGGGTAAGCTTTCAAAAGGTTGCGTTTCGGGCAGCCTCAGGGGCTATGTGACGGACTGGTCCTATCTGGGATCTTTGGCTTTGGACGAAACCACCGGGACCGGGGGAACGGTGTACGTTGCCGAGTTCGGCCAGCCGTCCTCGATCGCGGAGATT
>Ga0308309_10002979_pt1 | contig 10128 bp, 11 predicted proteins | sample HubBroMetageWFT5_FD_192491 | JGI IMG/M metagenome (GOLD analysis project Ga0308309, IMG submission 192491) | Warmed and freeze-thawed soil microbial communities from the Hubbard Brook experimental Forest, New Hampshire - Hubbard Brook CCASE Soil... | ecosystem: Environmental > Terrestrial >... | reverse complement strand
GCCATCTTCAAGTCCGCCGTCGCGCGCAGCAGCCATCAGCCGGCTTTCTACATCCGCCTCATGGCAGGATTCGCAATCATGTTCGCAGTAGGCGCCGCCGCAATAGTCATTCTGGATCCAGCGCGCATGGTTGCATTAGTAAGTCATCTACAATCGAACTGACTATTGCGGCATCAAAGGGAGGACGCGCGATGTATGAACTCAAGTCATTCAACATTTTCCAGACGGCGAAGGTGATCGCAGTGATGTATGAAATCTTCTTCGCCATCGGCGCGGTGTTCGATTTCGCCCTCTTTGTGCATGGCGGCACTCGCAGACCTCACCTCAGCGGGATAGTCTTTATGCTGATCATTCCTGCCATCTTCGGCTTCATCAGCGCATCAATCATGTGTTGGCTCTACAATCTTGTCGCCCCACACACAGGCGGGATCGCGTTTGAACTAACGCCGCCGCGTGGGACGGAATAAGAAGGAAGCGCGAGGGAAAGGACTCACTCCTCGTCGTCGCGCAGCTTCGACAGCACCGACAGATCCTCGAGCGTGGTCGTATCGCCGAGCGTTTGATCCCCCGATGCGATCTGCCGTAGCAGGCGGCGCATTATCTTGCCGCTGCGCGTTTTCGGCAGCGCATCGGTGAAGCGGATATCTTCCGGGCGCGCCAGCGCGCCGATCTCCTTCACCACGTGTGCCCGCAATTCCTCGCGCAGCTGCTCGCTACCGTGATGCCCGCCCTCGAGCGTGACGAATGCAACCACGCACTCCCCTTTTACGTCGTCGGGACGCCCTACGCAGGCCGCCTCGGCGACCCCAGCATGAGAGACCAGCGCGCTTTCTATCTCCATCGTGCCCAGCCGATGGCCCGACACTTTGATCACGTCGTCCACCCGGCCCATGATCCACAGGTAACCGTCCTGGTCGCGACGCGCGCCGTCGCCCGTAAGATAGACGCCCTCGATTTGCGAAAAGTAACTGCTCTTGTAGCGCTCGGGGTCGCGGTAAATAGTCCGCAGCATCCCCGGCCACGGCTTGCGCACGATCAGCAGACCGCCCTGGTTGGCACCGACGCTCTTGCCGTCGCGCGTGACGACGTCGGCCGCGATTCCCGGCAGCGGGAACGTCGCCGATCCGGGCTTCGCCGCCGTCGCGCCCGGCATCGGACTGATCATGATTCCGCCCGTCTCGGTCTGCCACCACGTATCGACAATCGGGCATCGCTCGCCGCCAATCGCCTTCCGATACCACATCCACGCCGCCGGATTGATCGGCTCGCCGACCGAGCCCAGCAGCCGCAGACTCGACAGGTCATGCTTCTTCACCCACGAGTCGCCCCACTTCATAAACGTCCGAATCGCCGTGGGCGCCGTGTAGAAGATGCTGACCTTGTACTTCTCGATTATCTGCCAGAAGCGATCGTTCTCGGGAAAATTCGGCGCACCTTCGTACATGACGACCGTCGCACCCGCCGCCAGCGGTCCGTACACAGCGTAGCTATGCCCCGTCACCCATCCGATATCGGCGGTGCACCAGTAGATATCGTCGTCCTTGAGGTCAAACACCCACCGCATCGTCATCAGCACGTGCGTCAGGTATCCGCCTGTCGTGTGCACGACGCCCTTGGGCTTGCCGGTGGTGCCGCTGGTGTAGAGCGTGTACAGCGGATGCTCGCTGTCGAACGGCGCGGCCTCGCACTTCGAGCTTTGCGCGGGAACCAATTCGTCCCACCACACGTCGCGACCCTTGCGCATCTCGACCTTGTTGCCGACACGCTTGAGCACCAGCACTTTCTTTATCGACGGGCACTTCTTCACAGCGTCATCGACATTCTGCTTGAGCTCAACCACCTGCCCGCGCCGCCACCCGCCGTCCGCGGTGATACAGACTTTCGCCTCCGCGTCATTGATCCGATCGGCCAGCGCCTCCGACGAGAAGCCGCCGAAGACCACCGAATGAATCGCGCCGATTCGCGCACACGCCAGCATCGCGATCGCCGCCTCCGGCACCAACGGCATGTAGATCGCGACGCGGTCGCCGTCCTTCACACCCAGGCTCTTCAAGCCGTTGGCGCATCGGCCCACTTCGTCGGCCAGCATCTGGTAGGTCAGCACGCGCGAGTCGCCCGGCTCGCCTTCCCAAATCAGCGCGGCCTTGTTGCGGCGCGGACCGTCGAGATGCCGGTCGAGGCAGTTGTACGACGCGTTGATCGTGCCGCCGACAAACCACTTGGCGAACGGGAAATTCCATTCGAGCGTTTTGCTGAACGGCTTGAACCAATGCAGGTTGCGCGCGCATTCCGTCCAGAACGCGTCGGGATCGGAATCAGCGCGCTTACACAGCGCCTGGTACTCGTCGAAACTTTTAACCCACGCCTTGGCGCTGAACTCGGCGGAAGGCGGGAACTTACGAGACTCGGTCAGCGTCGAATCGATATGCGTCGCTTCGGTCGAAGCCATCAGCCTGCACCTGTTCTGAAAACGTTTATACGCGACCGCGAGCTTCGCGCGTTTTCAAGCTGAGGTACAGAGTGGCGGCGTCGCCATTTTCGCGCCGATTCGAATTGATCCCGCGCAACCGCTCGAGCAGTTCGTTTTCGACGCTCGCCGAATACTCCGCGGCCAGCTCGACCGCGCGCGCCGCCCATCGCAGCGCGACGCGTCCCTCGAGCCCGCCGTAATCGTCGAAGAACCACGCGCAGCTGGTGAGAGCCGCCTGCCCCGCGCGCACCATCTCGAACATCCGCAGCAGGCTCTCGCGATAGCTCTCGTCGGCAACGCCGAAGCGCTTGAAGATCTCGTCATGGACAGCGGGATTCGGATCGTTCAGCAAACGGATCGCATCGCGCAGGATCGCGCCCGGATCCTTGACCAGCGCCGGCGCAAAACGATCGTAGGTCGCCTCGGCATGATTCTTCACGAAATCCATCGCGGCGCGAAACGGCGCCCGCCATTCCTGCGAGGTGCCCGCCTCGTTGCGGCATCCGCAGTTCGAGCGCCATCGCTCGACGCCATGCGGGCAGCTCCACGAAGTCGCCGAGGCAATCTCGAACGTGCCGCCAGCCGGATGCGTCGCCAGGTATTCGGCGCAATTCGTCACGATCACGTCGTCGCGACGCTCGAGCGCAATCAGCGCGCGCGCCAGCTCGGCGGCGCCATGTTTATTGTGATGGCCAAACGTCTCGCCGTCGGTCGCGATCATCAAGGCCGCGCCCGGCTCGAGGTTGAGCGCCGTGTCCGCCATCCAGGTGGCGAGCCGCGCCCCGTCGGCCAGGCCGTCGCCGAAAGAGACGCTGTTAGAGAGTTCGCGATCGAATCGAAACACCGCCAGGCTCAAATCGCCGGTGCGCCATTGGAACGGTCCCGCTCCGCGCGACTCGGCTCCCGGTCCGCTGAAGCGGCCCTGGTCCGACGCGAGGATGACGAACTGGATTCCCGCCGCCGCGACCGACGCGAGCGTGTCGTCGTCGGCAGCGCATTCCGGCAGCCACATTCCGGCGGGCTTGCGCCCGAACCGGAAGACGAAGTCGTCGATACCCCACGCGATCTGCAACTCGCGATCGCGCGGCGGCAGCAGCGGCAGAATCGAATGGCTGTACGACTGCGCGATTGCGTTGCCGTGCCCGCCGTGAGCCGCCGCATACAAGGCGTCGCCGCGAGTCATCGCGCGATAGGCAGTCTTGCCATGCGTCTGCAGCCATCCGGCGAGCGTCGGGCCGACGTCGAAGCTTATAGATTCGTAGTTGTTGCGGACGTGAACGACCGACGGCCCCTCCATCGTGTGAGCACGCGCGTTGGCGGTGTAGCTCTCGCTAAGAATCCGCTCGTTCCAATTCGGAAAGGGGGCGGCGCCATGCTCGGGGCTAATCAGTCCAGTCCAGGGGCTCTCCCGCGGAGGCTGGTAAAAATGCCCATGAATAATGATGTGCCTGGGTTCACCCATTAGATTATTGTTGCGCCTCCAGGCCGGCCGGCGAAAGCCCGCCCGCGGCCAGCAGTCCAGCTAATTTGCCTGCTATGCCGGATTCTGCGCAGCTTATCAAGCAAAAACTAACGAGAGGCCGCCAACTCTCCACAATCGTTCAACAATTCGTCCACAAGAGGAACCGAGGGAACCTCTGACATCCAGGCAAAAAAAGCCGGGTGCAGGGGTCACCCCTGCCGAAGGAAGCGTGAAACCCACCGCGGGTTTCACGTTAAATCAGTGAATTTCCGGTCTCGACTAAGCGCAAGCCGCCCGGAAGCTGCCTTTGATCGCCGGCTCGCCTTTCTGATTCAGCACGATCAAATCGCCCTCGATCTGCTTCTCGCCGTCCTTCTCGACCTTGTTGGTGACCTTGCCGGTGCACGTCACGACGTCGCCCGGCCATACACGCGTAGCGAAGCGGACCTGGAAGCGGCGCACGTTGCCGATTCCGACGTAGTCGGTCACTGCCTTCGAGAGCAGCCCCGCCGTGAACATCCCCTGCGCGAACACTGTCGGGATTCCGGCCGCCTCGACGAAGGTTTGATCGTAATGCAGCGGGACGAAGTCGCCCGACGCACCGGCGTAGCGGACGAAGTCGGGGCGGGTGACGCCTTTGATCTCGATTTTCGGAATTTCGTCGCCGACTTTAACCGAATCGTATTTCAATTTTGCCATTTTAATTCTCCTGCGGAGCTAGGCTTTGACCGCCTGTCCGGTTTCGATCAGCGTCGCCCGCGCCATCGCGACTTTCTCGCCCTTCTGGTTGGTGTACTCGGTCTCGGTGATCAGCAGCGTCATCTTGCCGCCGCGTCCGCCTTCTTTCTCGAGCACGTCGGCAACCTTGGTGACGCCGGTCAAGGTATCGCCGACGAAGATCGGCTTGAAGAACTCGAACTCCTGCTCGCCATGCAGAATCCGGCGCAAATCGAAGCCGCCGAAACCGGGACTCGAGGTCTCGTCGGTCCAGAACGCGCTCGTCTGCAAAAAAGTGACAGGCACGGGCACGCCGCCGACTTCCTTCTTCGCCAGTTCCTGGTCGAAGTAGAGCGGATTTGGATCTTTGATCGCGCGCGCGAACTCGCGCACCTTGCTCCAATCGACGTGCATCTTGAATGGTTTGCCGGTTTTCCCGACGGCGCTCTTATCAGCCATGATGAATCATCCTCTTCTCGACCTGATCGACGAATTATTTACTGTGGCTCGTGCTGTTTGTCCACTTGCCTTCAGCCCAGCGGGCCGCCGGAGCCGCCGTCGACTATCAGCAGCGAACCAGTGACGTAGCTCGACGCATCGGAGGCAAGGAAGATGCACGGGAACGCGATTTCCTCGACTCGGCCGAAACGCTGCAAGGCGCGCGATCGCGCGACCGCCTCCTTGACCTTGGGATTTGGCCATACGCGGGGCGCCGCGCCTTCGGTGTCGATAGGGCCGGGCGCAATACAGTTGACGCGGATACCCGCCGGGCCCCATTCGCCCGCGTGCGAAACGGTCAGGTTGATTACGCCCGCCTTGGCCGCGCCGTACGGCAGCATCGTGGACGAGCCATGCACGCCGGCGGTCGACGAGATATTCACGATCGAGCCGGGACTCTTCTGCTCCATGAACTGACGCGCCGCCGCCTTCGAGCAGAAGAACACGCCGTCAAGATTGATTCCGACCACGGCGCGCCATCCGTTGGGCGACAGAGTCATCGACGGCGTCGTGATGCTGGCGCCGTGATTGTTGATCAGCACGTCGATACGGCCGAACTGCTTGACCGCCTCGGCCACCATCTTGTCGCATTGCTCGGCGTCGCGGACGTCGACCTGCGCCATCTCGCATTTGCCGCCCGCCTTGCGAATTTCGTCGCGCACGCGCTCGAGGTTCTCGATCTTGCGGCTGGCGATCAGCACGGGCGCGCCGCGCAGCGCGAACTCTTTTGCGATCGACTCGCCGATTCCGGTTCCGCCGCCGGTCACAATCGTAACTTTGCCTTCGATACTGAATGGATTGTTCAAAGTGAAAACTTCCTCCGAGGGGGTTCGCTCAGATTTATCGCACTGTTGCGGCGCGTTGGCGAGAGGCGGCAGGGATGGAAAGAAGTGCGGCTGGCGTCGGGGGAGAGCGCCAGCCGCATGGGAGAGAGGGAGGGAGACTATTTTAGAAAGCGGGTACCGCCATTTGCGTGCGATGGCGGCGACGGCGCTCGCTCACGTGCTTGGCGCGCGGCGTGATCTTGAGCCGCAGATGAGGCGTGGCAGCGGACGGCTGGATATCGCGATGCAGCTGATGCTTCCAGGCCAGCATCCGGCGCCGCAGCATGTTCGGGTTGATCCCGAGCGCGTCGCATACGGTGTCGAAGCTGAATGCGTGGCGATTCGTCGGCCCCGCCGCGATCCATCGCGCCGCGTCGATAAAGAGCAGCCGCTTGCGCGTATTACGCGACACCACGCCCTGCTGATAGACGTTGATCGCGTCGGCCAGCAACGCGAGCATCAGGCGCTGTTCACCGGTCAGCCGATGGCCGCCGGAGACGTCGTAGTACTGGCTGGGAAGAATCTGGTTCAGGCCGACGAAGCGTTCGACCGCAATTTCTGAACTCTGCTGATACCCTTCAGACATTTGCCAAACCTGCCGGGGCGCTAGCGTTTATAGGACGGTCCCCGTCCGATTTCTTAACCATCGAGTTGCGGCGTTGGTTCCCAGCCATCATTCGATTGCCAGTCATATGAAGTACGGACCGGCCAGGCGTGCGGATTATTCCGGGAACGCAGACTGCGGAAGATTTCGCGAGTTTTTGGAGTCAGCTCGGAACGAGAGTCAGGTCGACAGCTCGTGCACCAGTTCGATCAGAGCAGGATCGAGCGGCCGGCGTCGATTTGCCACGTCGGCGAGCGGGACGCGGACGATTGCGCCGCGCTCCTCGCCAATCAGCGACGGACCCGCGCCGTCGAGGATAGCCTTCACGGCGCCCGCGCCCATCCTGCTCGCCAGCAGCCGGTCCCGAGCCGTCGGCGCTCCGCCGCGCTGGACGTGGCCAAGAACCACGACCCGCGCCTGCATCCCGAGCCTCGCGGTAAGTGCTTCTGCCACCGGCATCACGCCTCCCGTGCGCGGACCTTCCGACACGACGACGATGGTCGAGCGTTTGCCGCGGCGATGGCTGTCCTCGACGCGGTCGCAGATATCGTCGAGGCTGAACGGGATTTCGGGGACGATCACCGCCTCGGCGCCGCCGCCAAGCGCAACGGCGATTGCGATAAAGCCTGAGTCTCGCCCCATCACCTCGACGCAGAAAACGCGTTCGTAGGCGAATGCGGTGTCGCGGATACGGTCGATAGCCTCGAGCGCGGTGTTGACCGCCGTATCGAAGCCGATCGAGTTGTCGGTGCCGGGAATGTCGTTGTCGATTGACGCCGGGATGACGTACACCGGGATCCCCGTTTCGGTGCCGAAGATCGTCGCGCCGGTCATGGAGCCCTCGCCACCGACAACGATGAGCGCCTCGATTTGGTGACGCCTGAGATTACGAGCAGCCAGGCCACGGGCGGCCGGCGTGCGGAACTCGGGCGAGCGCGAGGTCTCCAGGAAGGTGCCGCCGCGCTGAATCATGTTGGCGACCGAGCGGCCGTCGAGCGGCTCTGCCAGGTCGCGGATGAGGCCCTCGTAGCCGCGCCTGAAGCCTATGACCTCGACTCTCGCCACCGCGGCACTGCGGACCACTGCGCGGATGGCGGCGTTCATACCGGGAGCGTCGCCGCCCGCGGTGAGTATTGCGATTCGGCGCGGTCGCGTGCCGGATAATTCTGGAGATTCGTTGTCGCCGTTGGTGTCCATCAGGAAGGCGGAGCGGCCCGCGTCACTCCACCTTCGAATCTAACGAGCGGACCGACCAGAACCAAACCGGCGCGAAACGGAGCTGGCGGCCGCCGCTTTCCCGTAATTTTTTTGTAATTTTTACTTATACAGCTTATTTGGTGATTTTTGACGTTTCGCCACCTTTACCCATCTCTATCACGTGTATACAAATACTACTGCTAGTTCAGCCAGCTTCTGCCAATTCATCGAAACCATCGGCCTGAGGCTGAACTGGGCGCACTTATTAATGGGGACAATGGCCAATTTCGGCCAAAAAAACGGACTGAAGGAGGACACGGAATGACGGACACACTAACGAGGTTGTATGTGAAGCTGCGCGAGGGTCCGCGCGGACAGACGATGGCCGAGTATGCGCTGATTATGTCGGCGGTCGCGGTCGTCGTGTTTGTCGCCTACAGGAAGATGGGGACCACTGTCACCACTTTGCTGGGTACAGTGGATAACGATCTGTAAGGCGATACTGTAAGCTGGCTGAAATCCAGTCGGCCACGGGCTGGCGTTCCTCCGGGCGCGTCGGCCCGTTTCTTTATGCGTCAGGGCAGGCGGTCGGCTTGAAGGCGTAGCAGCGAGGCCCTGGCCTCATCTTCGGCGTCGGTCTCGGTGGGTCCTCCCGTGTCTGCCGCCTTTCGATAATACTTGATAGCGCTGACCTTGTTGCCGAGCGCCTCGTAGGCGCGCGCCACGTTGACGTCGGCCCGGTCATCATTGGGGCAGGCCGCCAGCGCGTCCTGGTAGTATCCGAGCGCCGCGTTGAAGTCGCCTGCGGAAAATTTCTCGCCGCCGCGCTGGCTCGCCATCGACTCTACGCCCTTATCGCAGCCGCCCGGCGACGACGACATCGCGACGCCTGGCGTGTAGTTTTGATTCTGATTCTGATTCTGATTCTGATTTGCCTTGATCGCCTCGATCTCCTGCTGCTGCCGTTCGAGCTGGTCCTGCTGCTGCTGAACCAGTTTCTGCGTCGCCTGCTCCTGCTCGTCCCCGCATCCCACGACTGCTAAGGCTATGCAGCCGATCGCGAGCGGAAGCAGCAGACGTCTTGCGCGGGCCTTCATGGACATGGAGATTATTCCGGTCATGATATTCTTTCGCATCGACACCAATACTGGCGAATGTCGGCGCGGTGTCAATGCCGCAAAGCAGATGAGCGCAAAGCATATGGGGAGGAGCTACGTTGATTCGACGCCACAAAATCTTAACGAGGAGTTTGTTGCTGCTGGCTTTTGCAGCGATGCCGCTATTCGCGGCGCGCGCCGTGAGAGCAGCAGTCAGTGCAGCCACAATGCCGGCTGACCAGGCGCTTAAACTCTTACTCGAAGGCAATCAGCGCTTCGTCGCCGGCAAATTGGAGCATCCCAATCAGACGCCGGATCGGCGCGCCGAAGTGGCCAAGGGACAGCATCCGTTTGCCTCCGTACTGGCATGCTCGGATTCGCGGACGCCGCCGGAAATTATCTTCGACCGCGGGCTCGGCGATATTTTCACCGTGCGCGTGGCCGGCAACGTCGCCGACAAGGTGGTAATCGAAAGCCTCGACTACTCGGTCAAGCATCTCGGCGTGCGAACCGTGATGGTACTGGGGCATCGCCGTTGCGGTGCGGTGATCGCGGCGGTCGAGGGTCATGAAGGCACTGCCGATCAAGACGTCGGTCCGATGCTGAGCGAGTTGCGGCCGGCGGTCGCGGCCAGCAAGGGCGAGCCCGGCGATCCCATCGAAAATGCGGTGCGCGAGAATGTGAAGCTGGTCGTGAAAAATCTCGCGACTTCGGCCGAGCTTTCGGCGATGGTCAAGTCGGGTGAGTTGAAGATCGTCGGCGGCGTCTACGATCTCGACACCGGCACGATTGAGCTGTTGACGAACTAGTCGACGACGCCGACGCTTTACTGCGGAGGCTGCGTCACGATCACGGCCGCGAACGATGTCGCCGAATGGCCGTCGGACGTCGTTGCCGTCACCGTCACAACATAGCTGCCGGGATTCGTGTAAGTGTGGAACAGCGCGGTCGGCGGCAGCATCGAGACCTGTCCATCGCCGAGATTCCAGGCGAAGGACTGCAGCACCGTCTCCGGATCGAGGCTCGACACGAAGAAGCCGACGGTGAGCGGCGCGGGTCCATAAGCGGGCACCGTTTGCAGCTGGATCGACGGAATCTTCGGCAGGATCATCGACGACGCCGTAGGCGTCGCGTCCTGCGCCCACGCTGGCGCAGTCAGCCTCGTGAGAACCAGCACCGTGGCGGCCAACGCCGCAATCGAACGCTTGAGTCTCGCGCTCACTGCATCGTGATACCGCCGTCGGGATGCAAAATAGAGC
>Ga0308309_10002976_pt1 | contig 10130 bp, 9 predicted proteins | sample HubBroMetageWFT5_FD_192491 | JGI IMG/M metagenome (GOLD analysis project Ga0308309, IMG submission 192491) | Warmed and freeze-thawed soil microbial communities from the Hubbard Brook experimental Forest, New Hampshire - Hubbard Brook CCASE Soil... | ecosystem: Environmental > Terrestrial > Soil... | reverse complement strand
GGGCACTCGCGGCGACGGCGGATATTTTTTTTCGGGTGCTGCCGATAATGGGCGCTTTTTGTGGAAAGGTGTGGGACGCGCGCAGTTGAAGCTTGAGAACAAGACGCCACTGCAGTGGAACGTGTATCAAACGGAGAAAAAGAAGGAAGCGAATTTGGTGCTGGTGCAGTTGGGGCGGCGTTATATGGCGCTGGATATCAGGGGAAAGGTTGCTTACTACGTGTTTCCTTCGGATTTGCATGCGAAGGGGCCGGACTTGGAGAGTGGAAATTTATTTGTGCAGTCGCGGGTGATGCCGACGACTGCTTGGACGGTGCGCGACGTGGGGCCGGCGGAAATGATCAAGTTGACGCTAGGAGATTACGGACGGGCGCTTGACGTGGAATTGCCGCACATGCCGGATTTGCGCGCGTTTTACTGATTCGCTCGGGCGGTTTTTTGTTTCCAGGACATCGGCTGCTGGCCGGTGTGGATTTCCTCCATTGTGATGCAGCCGTGCACTGGGCAGACGAGCGCGCACAGGTTGCAGCCTACACAATCTTCTTCGATGATGCGCGGGACGTGAACTTCCATGCCGTTGGGATTGTGTTTGCCTTTCGCGTTGTGCTCCGGGGCGCGTTCGATGCATTGGTGCGCACCGTCTTCGCAGGCTACGTAGCAGAGTTGGCAGCCGATGCAGAGGCCGGCGTCAATTTTGGCGATGATTTTGTAATTTAAGTCGAGGTCGCCCCAGTCCATTACATTGGCGACGGCGCGGCCGCGGAAATTTTCACTAGAGCGATAGGCGTGGTCGTCCATGTAGGCGGCGAGGCCGTCGGCCATATCTTCGACGATGCGAAAACCGTAGTGCATAGCCGCGGTGCAGACTTGCACGCAAGTGGCGCCGAGGGCGATGTGTTCAGCGGCGTCCTTCCAATCGCCGATGCCACCGATGCCGACGATGGGAATTTTTACTTTTTTCGCGACGCTGGAAAGCAGATGGAGAGCGATTGGTTTCACGGCGGGCCCGCAATAGCCGCCATGGGAGGACTTCCCTGCTACGTCGGGACGCGGCGCGAAAGTTTCGAGATCCACGCCCATCAGCGAATTTATTGTGTTGATGAGGCTGATAGCGTCGGCGCCGCCGCGTTCGGCTGCCAGCGCGATGTGCGTGATGTCAGTGACATTCGGCGTGAGTTTTGAAATCACCGGAATCTTCGCGACTTCTTTGGCCCACGAAGTAATCATTTCGGTGTATTCGGGCACTTGGCCGACGGCGGCGCCCATGCCGCGCTCGCTCATGCCGTGGGGGCAGCCGAAATTTAGCTCGAGCGCGTCGGAGCCGGCGTCTTCGGCGCGGCGAACGATGTCGTGCCAGGTTTCGCGTTTGGATTCGACCATGAGGGAGGCGATGACGAGGTTTTTCGGATAGCGCTTTTTTACTTCGGCGATTTCTTGGAGATTGACGGCGATGGGGCGGTCGCTGATTAGTTCGATGTTGTTGAGGCCCATTATTTTTACGCCGTTTAGATCAATGGCGCCGTAGCGCGAGGAAGTATTTTGGATCGGGTCGCCGATGGTTTTCCAGACTGCGCCGCCCCAGCCAGCATCGAACGCGCGCATTACCTGACCGCCGGTGTTGGTCGGTGGGCCGGAGGCTAGCCAGAAGGGGTTCGGAGAGCGCAGGCCACAGAAGTTGACCGATAGGTCGGACATCGATTACCTCCCCACTTCGTTATTGGGTGACGGGACGTCGTTGATGCCGCGCCAGATTAGCCAGATTAGTACGGCTAGCATGCCTAACCAGCCGATGGCGCGGACCGCGCTGGCGATTTGGATGTCGTGTTCGAGAACGCCTAGTTTGCCGAACAGATAATTCCAGTCGTGGATTACGAATTCCGGGTCGCCGACCGTAAGCAGCGGCAGATCTTGAGCGCGGGCGTCGGCCATGTAGGTGGCGATGGGGAGAAACTGCTCGAAGAAAAAGAAGAGGCAGAAGGCGACGGCTTGAGACTGGCGGCGAAAGAAAAAATAGGTGGCCAGGGCGAAGGGCGCGAACAATTGCAGAAACGTGCCGCCGACAACCATGATGAATTCGCCCCGGAGACGGAACAGAAGGTGGCCGCCTTCGTGGATGGGAACGAAAACGCCGTCTATCAGCAGGAGAAGGCCGGTGCCGCGGGCGCGTTGGTAGAGGAAGAGCACGTAGAAAATAATCCAGGCGACGAGGGCCGCGCGCGGGACGGGTCCCCAGGGTTGTTCGAGTTCTTCCAGTGCTGGCAGGCGCTCGATCCATGATTCGGGGAGGCGCACGGGCGGCTAGTTCTTTCCGCGCGGCGATTCGAGCCACGCATCAATGCCGCGAGCGGCGGCCATGCCTTCAGCGACGGCGTCGACTACTTCTTTACCGCCATTGACGCAATCACCGGCGGCGAAATATTTGGCGTTGCCGGTTTGAAAGCGTTCGTTTACGGCGATAGCGCCGTTTTCGCGGACGTTAATTCCCTGCACCGCGCGGGCGAAGGTCGTGACGGGCTCTTGGCCGATGGCACGGACCACCATGTCCACTTCGAGCTGGAATTCGCTGCCGGGGATTATGGCGATTTGGCTGCGCTTTTTGCCGGGGACGGAGCCGGATTCGGCGCGGGTGCGAATACATTCGATTGCGACGACTCTGCTGGTGGCGTCGCCCAGAATTTTTGTGGGTTGCGCGTGCCAGTGAAAATTGACGCCGTCGAGTTTTGCGAGGTTGTATTCGTAGCGGAAGGCGGGCATGTCTTGTTCGCCGCGGCGATAAATCAAGTGAACGGTTTCGGCGCCGAGGCGTTTGGCGGCGGTGACTACGTCGATGGCGGTGTTGCCCGCGCCGACGCAGGCGATGCGACGGCCAATGGTGAGTTGCGCGAAGGGATGAATTTTCGTCGGCTCGATGAATTCCATGGCGCCGACCACGCCTTGCAGGTCTTCGCCGGGGACGCCGAGATTGCCTGTTTCGCCGAGGCCGACGCCAATGAAGATGGCGTCGAAATCTTTCTCGAGCTGCGCGAAAGTGACGTCGCTGCTGACGCTGGTATTCTGACGAAATTCCACGCCGATTGAGCGGACGAGCTCGACTTCGCGCAGAGTGTCTTTGGCGCGGAGTTTGTAGGCGGCGATGCCGTAGGTGTCCAGGCCACCGGGGAGTTCATTGCGATCGAAAATTGTGCTGCGATAGCCGACCTTGGCTAGTTCGGCGGCGCAGGCGAGAGATGCGGGGCCGGAGCCGATGAGAGCGATGCGTTTGCCGTTCGGAGCGCCGGCGCGGAAAAGTTGGATGTTGCGATCGAGGACGTGATCCACGGCGTAACGTTGCAGGCGGCCAATTTCAATCGGCTTTTCTTCCTTCTCGTGCATCACGCAGGCGCCTTCGCAGAGAACTTCGGTGGGGCAAACGCGGCCGCAACTGTGTCCCAGGATATTGGCTTCGAGAATTACGCGAGCCGAGCCGCGAAGATTGTCGGTTGAGATTTTTTTGATGAAGGACGGGACGTCAATGTGGGTGGGGCAGGCGACGGTGCAGGGCGCGTCAAAGCAAAAAAGGCAGCGCGCGGCTTCAACGGCGGCCTGGCGCGGGGTCATGCGCGGAGAAATTTCCGAGAAATTGTTCTCGTATTGCTCGGGCGAAAGCTTGGGAGCCGTCTCGTGCAGCGTCATGAGCTTGCCGTCGTTTCCTTGGGCTGGAAAAGAGACGCCATTCTAGCACTAGGGATTGCGGCAACGGTCAAGGGATTCGCGCGAGCGTTTGGAATTGGACAACGCAGCGGTGCGGTATGCCGCGAATCTAACTGCGAGGTTGCATTCGGCGAATGTCCGGTATACTTTCGGCGGCGATTAGAGATCAGAAAAACAAATTGCGGATTATTTCTTACATGGAGAAACACTTGATGCGAAGACTTGTTTTGTGGATTGGTGCATTGACGATCGCAGTTTCAGCGCTGCCGCTGGTGGTGGTGCATGCGCAGGCGAAAGAGGAAGCGTCCGCGAGCAAAAATGATGCCACGAAGGCGGAACAATTCAAACCAGAGCAGCAGGCGAGCAAAGGCTCTGTCACAGTGAACGGGACGGTAATAAATTACGACGCGTTCGCCGGAACGCTTGTGGTGCATCCAAAGGCTTGGGACGACGTGCCGCAGAATGCGGACAAGGATGAGAAGAACCAGCCGGCGGAAGCCAGCATGTTCTATGTGGCGTACTTCAAGTCTGATGGACCGAACGCGCAGCGGCCGGTGACATTTCTTTACAACGGCGGGCCGGGCTCTTCGACGGTGTGGCTGCACATGGGAGCGTTTGGGCCGCGGCGCGTGGTGACGGCGGACGATTCGCACACGCCGGCCGCGCCGTACACGGTGGTTAACAATGATTTCAGCTTGCTCGACGTGAGCGATTTGGTGTTTGTGGATGCGCCGGGGACCGGTTTTAGCCGCATCGCTGGAAAGGACCGGGAAAAAGCGTTTTACGGCGTGGATCAGGATGCGCAGGCCTTCGCGGATTTCATCACGCAGTTTCTAGGGAAATATGGACGCTGGAATTCGCCGAAATATATGTTTGGCGAAAGCTACGGGACCACGCGGTCCGCGGTTCTTTCCAACGTGCTGGAAACGGAACGCGACGTGGATTTCAATGGCGTGATTCTGCTCTCACAGATATTGAATTTTGATTTCAGCGCGGACGATCCGCAGTTTAATCCTGGAGTCGGGCTGCCCTACCAGCTGGTGCTGCCGACTTATGCCGCTTCGGCGTGGTATCACCACAAGCTGCCGGAGACGCATGCGGAGCTGGCGCCGCTGCTGACGGAAGTCGAGCATTTTGCAATGGGCGATTACGCGCAGGCGCTGGAGGCCGGGTCAACGCTCACGGCGGACCAGCGGCACGCGATCGCCGGGAAGCTGCATCAGTACACGGGCCTGCCGGTGGAATACATCGAGAAGGCGGATTTGCGTATCAGCGCTGGAGAATTCGAGAAGAACCTGCAGGACGAAAATAATTTAACGACGGGGCGGCTGGACACGCGGTTTTCTGGGCCTACGTTCGATCCACTCAGCAAAGAGGCGGAGTACGATCCGCAGTCTGCGGCGATCAGCTCGGCTTACGTTTCCGCGTTCAACGATTACGTGCGCAAGGAATTGAAGTTTGGCGAGAACCGCGTGTTCAAGCCGGAAATTGAGATTTGGAGATCTTGGAATTTTCTGCACCAGCCGCCTGGGGCTCCACTTCCGTTGCCGCTGGCAACCAACGTGATGCCCGATCTGGCTATCGCCATGAAATATAACCCGGACTTGAAGGTCTTGTTGAACGCCGGGTATTTTGATCTGGCCACGCCGTTCTACGAGGGCGTATACGAGATGCAGCATTTGCCGATTCCGGCCAGCTTGCAGAGCAACATCGAGTTCAAATTCTATGAATCAGGGCATATGGTGTATGCGCATCAGACCTCGTTGAAGGCGCTGCACGATAATGTGGCGGCGTTTATCGTCAAGACTGAGAACTCGAAGAGCAAGTGAGTGAGAGTGGCAGTGTGCGATCGCTCGAAGAATTTGTGGAGGGATATTTTAGGCCATGCGCTTTGACACATTGATACGCGGCGGGACGATTGTAACGGCCACTGACACGTATGTTAGCGACGTGGGGATCGTCGGCGGGAAGATTTCGGTGATTGGGCTGAATTTGCCGCCGGAGGGCGCGGGCAGGGTGATTGAGGCACGGGGCATGCTGGTGATGCCGGGCGGGATTGATGTTCACACGCATCTGGATATGCCGTTTGGCGGGACTACTAGCGCGGACGATTTCGAAAGTGGCACGGTGGCGGCGGCTTACGGCGGGACGACTACGCTGATTGATTTTGCGATTCAGTACAAGGGGCAGACGCTGCGGCATGCTTTCGATACGTGGATGAAGAAGGCGGATGGCAAGGCGGTGATTGATTATTCGTTTCACTGCATCATCACGGATATTGCGGGGGCGCAGCTGGATGAGATGAAGGCGTTTGTGCGCGAGGGCGTGCCGACATTTAAATTATTCATGGCCTATCCGGGCGTGTTCATGCTGGATGATGCGTCCATTTTTAAGGCGATGGGAGTGGCTGCGGATTGCGGCGGGATGATTTGCATGCACGCGGAAAATGGCGGCGCGATTGATGTGATCGTGCAACGGGCGCTGGCGGAGGGAAAACGCGCGCCGAAATATCACGCGCTGACGCGGCCGGTGACGGCGGAGGCTGAGGCGACTTCGCGGGCAATTGCGCTGGCGGAGATGGCGGGGACGCCGGTGTATATCGTGCATTTATCATGCAATGAGGCGCTGGAAAAAGTGCGTGAGGCGCGGGACCGCGGATTGCGCGTGTATGCGGAGACTTGTCCGCAATATTTATATTTGTCGCTTGAAAATATGGATGCGCCGGGATTCGATGGCGCGAAGTACGTGTTTACGCCACCGTTGCGCGAGAAATGGCATCAGGAAAAATTGTGGCAGGGGCTGGCGAAGGATGATTTGCAGGTGGTTTCTACGGACCATTGCCCATTTTGCATGAAGGAGCAGAAGGAATTGGGCAAGGACGACTTCACGAAGATTCCGAATGGCGGGCCGGGGATCGAGCATCGCGTGAGTTTGGTTTATAGCGGCGGCGTGCATGGCGGAAAGTTTTCGGCGAACCGGTTCGTGCAGCTGGTGTCCACGACGCCGGCGAAATTATTTGGATTGTATCCGCGCAAGGGGACGGTGGCGGTGGGGTCGGATGCGGATTTGATTGTGTTCGATGCTGACGAAGAGCAGACGATTAGCGTGAAGACGCATCATATGCGGGTGGATTATTCGATGTTTGAGGGGACGCGCGTGAAGGGCGTGACGAAGACGGTATTGTCGCGGGGGCGCGTGATCGTGGAGAATGGCAAGTTTGTGGGCAAAGTCGGGGCGGGGGAATTTTTGAGGCGGGAGAATCCGGCGAGGGTTTAGATCCAAGAAAGCGGTGCGGCACGATTAATCGCGGGAGACGCCGGGTACCCAGGCGATGCTTACCAGGCCGTCTTTTACTTGGACGTCCACTACGTCGCCGGTGGTGAAGCGGTCAAAATCGCTGCGGTCGACTGGGACGCGTTCGAAGCGATGGCCAGCGCGCCAGGAAGTGACGATGAGGCGGCGGCTGGGAACGGGGCCGGTCATCGAAAATCTGCTTATTACGCGGGCTTTTTCGATGTGCGCGGGCGAGCGATCGAGCGCGCCGTTGGCGTAGAGTAGCAAGGCTAGCAGCCAGGGCAGCGGAAGCAGGCCGTAGTAGATGCGTTTCAGAGATTCAACTTCCTGGTGACGCAGCGCGCGTCGCTCGACGATGATGGCCAGGCCGAGCGTGAGAAAAAATACCACGCCGATGAAAATTACGATGCCATCGAGCTCCAGGGCCGGGTAGCGGCCGCTGGCGACGATAAAGGCTATCGCGCCGACGAGAAATAACGCGGTGCGATTGAGCAGCGAACGGCGCAGAGAAAATTCGGCGGCGGAGGAACTGAGGCCGCAGGCGTCGCAGGTGTCGCTAAGCCGTTCAGCCCCACAGTTCAAACAACGCGTCATCTTAAGGTCTGTCCCCCGTTTTCTAGCGGATTGATGTTATGAGGTGGCGGATTCTGTGTCAATTCGCTCGCGGTGACGGCGTCCGCTTCGTTTGCCTGGCGGAATCGCTGGACGCACGTTCGCTTCGTTTATTAGACACCGGAACGCGATGAAATGGTTCTACTTCACCTGGCGCTCGCTGGTGGGAGGAGTGTCGAGGCAGACGATATTTTCGTCGCGGCCGTTGGCTAGCATTTCGCAGTCGATTCCCTGGGCGCTGCGGATGGCTTCCTGGGAGGTGGCGCCGGAGGCGGTGGCGCAGTGCAGCGCGCCTTTGAAAGTGACGCAGACTTCGTATTCGTTTTTGGTTTGCTGGAACGAGGAATAGAGAAGGATGCCGATGAATAGGGCGGCGCCTAGACTTACGATTGCGCGGATTTGGGTTTTGCGATTTGGCATAGGGCCTCGCTAATTTTCCAGGTACGGAAGCCAAGGCAACGGCCGCCCGGTCCCACAAAACGGGACCGGCCGCCACAAACTCAACAGCAACCGCCACTGAGCCGGCGGGACGCCGGCGCTACAAAGGCCAAGTCAAAGCCAACACCTTGGCGACGACCCCCAAAGATTCTTGTTTCGTTATTTTGCACCGGGCCTCCGCGATAATTCTTTTTGAATATAACGCCGAACGTGCGGCGAGAGGCCTTCTAGTGCTACTAAATCTTTCAGGTCGCGTAGCGTGAGATTCGGGAGAAAGGACAGGATCACTGGAATGGGCGTGTGCTGGTTGCGGACCAGCGCGACACGGACATTGTACTGGACCGCCCAGCGAGAATGCTGCGCGATGGCCGCGACGACGCGTTCGGGGACGCCGGGCTTCGCGAGGACTTTCAGGACCTGGCTCTCGGTGAGGAAAGCGTTGGCTAGCGCGGCTTTGATGGCTTGCGGCTGGCCTTCGGCTAGAAGCGCGCCTACTACGCGGGCTGGGCCGCGGCGCGCGAGTGTCAATTTCTGGCCGGTGGGTAGTTGCGGCACGCGGGTGATCATTAATTCTTCTGCAACGCGGCGGATTTCGGCGGGTGTGGACGACAGCAGGCTTAGGCGCACCAGGTCGAACAAATATAGCTGGCGAAGCAGGGCCATCGCGAAGCGGCGCGGCGTATGCGGATGGCGCGCGAGGCGTAGGCGGACGCCTTCGCTCGAGGTCCACTTCCCTTTTTCGGCGATAGCGGTGAGGACGTTCGCGGACAGATCGAGGCGCTCGAGCATTTGAGAAATGTGCGGCTCTTCGATGTGAGGATTTTCGAGAAGCGCGAGGAGAGTCTCTTCGTCGGACTCGTGGATCAGCGATTGCAGGTCGTCGCTGGGAGCGGACCGCGCGTGTGCCGTTCGCGCGGAAAGTTCATCAGGCATGAGCCTGGCGCTTTCCAAGATTGATCGCCATTTTGGCCGCAGCTTCGGCGGGTTTCATTTGCAGGGCGACGACATGAGCATGAGGCGCGAGTTCGTGCAGGCGGGCGTCAATCGCGGCGTCGAAGAATTTGCTACGCCCGTTGGTGCCGCCGGCTTTGGCGATGGAAATTTTGCGGTCTTGCATCGCGAGTTTTCCGATGACGCTATGCGCAAGGTCGCCGAGCGATCCGGCGGCGGTGGTGAGAATTTCGCAGGCGACGGCGTCACCTTTGTCGCCAAGCTCACCGACCAGCGGGAAAATGCGGGGGAAGACGTCGTCCGGATTTTTGATTACCCAGTCGAGGACGCGAGTCCACTCGGTGCAGCCGAGCCACTTCAACATTTTCGCGGCGAGTGCGGTTTGCGGGCCGCGGTTTTCTTCGGCGCGGACGACTGCGGCGAGCGCGCGACGGCCGATGTCGAAGGCGCTGCCTTCGTCGCTGAACCACGGGCCGCGTCCACCGGCGCGCGCGGTGTGGCCTTGGGAATCGCGGCCATACGCGGCGGAGCCGGTGCCTACCACCAAAATAATGCCTTCGCCTTCGCCGACGGCGGCGTTCAAGGTGATGGCAAGATCGGTGGTGACAGTCACCGCAGCTTCGGGGAAAGCTCGCTCGAGAAAAGTGGCAATGCGTTTGGCGACAGATTCGCGCCCGGCGCCGCCGATGCCCGCGCAGATGCCGCGAATATCGGTGGCTTTCAGGTGATGGCGCTCGAGGACCACGTCGGCTGCATCGCTGAGCGTGAACCAGGCCTTGGCGTATCCGGCGCGGAGCGGATTCGACGGGCCCGCCGTGGCGCGCGCGAGGACATTGGCTTCCGCGTCCATCAAAATGCAATCGGTTTTTGTGCCGCCGCCATCGAAACCGAGATAGAAAGTAGTTTCTGGCGCGGAATTCTGTTCAGTCATTCGTTTCACCATGCTTGACAGCGTCCAAAGCGGGCAGTTAGCATCGCGCGGCCTGTAACCGCGGACGGAAACCAGACCAGCGCAATGCAAATCAGCCCAATCGACCTCGGCATTCTAGTGCTCTATCTCGCGGGCATCACGTTTTTTGGCGCGCGTTTCCGGCGTGGCCAGCAAAATCTGCGCGACTACTTTTTGGGCGGCCGCACGGCGCCAT
>Ga0308309_10002975_pt1 | contig 10130 bp, 5 predicted proteins | sample HubBroMetageWFT5_FD_192491 | JGI IMG/M metagenome (GOLD analysis project Ga0308309, IMG submission 192491) | Warmed and freeze-thawed soil microbial communities from the Hubbard Brook experimental Forest, New Hampshire - Hubbard Brook CCASE Soil... | ecosystem: Environmental > Terrestrial > Soil... | reverse complement strand
CACCGAAGAACAAAAGACGATCAACACTACGGTCTATCGGTTGCCCTGCGCGGGCTTTGCCGAAAAAGACGGCAGCATGACTAACTCCGCGCGCTGGGTCACGTGGAAATATGCCGCGGTTCCACCTCCGGGACAAGCCAGGCTCGACCAGGACATCGTCGCCCAGATTTTCCTGCGGGTTCGTGACCTATATAAAAAAGAGGGTGGAAAATTTCCCGACCCCATCCTGAATCTGAGTTGGGCCTATGCGGATGCGGCTCATCCTCCGCTTTCTCAAGTGGCAATGGAAGTTAACGGAAAAGCTCTCGCCGACCTTAAAGACGATGCGACCGGACAGGTCATCAAAGCCGGTCAGCAGTTGCCCGGATTTGCCTGGTTGAAAGACGACGGCACCACGACGTGCGGTAATTGGATTTATTCCGGTTCGTGGACCGAGGCCGGATCGCAAATCCAACGGCGAGGCACCGAAGATCCATCGGGGATGGGCGTTTTTCCCAACTGGTCATGGTCGTGGCCGGCCAACCGGCGCGTGCTTTACAATCGCGCTTCCTGCAATTCGGACGGCAAGCCGTGGGACCCGGATCGCAAACAGATCTGGTGGAATGAAGCGGCAGGAAAGTGGGTTGGCAACGACGTGCCCGACTTCAAGCCCGACTCCCACCCCAAAGATCACATGGGGCCCTTCATCATGAATCCCGAAGGCATCGGCCGATTATTCGCCCCGATCGGCGTGCTGGCGGACGGCCCGTTCCCCGAACACTACGAACCGATTGAAAGTCCCATCAAGAACCCGTTTCACCCCGAGCAATCGAATAATCCGCTGGTCAAAAAGTTCAAGTCGCCTTTCGATAAGTTTGGATCGCCCGAGGAGTACAGCATCGTCTGCACAACTTACCGGCTGACCGAGCAATACCACTACTGGACGAAAAACAATCCAATGAACGTCCAGCTCATCCCGGAACCCTTCGTCGAAATTCCGGTGGAGTTGGCGGACGAAAAGGGTATTCGCGGAACGGACAAGATCAAGGTCATCAGCGCGCGCGGAACCTACATCGCGAAGGCCTTCGTCACTCGCCGGTTGAAGCCGATGATGATCGACGGCAAAAAGGTCTATCAGATTGGTTTGCCCATTCACCAGGGCTTCCGCGGCATTGATGAGGACGAAGGAAGAAATGCGCGGACGCCGGCGAATCTGCTGACGCCCGCGGTCACCGATCCAAATGCCCACACTCCTGAATCCAAGGGCTTCTTAGTGAAAGTTGAGAAAGCATAGGGAACCACACAGGGAACGACCATGAGCCAGGCCGCAACAGAGCTGATCCGAATTTCCGGTCACGCCGGGGTCGTCCCCGGCAAAGGTCTGAACCGCGAATTCCAGGTGTGCAAGCTGGTCGATACGACCACATGCATTGGCTGCAAGGCGTGCGAAGTGGCCTGCCTCGAATGGAACGGTTACACATTCACCGAAACCACCTTTGATAATACCTACCAAACAATGCCGGAGACGGCATGGAATTACTGGAACCTGATCAAGTTCAACGAGCACGAACGCGCCGACGGCACCATGATGCTGCTCATGCGCAAAGACCAGTGCATGCACTGCGCCGATCCCGGCTGCCTCGCGGCCTGCCCCGCCGATGCCGCCATCGTCCAGTATGCCAACGGCATCGTCGATTTCCAGGAAGCCAATTGCATCGGTTGCGGCTATTGCATGACCGGCTGCCCGTTCAACATTCCGAAATTCGATCCTCCATCGCGCAAAGTTTTCAAATGCACGCTGTGCAATGACCGCGTGTCGGTGGGCCTGGAACCAGCCTGCATCAAGGCCTGCCCCACCGGCTGCCTGCATTTTGGAGTGAAGTCGGAAATGAAGGAACTCGCGGAGACTCGTGCAGCGCAACTTCGCACCAACTCCGGATTCCAGGATGCAGGAGTTTACGATCCGGAGGGAGTCGGTGGAACTCACGTCATCTACGTCCTGCACGACGCCAAGCATCCGGAGTTGTATGGCGGGTTGCCGCGAGATCCGCACATCCCCTGGTCGGTGCGGCTGTGGAAAGGGCCGCTGAAATGGATTGGGAATCTGGCGATGGTCGGCGGCATCGTAGGCATGGCCCTGCATTACATGCGATTTGGCCCCAAGAAAGAAGAGCCGATTCCGCCGAATGCTAATGCTAATCCTGATGCCGGGAGGCGGGCATGACCACCGGAGCCGTTTCGCGCCCAAGTTCCGCCAGCCAAAACGAAGAGACCATCGTCCGCTACACGTTCGCCGAGCGCGTGAATCACTGGATCGGCGCGCTCTCCTACATCTATCTGTTGATGACCGGCCTCGCCTTCTGGTCACCCTATCTATACTGGCTGGCCGCGGTCGTAGGAGGCGGTCCCACTGCGAGATTCTGGCATCCCTGGTTCGGATTGATCTTTACCGCGACCCAGTTTTGGACGTTCACAGCGTGGCGCCGCGACATGGAAATCAACGACGCCGATCGCGCCTGGGGCAAGGCGATCCCAGACTACATCGAGAACGAAGACGAAAAACTCCCGCCCGTCGGCCGCTTCAACTTCGGACAAAAAATCTTCTTCTGGGGAATTTTCTACAGCGTGATTCTCTTGCTCCTGTCGGGCGTCGCCTTGTGGTACACAGAAGCCCTCCCGTGGAGTCTCCGCTTCCTTCGCTACGCCGCGATTCTGATTCACGCCAGCGTAGCGCTCATCACGATCGGATTATTCCTGATTCACGTCTACATGAGCGCTGTCCTTGAACAGGGAAGCTTTGGCTCTATGATTCACGGCTACGTCACCCGAGCGTGGGCGTGGACATTCCACCGCACCTGGTACTACGACGTCATCGGCAAGCCCCGGCCTTAACGATCGCCTTGACAATGGCCTTGACCATGAACGATGCGAAGTGGGATCGCCGCATTCGCCGCGCCAACGAACTAGCCTCGTCCTACCCGTTCTCCGCCGAAGGGTTGCATTACTACGCCAGCGTTGCAACATTTCAGAAAGGTATTTACGGCGAAATCGAGAAAGCTCTCGCGGATTCGCCGAAGATTTCCTCCGATCGCCCGCTGCGCGATGAATTGGATTTTTTCCTCCTACTCCCAAAATTTCCCGGATTTCTATCAATGATTCAGCAGATTGCCCCAGCCCCGCTCGCTGAGGCCGCCCTCACTTTAGCGAGGAAGGGATCCACAGCGTGGCAGCGCGCGATTGAAGACTTCTGGTACGGAGATGCAGACTTAACTGCGGGCATGAATGAAGCGGACGCCAACGCCGAACAACTCGAGTCCAACGATCACGCCGCCGCCGCTGATCCGGATCAAGTCCTCGCCTGGATTTTTCTTCAGCCCTACGCCGAATACCTAGCGGATCATCGCGAAATCGAGATCCTCGACGGAACTCCATCGACCTGCCCGCTCTGCGGAGGCAAGCCTGCCGTCGGCGTATTGCGCAGTGAAGGCGATGGCGCAAAAAAGTCGCTGATTTGCATGCTCTGCGCCCACGAATGGCTTTTCCGAAGAATCTATTGTCCGGCCTGCGGAGAAGAACGAGAACCGCAGATGGCATATTATTCAGCGCCCGAGATCGCGCACGTGCGCGTCGACGTCTGCGACACTTGCCATACCTACCTGAAGAGTATCGATTTGACGAAAACGGGGCTGGCCGTTGCCGTTGTGGACGAGATTGCGACAATACCTTTGGATCTATGGGCGCGCGAACACGGCTACGAGAAACTGCAAATCAACCTGTTAGGAACCTGATCAATACGGCTTACCGCGTGTATTGTGCACATTCGATCAACTCACGGGTCTCGCTCCGGAGGGCGATTCACTCGGGATGCAAAGCGCTACAGGGAAGTCTGCCAAGAGCTCGGAGACGGCAATTTTTCCGTCTGCACTGGGAAGGTGCTTCACCGCCCCCGTAAATGCGTTTCGATATGTTTCGAACGAGCCGGCCAACGGGAACAAGACGTAAGTATCTTCCCAGACACTCGATCCCATCGGAGGGAGATCGCTATCCCTGAGCAAACCCGCGACCAAACGCGGAGCCACCACGAGCAGGCTCCCTTGAGCATTTTTTCGGAGGAATACTACAACGTGATTTGCTCTCGCGCCATGAACGGTTAGCGGCAGATATTCGCCCAGCTGAAAAATGTCTGGCCACTGTTTACGTAAGCACAGCGTCTTCCAGATCAAGTACAACTTGAGTCGACCGTCCTCGGGACTCTCCAGTAGGTGCTTCACCGATATTGGATCGGGATCGCCGCCCCATCTCCGGATACCCTCAAACAATTGCTCGCGCTGGTTGTAATCGACCGGACGGCGATTGTCGGGATCGACCAGACTGAAGTCCCACAAGTCGTTTCCCTGATAGATATCGGGGACGCCAGGGCTGGTCAATTTGAGTAGTGTCTGCGACAGGCTATTCCACAGACCAACGCGGGCGACTTGGCGCTGGAAGGGAACAAAATCACTTAGAAAACGATTTTTGGCGCTAGGGGTCAGCAACGCATTCACGAACGACGAGACTGCGGTTTCGTAGGCCGAATTCTGATTGATCCAGCTCGTGTTCTGCTTGCTTTCGCGAATCGCTTTCAGCATATAGTTTTGGATCCGCTCAGAAAACGCTTTTCGATCGTTCGCGTCGTCCAAAGGCGCGGATGGCCAAGCGCCCACCAGAGTCTGATAGAGTGCGTATTCGTCGTTCGGCGAAGGTGCGGGCTTGCCGTCGATCCGCGACCGTTGGCTATGATTGAAGCGTCTCCAGTCGCGCACGCGAAGCCGCCACAGCGCGGGGATCTCCGAGAGTACGTTGATGCGGGCACGCACGTCCTCCGAGCGTTTTGAGTCGTGCGTGCTGGTGGCCAGCATGGTGTGAGGCCAATCGCTGAGACGGTCCTGGCTAGCGACATGGAACTCTGCCGCTGTGATTCCGAATCGGTGAAGATCGCCGCCAACATCATTCAACGAAATTAGACGGTGGTATCGATAAAAAGCAGTGTCTTCCACTCCTTTGGCCATCACCGGGCTAGTGAACTGCTGAAATTTCATGGCAAAGGCAGTGACTGCGTTCCGGTAAGGTGCATCTTGGCCTTCGGCGATACGAGTGAGAAGCACCTCGCGAATGAAATCAAAAACGCTGGTATCGGCGGCCGGACTTCTCCATTTTGCTGAATCGATGGCAGTGCGGATGTAGTGCGAATCGTTCTCGGAGAGGCCCGTGGGACTGACATAAGTGCGGTAGACAGGAAAGCTGGCGACTACCTCGGTGAGTGCTTCGCGCAGACTGTTGAGAGTGAAATCGCAGGTGTGCCGTTTGGAGAGGGCTATGCGGGCGAGTTGATCGGCTAGCACGTTCAACTCGCTAGCCAGGGCGACCCGCATGACAAGCTTTCGGCAGCGATAGGCGAGGTCGTCAAAATTTATCTCGTCGCCGATAAAGTCCCGGTAAATCCGCTCGAAGCGGGTGACGGCTGCCGGGTCGACAAACAGACTGTTCACCAGATTTGCAAAGTCGTAGCCGGTTGTGCCACAGACTGGCCACTGGCTGGACAATCGCTCCGCGCCGGTGAGGATTTTCTCGATGACCACATAACGCGATTCGTTTTCGGAGTTATTCATAGCAGTGGCGATGCCGCTGCGAAGGCGTTCGAAGTATTGAGTTGGATCGTACAGGCCGTCGGGATGGTCAATGCGCAGACCATCCACCTTGCCGTCTGCCACAAACTTCAGAATCAGGCGATGGGTTGCCTCGAATACCATCTCATTCTCCATGCGAATTGCAGCGAGGTCGTTGGTATCGAAAAACCGGCGATAGTTGATATCGTCGGAGGCAACCCTCCAGTTGGCCAGGCGGAACGCTTGCGCTTTGATGAGTTCGTGGAGTTCCTCAAAACTCTTGGGGTCGGCGGGGGTTCCATTGATCGCGTCGACAGCTTGCTGGATCGCCGCCCCGATTTCCGGCGCTCGCGCATACACCTCCGCCAGCCTGCGCTTATTTATCTCCTTATCGCGATTGCGCTCGACCATGCGATCGCTGCTCACTTCCTGCCGTGCCGGCAAATGCCCGAATGCCGTGATGAGGCTCTGAAACTCCAATAGATCCAGATTCTGTTCACTCAGTTTCGACGCCAGCGTGCTCGTCGCTCGCTGCAGAATGCGAGGGTAAACTCTAGGATTCACGGGAAAGCGATGATTCCGGTAGGAGATATCAAACTCACCCCGTTCGGGGTGGAAAACCACTTTCAACTCGCCACTCTCCAGCACCGCGCCGTAGTGATCGTGCAGCACCGGTACCAGCACTTTTGATTGGAGTTCATCTTTAAGCGGATGCCAATCGATGTCGAAAAAGCAGGCATAGGCTGAAGCCTGGCCGTTCTCCAGCACATCGAGCCACCACGAGTTATCACTTCCCATCACGCCCATGTGATTGGGGACGATGTCAAGAATCAACCCCATATCGTGTTCGTGGAGAGCGCCGACAAAACTGTCGAAATCTTCGGCGCTTCCGATTTCTGGATTTAACGAGTTGTGATCGACAATGTCATATCCATGCATGCTTCCGGGACGAGCCTTTAAGCACGGGGAAATGTAGCAATGACTGATGCCCAGCGCAGAGAGATACGGAACTATCGCCTTCGCCTGAGCGAAGGTAAAGTCGCGATTCAGCTGCAGGCGATAGGTCGCGCGCGGAATGGATTCTGGCTTCATGATTCTAGAAACCACCCCACGAACCACGCAGGCAACGCGCCTTGTGTCAGAGCAGCCTCGCTGATGTCCTCGCTTGCATAGATCATCTGGGAAGCGGGCGGAGTGAGTCCGGTGAGGGATTTTGCGCCAAGATTTGTCAGGACATCAAGTTTCGAGCCATCTCGAAAATCCCAATGCGCGGAGAGTCCGCACTCTTGATGGACCTCATAATGCGCCTTGATAGCGCATGGGTCCGAAAGGCGGGTGACAATGTGTTGGCATCTTAGTTTCAACAGTTGGCGATAGAAGCGCAACCACTCGCGGTGACGCGGTTGCGTCAGGTTGTCCCAGTCGAGCCGCGAGGCGTCAAACGTGCTGGCAGCGTTGGGGTCAGGGATGCTCACGCGCGAGTCTGGGTCGCTAAATCTGGCAAAACGAGCGAATTCATTTCGCCGGCCCGCCGCGACGGTTTCGGCGAGACCTTTCTCGAAATCGCAGAAAAAAAGAAAAGGCGTTTTCGCTCCGAACTCCTCCCCCATGAAGAGCAATGGTGGAGATGGGGCCAGCAGAAGGATCGCCATGGCTGCGCGCACAGCCCGTGGATCTGCAATGGTCGTGATCCTCTCTCCAAACGCGCGATTTCCAATCTGGTCGTGATTCTGGAGGAAGGAGACAAATACGCTTGGCGGCAAGCCGGCGGTGTGCTCACCACGCGCCGCTCCATTGCGGAAGAGCGACGGCTCTCCCTGGTAGGCGAATCCCTCAACCAGGCAGCGGCCAAGCTGATGGAGAGCGTGATCTGAGTAATCGGAATAATACCCATCGCTCTCGCCGGTGACCAAAACGTGCAGAGCGTGGTGGATATCATCATTCCATTGCGCGTCGTAGTCCGGAACTTGGCAGCTCTTTGTCCGTCGCAGATATCGCGCCTGATTGCAATCATTTTCGAGGATAAGGTGGACGTGGCGATCCGATTCGACGAAACTTCGTACTGCAGTCGCTAACTCGGCAAGGATATGCGGCTTACTGTCGTCAATCATCGCGTGAACCGCGTCCAGCCGGAGTCCGTCGAACTGATACTCGGTCAGCCAATACAGGGCGTTTTGGATAAAGAAATCCCGCACTGTGCGGCTCTGCGCTCCATCGAAATTGATGGCGTTACCCCAGGGAGTTTTGTGCCGGCTGGTAAAAAACTCTGGCGCGTAGACGTTGAGATAATTTCCTTCCGGGCCGAAGTGATTGTAGACCACATCCAGCAGGACCATCAGCCCCCGATCATGCGCGTTTTGCACTAATGTTTTGAGATCTTCGGGACGTCCGTACATGCTATCGGGCGCGAACGGAAAAACACCGTCGTAACCCCAATTGCGTTGGCCAGGGAAGTCGGCGACCGGCATCAGCTCGATCGCAGTGATCCCAACGTCCGCCAGATAATCGAGCCGGTCGCACAGAGCCGAGAAAGTTCCAGACAGAGTTCCAGATGGGGTGAACGCTCCGACGTGCAGCTCATAGATGACTGCTTCCTCCCACCGGCGGCCGCGCCAGGTGTCGTTCTTCCAACTGAAAGCCGTTGGGTCGATCACTTCGCTTGGTCCGTGCACGTTCTCTGGTTGGAAACGGGATGCTGGATCAGGAACTTCTTGGCCACCATCGATTCGGAAACGGTAGTGTGTTCCAGCCTTGGCTGCGTCTGTGACTAGCTCAAACCAACCGTCATCAAGCTGTTCGAGAGAAAGACAAGTTCCACTATCTGAGCCTGCAAGGCAGAGTTCCACCTGATGTGCTGCCGGAGCCCACAAACGAAAACGCACGCTCCCGTCCTCACGACACTCCGCGCCGAACGGCATGTTATGACGGCGTTTCATTCGAGTCTTCCTTCTTGCCGTTTCCAGTGCCGTTGCTGCGCCGCTCCATCAACACCACCAGAGAGCGCGCCTGCAAGGAATAGGACGCGCCCGCGTCATACGTACCGGCAGGGTGCAAGCCATCGTCCCGAGACGTGTCCATCCACGCACTCCAGCGAGATCCCGGATGGAACGACGGCAATGTGAATGCCACATCTTCGTGATGAGCGTTCAGCAGCACCAGGAAATTCTCGTCGCCGAGCTTGCGCCCGCGTTCATCGGCCTCCTCAAGGCCTTGACCGGCAAGAAACATTCCCAGGCAGCGAACCGAGGGATCACGCCACTCATCCTCGCTCATCTCAGTGCCCTTGGGATTCAACCAGAACACATCCTTTACATTGGCGCCCTTGATGGGACGGCCCTGAAAAAAATGCCTCCGCCGGAATACGGGATGCCGCTTCCGCAGGTTGATCATGCGCTGCACAAAGGCGAGCAGATTGCGATCTTCGGGCTGCAGAACCCAGCTCAGCCAACTGATGGAATTGTCCTGGCAATAGGCGTTGTTGTTTCCGAGTTGAGTATGGCCGATCGCATCTCCGGCATACATCATGGGTACGCCCTGCGAGAGCAAGAGCGTGGCAACAAGATTCCTTTTCTGCTTGGCGCGAAGCGCCTGGATATTCGGATCGTCGGTAGGACCTTCCACCCCGCAGTTCCAGCTCCGATTATTGTTGTTACCGTCGCGATTGTTTTCGCCGTTCGCATCGTTATGTTTTTCGTTGTAGCTGACCAGATCCTGCAATGTGAAGCCGTCATGCGCGGTGACAAAATTGACACTGGCGTAGGGACGCCGGCCGCTGTGCGCATAGAGATCGCTCGATCCGGTGAGGCGATAAGCCAGATCCCCCACTAGCCCGCTGTCACCTTTCCAATAAGAACGTACCGTATCGCGATAGCGATCGTTCCATTCTGCCCAGCCGACGGGGAAGTTCCCGACCTGATAGCCGCCTTCGCCAAGATCCCAAGGCTCAGCAATCAGTTTCACTTGTGAGAGCACGGGGTCCTGATGAATGATGTCGAGAAACGCGCCGAGACGGTCGACCTCATGAAGTTCGCGGGCCAGGGTTGCGGCCAAGTCGAAGCGGAACCCGTCGACGTGCATCTCCAGAACCCAATAACGCAGACTATCCATGATCAGCTGCAGCACTCGCGGATGCCGCATGTTCAGTGTGTTTCCCGTCCCCGTATAGTCTTTGTAATAGCGGGGATTGCCAGAAACGAGGCGATAGTAGGCGCTGTTGTCGATTCCCTTCAGCGACAAGGTGGGCCCTAGATGGTTACCTTCCGCCGTGTGGTTATAGACGACGTCAAGAATCACTTCCAATCCTGCCGAGTGCAAGACTTTGACCATGGTTTTGAATTCCATGATTGAACCGGTGGCCAGATAGCGCGGCTCGGGCGCAAGAAAACCAATCGAGTTGTAACCCCAGTAGTTGCGCAGACCGCGCTCGACAAGTTGGCGGTCATCCACGAAGGCATGCACGGGCATGAGTTCGATCGAGGTCGCACCCAGGCGGGTGAGGTATTCGAT
>Ga0308309_10002973_pt1 | contig 10133 bp, 6 predicted proteins | sample HubBroMetageWFT5_FD_192491 | JGI IMG/M metagenome (GOLD analysis project Ga0308309, IMG submission 192491) | Warmed and freeze-thawed soil microbial communities from the Hubbard Brook experimental Forest, New Hampshire - Hubbard Brook CCASE Soil... | ecosystem: Environmental > Terrestrial > Soil... | reverse complement strand
TGGCCGCAGCCGGTGTGCCCGCGGAGCGCCGGCCCCAGGGCCATGTAGAGCCGGGAATCCGGCGCGTGAACCTGCCAGAGAACCGGCGGATGATGCCGAGGAAGAGGTCGGCCTGCCCGTCCGGGTGGGTCAGCATCACGTAGATGACGAACACCCCTGCGATCACCATCAGCCACGAGTCGACCGACGAGTAATTCCGGAACCAGTAGACGCCGACCCCGCCCGCGCCCAGGACGCCCGCGAACATGGATCCCGATACCATGCCGATGCCGCCCACGATGACAAACGCGAGAGCCGTCATCGACAGCAGGGACGAGAAGTTCGTCGCGGTCGAGAACGTCGGGTAGAGGTACAGCATGATGATCCCCGCGGCTCCCGCGAGGGCCCCGGAGAACGCGAACGCGGCGACCTTGGCTCCGAACACGGAGATGCCGAGGGAGAGCGCACCCCGCTCATTCCCGCGCACGCTCACCAGGCGACGTCCCGAACGGCTGCGCCGGAGGTTCAGCACGGCCAGGCACGCCACCGTGAAGATCACCAGAGAGGTAACGGCGTACCGCGACACCTCGGTGGTCGTGTTGATGTCGAGCCCGAACAGCTCGGGCGACGGCACCAGGACGCCTTGATTGTCGTTGGTAAGGGCCGGGATCGTGAAAACCGATGTCTCAATGGCCAGGGCAACGCACAACGTGGTCACCGCGAGCTCGATGCCGCGTACCCGGAACGCCGGCAAGCCCGAGGCGCCTCCGGCCACGCCGCCAACGATCAGGCTGAGGACCAGGTTCGCGAGGAACGGAAAATGCCACGCCGAAGCCAGCTGTGCGCCGGCGAGCGCCGCCACTCCGGCGATCGCGAATGGCAGGAACGTGATCTGGCCCGCGTAGCCCGTTGCGACCACGAACGAGAGTCCGATGATGCCTGCGACAGCGCTCGCGATCATCGCGAGAGACCAGCTGGACGTGCTCCAGAAGATGGTCCCGACGGCCAGCGCGAATGCGATCGCCGCCCATATGGGCCGCAGCCGGCCGTCGCCGAGCTTTGGCAGTTCGGCGGTGAGCAGGGACCGGCCGGGGATACTCGTGCCTCCCAGCATCAGCGCAATGATGATCACCGCGAACGGGATGACGTTGACGAGGTAGGCCGGCCAGTTGTAGCCGATCAGCAGCGATTCGAAGATGCCGATGGCCAGTCCGGCCACGACGGTCATCGCGTAGCTCCGGAACCGGCCGAGCAGGGCGGCCGCGAACGCCGGGAAGAGCAGTGAGGTTGACTGGGACGGCGAGAGCTGGGTGACCGGCAGGAGCAGGATCGCGGCAACCGCGGCGAGCGCGCCACCGGTCGCCCACACGACCACGCCTACCGGCGTTGCCGAGATGCCCAGCGCCCTTGCCGCGTCCGGGCGCTCCTGCAGCGCCGTGGCGGCAAGCCCGAGGCGCGTGAAACGGAACATCGCCCACAGGGAGATTGTGGTTACCGCTAGCGCGACTATTACCACGATCGTCGAGTACGCCAGCGTCGCGCTGCCGAGCTGCACGCCGTTCTGGGACAGGAAGCTGACGACGATGGGGTACGTGCCATAGTGAATCGCCGCCAGGCCCTGCAGGATGATCAGGACCCCGATCGTGGCGACCACCCGCGCGAGCTGGGTGGCCCGGACCAGGCGACGCATGATCAGCAAGTAGATGATCAGATTCAGCAGAATGCTGAACACAATGCCGGCGATGATCGCGGGCACGACGGGCCATCTCGCCAGGCCGCCTCCGTAAAACGCGTAGAACCCGTAGGCCCCCGCCATGCCGACGGCGCAGTGCGAGAAGTTCAGGACCCCTGACCCGCGGTAGACGGTGACGATGCCGGAGGCCGTCAAGGCATACGCACAACCCGACGTCAGCCCGAGAACGATGAATATCCAGGCGTGGCTCACCGCATCTGCCAATCTTCTCCCGCCGCCCCACCTGACCGTGGAAGAGCCGGCAGCCAATGCGCTCGTGCCGCACTTCGGCTGCCGGCTTCTCCCGTCATGGCCAGGCCAGCTGGCTTCTCCTCGCTTCGGCCGCTGCGTTCTAGCCCAGCGGCAGGGTCTTGAGCGTGTCGTAGGACAGGCTCTGGAACTGTGACTTGATGAGGTACGGATCGCCCGACGAGTTAAATCCGACAGGCATCGCGTAGAGCGTCGTGAATCGCGGATAGTCCGTCAGCGGCCCGGCGTCCTTCCAGTTGATTGGCGCAAGGAAGCCGGTCGTGAAGTCCGTCTGGGAAGAAGCCCAGGCCGCGATGCCAGTGGCCGTGAAGTCCTTCAGGCCCTTGCTCGCCGCCAGCTTGATGATCTGCGGGAAGAACCAGGCGTTGTTCGTGGCGTCGGAGATGTTCGCGGCGATGTTCGGGGTGTACTTAGCGAAGTCAGCGAGTTCCTGGCGTCGCAGCGCCGACTTGCTCGGATCGAGGATCCATGAGCTTGAGACCTCGTAGGTGATTCCGGCCTTCGCGGCAAGTTGCGCGGTCTGGTCCGCCGCGGAGCCGCTCGGCTGCAGGTAATCAATCTTCACCTTGGCGGCGCCCAGCGCCTGGACCAGAGCCACGTCGTTCGCTGTCGCCAGCTGAGTGACCACCGCATTTGCCCCGAGCGACTTGATCTGCGCGGCGACCGGCGCCCAGTCGGTGGTCGTCAGCGGCACATTCACCGGCACCAGGGTCACATTTGTACCGGCGACTTTCTGCGCGGCCTGTACCAGAGACAAGTCTGAGGGCAGTCCTGAAAACCCGACGTAGGCGACCTTCTTCCACGACTTCTGGAACAGCATGGCGACCTGGCCGTAACCGTTCGTCGCCGGGCCGCATGAATAGAACTGGGAATAGTTCGACTGCCCGGGCGCAAGTGCGTCGTCGCAGAACGTGGGAATCTTCGCAGCCTCCGCGACGGGCAGGACCGCAGCGGTCTCGACGCCCCAGTAGCCGCCCAAGGCGACGGCATGGTCCTGCTGAATGAGTTTCGTCGCGCACTGGGTCGCGGTAGTCGGATTGTCATTATCGTTACAGGTAATTCCCTGGACCTGCCGGCCGTCAATGCCGCCTGCCGCGTTTATCGCCTTTACCGAGGCCTGGAATGCCTGCGCACTGTTGGGGAAAGCAAACGTCGCTGAGCTCACCGTGGTGATCTGACCCAGCACAATGGGCGTTTTGGAGGCGCTGCCGCTGCTGCCGGTGTCCGAGGAACTCGAGCTACTGCAGGCTGCCAGGATTAGGAGCAGCACGGCGCTTACCAGCGATACTGCGAGAGAACTTCGCTTCACTATTGGCTCCTCACAACAGCGTGGAGGGCGCAGCGACCAGAATCCGGGCCCGGTCGGCGCTGCTGGGCCGTCCCGTTAGATACGGCGTTTCGATAGAGTATACTAAAATCAAGACTGTTGCAATAGGTAGTTCGGTGGCCGCTGGACCCGAACTTCCGTCCCCGCCGGCAGGCAAAGCCGTGCCCCGGCCAGGCATTTACACGGCCCTTGCAGCAGGAAGCCGTAGTCTCAAGAGTCTTTGGGGATCCGCAGCCACATCGCCGCAGCGATCACACACCCAGGCCGGACTCGAGGGCTGGCCTTAGCCAGCTGCTTGGATACCGTGCACTGAATCCGCCTCCAGTCTGGCGGTCACGGCGGCGAGGAAGCGCCTGCCAGACCCTGTTACAGGCGATAGACGGCACGGGCGGTGTCGCCAAACAACGCCTTTTGTTCTTCTGCTGAAAGGTGCGCTACGACGGCTCCGTACATGTCGTACAGCTCGGCAAGCGATCCGAAGCGGCGGTCGACCGGGAAGTTGCTTGCAAACATGCACCGCTGTGGTTCAAAAGCGTCCAGGCACGCTTCGATCCATGGCCGCTGCACATCGATATCGAACGTTTCGAACGTCATGGCGAGCCCGGATATTTTGCAGAATGTCAGCGGCCGGGCAGCAAACCCCGCGATCGCCTGCCGCCACGTCTTGAAATGCTCCGCATCTCCGGCGGTTGGCCAGCAGGCGTGCTCGATCGCGACCGTCAGGTCCGGATGCCGTTCGATCAGGTCGCGATGATCGGCGGCGTCGTGCGGGTGCGATACGACGTCGAAAACCATCTCATGATCTGTCAGCCAGCGGGCAAGGTCGTTGGCAGTCGGCGCCTTCGGATCGAATCCATGCAGGACCCTGATTCCCCGCAGCCGTGGGCTGCGCCGCAGTGTCTCGAGATCGGCTTCCATCTCCGGCCACGGAAGGTCCGGGCCGACGGTGGCGATCGTCGCGGCCGGCCACCCCGTCGTCTCAGCCATCTCGTCGAGCCAGCGCGCTTCGCTCAGATACGACCGCGGGGTTGCCGCCGCAGAGACGTGAACGACGGCCGCGATGTCCTGGCCCGCCGCATCGTCGCGGTAGTGTCCGGGCAGATAGTCACGATTGATGGCGCTCAATTCCGCTCGCCGCAGATTCGGGTACCAGTCCTTTACCGATGGTGCCCAGTGGTGCACGTGCGGGTCGACCCGGCCAGAGGCAGGCGTGCCGACTGAACTATCAGGGGTGCTCACAGCTTGGCCAGTTCGGGCATGACGCGGTCGGCGAAAAGCTTGAGGCTCGGATACAGGACTTCCCGCACCGGTATTCCTGCGGTGGCGCTGTTGAGGATCCGCGTGATCGGCAGCTTTTCGCAGACCTCCTGCAAGTTCTCCACGATCTGCCCGGGCGACCCGACGAGTTCATTCTGCCGGTACGGCTTCGTCGCCTTATCCATCTGCAGGTTAAGCTCTGGGTCGCCCATCTCCGCCCTGATCTTGCTGTAGAAGCTCCACCGCTCGATGTGGAGGTCGGCGTACCTGTCCCAGACAACTTCCGGATCTTCGTATGTCGTGGTGATGGACCAGGATTTGATTATCTGCGCCGTGTCCTTGGGATGCCCGGCCGCCTCGCGTGCGGACAGGTAGGCGTCGAAGAACTCTGGCTCGGCGGACGCAGCGGCCAGATTGAAGCCCCTCCGGCCAGCTCGCTCGGCAGCCGGTGGCCGGGTCGCACCGATCCATACCGGTGGGTGCGGCTTTTGCAGCGGCGCCGGCTGGACCTCGACATTGTCCAGGTCGTAGTAGCGGCCGTGATATGAGAACGGCTCCCCGGACCACGCGAGCTCCAGCAGATCGAGGTGTTCCTCCATCCGCGACGGCCGCGTCTTGGGCGACACATTGAACGCACTGAACTCGAGCGGGCGGTGGCCTGCGCCGAGCACGACGTCGAGCCGCCCGCCGCAGAAGTTGTCGAGGACGGCGGTTTCCTGGGCGAGCGCGACCGGATTATGCAGCGGCAGAATGTATAGGTAAGAGCCCAGCCGCACCGTTTGCGTCCGCTCCGCGAGCGCGGTCAGGAATATGGGCACGGACGGCCCGTACCCGTCACTGGTGAAAAAGTGCTCCTGGACAAACAGCTGGCTGAACCCCATAGCTTCCGCTTCGCGCATCAGCCAGAGGTTGTCCTCCCACAACTCGCGCCACGGCCGCCGAGTCGGGTTTCTGAAGTCCAGGGTGAAGCTGACGTCCATAGACCTGTCTCCAATACGTCACCGGCGAGGGGCCCTATCGAGCCGCCGACGGTACTGCTTCTCGGGGCCTGAGGGCTCGGCTTCTGTGACGGGTCAGCGAATCCCAGAGATAAATGAGGATACTTATTCGCCTCTTAACTTGTCAACGGACCAGTCGTCAGCGCCTGCATGAGCAGCCGGCGGTGCTCCATCGGGGAGCCCAGGAAGCTCTCGCAGTCCTTCGCCCTGCGCAGGTAAAGGTGGCAGTCGTGCTCCCAGGCCATCCCGAGCCCACCGTGCAGCTGCAGTGCGTCGCTGGCCACCCGGACAAAGGTCTCGGAGCAATGCGACCCTGCTACCGCCGCCGCCTTTGCCAGTTCGGTGCCCTCTTCACCCCCGCTTGCGGTGCGCAGTGCGCTGCGGGAGGCGGAGAGGGCTCCCTCGATGAGGGCGGACATGTCGACACAGCGATGCTTGAGTGCCTGAAACGACCCGATCGGCCGGCCGAACTGGAACCTGGTCCGCAGATGTTCGAGCGTGCGCGCGAATATCTCCTGGCTCGCTCCTACCTGCTCGGCGGACAGGGCGATGGTGACCCGCAGCGCGACCCCGGCGAGCCCGGATCCGTCAGCCGGGGTCATGACCAGCCGGGCCGGCGTGCTGGCGAAGCTGTGCTCCGACCATCGCCTGGTCAGATCGAAGTTGCGCATGGCGCGGGCCGCGTGGCCAGGGGCGGACGAGTCGGCCAGCCATACCCCCCAGCCTCCGTCATCCGACGCGCCGACAACCAGCAGCTGGTCGGCGGACATGCCGTGCAGCACCCTGCTGGCCAGGCCGTTCAGGCGCCATCCGCGCTCCGTCATGGTCGCCCGTACGTGCGGCTGCCACTCGGCCGGCGGCCCGCAGCGGAGGCCGGTCACGGCCATCAGCGACCCGCCCACAAGGCTGCGGCAGATATCGGAGACGTCGCCGTCGCACGCCAGCAGCAGCAACGGGGCCATGACGCCAGACGACAGGAACGGGCCGCCGTACAGACGGCGACCACACTCCTCCAGGACCACGCCCGCCATGCACAACGGCGCGCCGGCCCCGCCGTATTCATCGGGAATGAGCAGGCCGGCGAGTCCGAGTTCGGTCGCCAGGCGCAGCCATTCGCCCATCGCGAAGCCCTGTGGGTCATCGGCCAGCACCCGCGCCCCGGCCAGGGGATCTATCGAGCCCATCACCGACCTGACCGTTTCCCTCAGGTAGCGCTCGTCGTCGGTGTCTGCGAATTGCGTCACGGCCCCCCCGTCTGACCGGATCGGTAGTCCGCGCGGGGCCTATCCGTCCGCCGCGTCTTCGCCCGGCGCAAGCCTGCTCCAGCGCGGGGTCCGGCGCTCCAGAAACGCGCGCGCGCCCTCGATGTAGTCGGGGGTCGAGCGCTGCAAGCGGATCAGCGCCCAGCCCAGTTCGGTCGCTGCCTCACTGGACAGGTCCAATGACTGCCAGATGGCCTGCTTGGAGAGTGCCATCGCCGACGGGGAGTTCTCGAGTATCACCGCGGCGATTTCGCGGGCCGCGTCGACCGCCCCGCCGACTGGTGCCAGCACATCGACAAGGCCGAGGTTGTAGGCGCGCTCGGCGGGCAGCCTGAACTTGCGGCCCATGAGGGTCATCTGCAACACGGTGCCGAGCGGCAGCCGCCGGAGCAGCCCGACGTTCTCTATGGCGCCGACCGCGCCGACATTTACGTGCGAATCGAGGAACTCCACGTTCTCTGCCGCCACGACGATGTCGGCGTCGGCGACGAAATGCAATCCGGCCGCCGCCACCAGCCCATTAACCGCGCATATAACCGGCTTCCAGAACTCGTGGGGGGTGAAGCTCATATGGTCGCGAGCGCTGTCCCGCGCCAGCGGTGCGTTCTCGTTTTGCGCTACTGCTCCTAGCTCTGCGCCCGTGCAGAAGTGCCGGTCTCCCTCGCCGCCGATGATCACGACGCCCACGTCGCCGTCGGCGGCAAGCTTCGGCCAGAGTGCCGACAGGTCGTGGCGCATAGAGGGCGACAGCGCGTTCCCCTTGCCAGGGTTGGCCAGCGTGACCTCAGCCACGCCGTCCTGAATAGTGCACTTTATTTGGCCAGCGGCCGGTAGCATTCTCGCCCTTCCCTTCGGCCGGGTCGATGCGCGCGCTGTGGTCAGCCGCGCGTGGTAGGCATCGTCGATCAAGGAGAGATGACGCTCCGGCTCCCGGCAACAGGATACTCATTAGCGAACCGTTGCCAAGGGGGTGGCTGCGAGGTCCGCGTCGGCGCCGGCCCGTCCGCCCGTCCACCATGCCCAGTGCACAGGCATGGCCGACGACGGATCGCGGGCTTAACCGCGTTGGCCAGCGTGTGAGCTTTTGCTGACTCGCGGTTGTAGGCCGTGCCTCGCGCGACCCTCGGCGCCCGCCCGGCGGGGGCGTCGCGGGTCCGCTCCGGTGCCGCCCGGCCGGCCGCGCGCCGGGTAATCGGGCTGGGCGACGTCCCGCACTCACTCGTCTTCCGGCCGAGACAAAGCTGTCCTGTACACTAAATTGGTGCCCGATAACGTTAAGAATAAGCCAGGAGCGCTGACACTCCCGGCACACGTGAGCGGGCCTAAGGATGGCGGAAAGCTCGCCGAGTCTGTTGCCCGGCGCCTCCAGATGATGATCGCCGCCAAGGGCTTCCCGGTGGGGCAGGTCATTGGCACAGAGCCGGGGCTGATGCTGGAGCTTGGCGTCAGCCGCGCGGTCTTCCGTGAGGCCGTCCGGCTGCTCGAGCAGGACGAGGTGGCGCGGATGCGCCGCGGACCGGGTGGAGGGCTGGTTGTAACCGCCCCGCGTGCGTCTTCGGTGGCGCGAGCCGCCGCTCTTCACCTTCAGTTCTTCGGCGCTGGCGCGGACGACATCTTTGAAGCGCGGACCGCGCTGGAGTTGCAGACCGCCGACCTAGCGGCGCAGCGCATCGACGAGAAGGGCATCGACATGCTCCGCGCTGCGCTCGAGGAAGAAGCCGAACTGCAGGATGAAGGCGGCCATCTAGGTTCAAGCCACATCCACTTGATCATCGCCGAGCTGACCGGGAACCCGGCACTGCGCCTGTTCGTGGAGGTGCTGGCCCGGCTGACGCCCGGGATTCCTCCGGCCGACCCGGCCGCGGCGGCTGCTCGCCAGGCGGACGTGCGGCACGCGCACGAGCGGATCGTTGAGGCGATCGTCGCCGGTGACAGCTCCCTGGCCCGGCACAGGATGCTCCGCCACCTCCAAGGCATCGGGTCTTACCTGCAGGAGATCGAGCGTCGTCCCGCGCCGCTCACGCCTGAGTGATCCGCGGTCAGCAGGCTTGCCACCTGAGGGGTTCAGCCGCGCCCGTCTGCTGCCTGGTGCCGCGCAACCGGCCCGCTGGCTAATGCCACGCGCCTGGCCTGCTGACTAATAGAGTATGCTAAATAGCCATGCAGGCACCTGATGAGCCGGATGTCAGGCTGGCCGACCCGGCCGACCGGGATGGCCTGCGCCGCGCCGTTCGGGCCTGGGTAGCCGCCAACGTTCCGCCGGCATGGGCCGATGCGGCCGCTTCTGGCGACCTGGCGCTGCTGCACCAGGTCCGGTCGCCGGAGGCCTACCGCAGCTGGTATCCAGCGCTGGGCCGCTCCGGTCTCGTCACGCCAACATGGCCCCGCGAGTACGGCGGGCTCGGGCTGGACCAGGCGACCGCCCACGTGGTGTGGGAAGAGCTGCGCGCCGCCCGGCTGGTCACCCTGAACATCATCGGGATCGCCCTCGCGGCGCCCGCTCTTCTGCAGTACGGAAGCCCGGGCCAGTGTGAGCGGCTGCTGCCCCCGATCGCCGACAACTCGCAGATGTGGTGCCAGCTGTTCAGCGAGCCGGGCGCGGGTTCCGACCTGGCTGGCCTCTCCACCCGCGCCGTGCAGACTGCCGTGGGCTGGCGGGTCGACGGCCAGAAGCTGTGGAGCAGCTTCGCGACCGACGCGGCGCGCGGAATCCTGCTCGCCCGCACCGACCCCTCGGTCCCTAAGCACCAGGGCATCACCGCCTTCCTGCTTGATATGCGGCAGCCTGGGGTGGCCGTTCGTCCGCTGCGGAAGATAACCGGGGACAGCGAGTTCAACGAGGTGTTCCTCGATGGCGCGCTGGTCGCCGACGAGGACCGGCTCGGCGCGGCCGGTGCTGGATGGCCGATCGCACGCACCGTGCTCATGCACGAACGCACGATGCTTTCCGGCGCAGGCTCGGGGCTCCGCGAGAGGACCAGCGGCGCCTCGATCGACCGCCTCGTGGAACTTGCCTCGAGGCCGACGGCGGGCTTGCGGCCGATCGACGACCCGGTCAGGGCCGACCAGATCGCGCGGCTCTTCATCGAGAACACCGTGCTGCGGCTGACCAAACAGCGCAACCAGCAGCAGCACGGCACCGCGGTCGACCCCGCCTTGATCAAGATCATGTCATCCGAGCACAACCAGTGGCTGCAATCGGCGATCTTCGACCTGCTTGGCGATCGGGCACTGGCGCACCCCGAAGACGACGCCGAGGCCGCCCGGGTCGTCTTTGGCTATCTGCGCAGCCGTGGAGACACGATCGG
>Ga0308309_10002971_pt1 | contig 10134 bp, 16 predicted proteins | sample HubBroMetageWFT5_FD_192491 | JGI IMG/M metagenome (GOLD analysis project Ga0308309, IMG submission 192491) | Warmed and freeze-thawed soil microbial communities from the Hubbard Brook experimental Forest, New Hampshire - Hubbard Brook CCASE Soil... | ecosystem: Environmental > Terrestrial >... | reverse complement strand
GGCGGGTGATCTCCACGCCCCTCTGAATTTCTCCGAAGGTTACCGCAGAGAAGAAGACTTGCTTGAGTTCGAGGCTTTGAAGCCACGCGAATGCACCGCCGTGCGGCTTCGGCTTGCGCATCTCAGACACGACATTCGTGTCGATTAGGTAGCGAATCAATCGTACACCGGAGGCCGGCGCGATTTCACCATGCCGCGCTTAGGGAGGGGAATCTCGAATCGTGGGCCATCTCCGAGGAGGACATCCTTCCAGGTCAGACGTTTCTCATCCCTCAGTTTGCGCCATTCATCGATGGAAACGACGACGGCTGTGTCAACTCCACGGCGGGTAACGACTTGCGGTCCCTTTTCGATAGTGTCATCAATGAGTTCGCTGAAACGCGCTTTGGCTTCCTGCAACTGCCATTTGGTCATGAACTACTCCTCAAGTCAGATGATATGGCTAGTCAGATGGCTAGTCAAGTTGAGGTTGTTCTGTGTCTCGGATTTCGTCGGAGCAAATGGACTTGCTGAATTTTCGAGGCGGACGTCTTGTTGTAGCCAATTGGGGTCGTATTTGGTGGTGGTGGATAAGGACCGACGGGCCTGGCGCTGCCCATTCTTATGAGGCCAAAGGTTATTAGGGAATCAGCGAAGCCGAAAAGAGTTGCCGTATCGCGGAAAACCAGGTCGGCTGGAATGTGGCGCTCAATCTCCAACTGCCCGTGGATGGGATAATCGGAAAGCGCACCCTTAAGGCCGAGAAACAGTTGGGCCTCGAAAACAAAGTGTCCGGCACCAAGAAAAGTGAGATGTACCGAGGAAAACTCGCCTGGCAGCTTCTGCCACCGTCTGAAAAGTAGCTTTCTTGCGATCTGCCCGCACCGACTGTGCCGATCACGCGTACCGTCACCGTAACGAAGTATGCTGTCGCACTCGCGAAGAGCGCGGATCAACAACTGAGCGTCACAACAAACTGGCGGACATCGAATGCAAAGTTGAGCTATATGACGCGACACTGAAGACGGAGCCAGTCACCGGCGACGGTTTGCACGTAAGCGCTGAGCTTGAACGCACACTCCCTGCCGATCTCGCGGAATGGCGCGCGAGTTACCGCCGATTCAGCTTCCGATGGCCGGCGGACGTGTACCTATCGAACTGCGCGGGAAAGGATGGATGCCAGGTCCGTGGCACAACAGCAGGTATCCGCTCCCGGCAGAACGATTGTCGTTGAGAAGCCACAGGAAGGGGAATCGAAGATCGTGGTTCGCAGCCGCGACGAGGTGTCGCAAGCTGTGACGTATCAGGTCGGCGAGTCTTTGTTCGTTGCAATCCCGACGGCGATCGGATTCCGGATGCACAGGAGCAAGCAAACGGCTCGCGGTTCCTACTCGCCTCTGAGGTACAGCTCAACCCGATCTGTCGTCCAGGTGGCGACACCACTGCCAAAGAAGTCCTGATCCTCGGTCCAGATCGGAAAGTCCAAAAGCAAAGCTACGGAGACAATCGGCCAATCGTCCGGGTCACGAGGCAGAACGCGTTCGCGCGCCACTTTCTCATACTCTTCGTACAAACTGCGGTCCACGGATTCCACCACGTGGCTCACCTCATCCAATACTGCTAAGCCAATCGCGGGATCGATCTTGCGACGCAGTGAAACGTCCGGGATGTACTTTCGGGCATCGTCGAAGCATACGTCGGGGCTGTAGAAGCCGACTTCGTCCTCGTAGGTTTCCAATAGTTCCCGAACCCGCTGCCCGAAGACCGCGCGCAAGAGAATGTTGGCGTCAAGCACGAGCCTTTGCGCTGACTCATTTGCGCCCGCTCGCGCGCCACTGCTTAAAGTCCTCGAGGATTTCCTCTTCGGAGATTCCTTCGGCTGCCAGAGCCGCCCGCAACCGAGAGGCCGCTTCTTTGAGCGCGGCGCGGTCGGCTTCCGCGCGTTTGCGTCGCGCTGGAATGTAGTAGCCGACCGTATCCCCGTGGCGCGTAATCGCTACAGGCACGTCGGTCTCAAGGAGATAGTTGGCAAGTTTTTCTCGAAATTCTCGAATTCCGACTTTGAGCGTCTCCATTATGGTCTCCTACGTACCTTTGTGTACACTACTGTACACCCATTAGGGTCATTCCGCAAGAGACGGTGCCTGAACTTGCCAGGCGAAGATCTCGTGATTTTCGCTACACGGTCGGGGTCAACGGTGGGACGGCGCGCGCTTGAGTGCGACAGGGGACTGTTCAGTGAGTTAGGTCGTCGGGAATTGGTCTCACTCCCGTGCATTCCGAGGAGGGAAAATGAAACAACGCGGAATTTTTGAAAAGAATACAGGCTCGAAAGTATGGTGGATATGCTACTACGATCAGTTCGGCAAGAAGCGGCGTGAGAAGGCCGGTACAAAAAGCGTCGTAATCCAACTTTACCGGAAGCGCAAACAGCAGGTGCTACAGGGCAAGAATCTTCCGGAATTGTTTCGGAAGCCCGCCGTCAATTTCAATCAACTGGCCGACGATGCGTTGGCTTATTCAAAAAGGAATAAGCGGTCGTAGAAGACCGACGTGCCGCGCTTTACCAAACTGAAGGAATGGTTTGGTGGGCAGCAGGCGGACGAGCTGACCCCTAAAGAGATCGAGCACAGACTTGCAAAGGCATCCGAGGAAGGGAATCGTGCCCCTTCAACTTTCAACCATTACCGTTTGCTGATGTCGTTGAGCTATCGCATGGGAATTTTGAACCGAAAGGTAGCAATGAATCCGGCTCGGTCCGTTACGCATCGTCGCGAGGATAACAATAGAGTTCGATTTCTCACCGAAGAAGAGGAGGAGCGCCTTCGGAAGATTGTTCAGGAGAAGTGGCCGGCCCATCTGCCAGAACTGGATCTCGCGCTTAACACAGGCATTCGGAACGGGAGCCAATACGGATTAACGTGGGACATGGTAGACTGGAAGTCCCGAGAGCTTCACATTCCACGTACCAAGAATGAGGAGCCGTTGCACGTCCCGCTGAACGATACGGCTATGCGTGCGCTCACGACGGTATTTGAAATCGGGGATGGTAATGGACGAGTCTTTACGTCTGTGAAAACGGGCGAGCCTCTCCGAAATGGCCGTCATTGGTTCGATGATGCGGTAACAGAAGCGAAGGTCAGAAACTTTCACTGGCATGACTTGCGTCACATGTTTCCGAGTCGGTTGCGAACGAAAGGAACGCCGCTCGAAGACATAGCAGACCTGCTGGGGCACAAGAGTTTGACGATGGCGAGACGTTACGCACATCTCGGTCCGAACAAATTGCAGGCGGTGGTGTCCTTGCTTAGCGCAACTGACGCCACAACTGACACCGAGCAAATCGCTCAAGCGGGTGGTGTCGCATAAGTTGCTGTGCAGTAAAGACTTTAGGGGCGTAGCTCAGTGGTAGAGCAGCGGCCTTTTAAGCCGAAGGTCGTGGGTTCGATCCCCACCGCCCCTACCAAAAAATCCCAATGTTTATAGTAGTTCCTGGGCCATCTGCCATTCGGGATCTCGGAAGTGTACCTAAGAATGTACACAAAGTTCACTTCTTTTTGCTCGATTTCTGGCGAATTTTGAGCTTCCTGCGAGCCTTGATTTTGGCGGATAGCGACTTTTGCAGTCTCTGCATGGCCGCCGACTTCACTTTATCCTCCACCTTGATGTAACTAGCCCGCGTCACCCCTACGTCCGCATGCCGCAAGATGCGCTGGATATCGGTGTCATCGACCCCCAGAGTGTGAAGGTTTGTCGCGAGACCCCGCCGGAACCCATGCCATCCGCACCACGGAATCCTGGCCTTTTTCAAAGCGGGCCGCACGACTCGATTCGCTAGATTGTGGAGATCGAGGGGGCGCGACAGTTTCTCTCCGGTGAAGACAAAATCGTTCGAGTTAGTTCCATTGCGGTGTGCCTCAAGGTGCTTCGCCAGTGTCGAAATGACAGGAACTGGGGCGGCGCTCGCCGAAGTCTTCGTTTCCTCGATTGTTGTTGTCCGCCAAGCAGATCTCGTGATGTGCAGTTCGCCATTGCGGAAATCTTCCCACTTCAAACCCTGAATTTCAGATTTGCGGAGCCCTGCGAATGCCGCGACAGCAACGACCGTGGCTGCAGTGTCGGGCAAGACGCTGATCATGTCCAGAACGTTATCGAGAGTGGCATACCGCGTCGGTTGGCTCACCGCCTGAGTTTTTGGAATCTTGATTCGGAAAAAGGGGTTCTCGTATTGATCCGGAAATGCTCCCACCTGCTTGGCATGATCGAAGACGCCTACGCCGAACCATTTTAGGTGACGCAGAGTGCTGGATGATAGGGGCTTGCCCTGAGTAGCGCGCTGGGATGCAATCTCGTTCAGGAAATGCTGAGCAATCTGGGGCTTAAAATCGCACAAACGCTGCCCAGTCAATCGCGGCTTGAAATGGTGCTCCCACAGGTTATCGTAACCAACTAGCGTACTGGCCTTTAGCGCGCCCTGGGCTTTCTTTTGCGGAAAATAAATTTTCTCCACAAAATCTACGACGGGCTGCATTGTGTTGGGCGTCATCTTCGATGCATCGAGATTGTCCCGAAACTTGTTTACAAGACCGTCAATTTCCACGGCTTTTGCGGAGGCGTACTGTTCGGCAGGAGCGAGTTTTTCATACACGTCCTTCCAAACCTTCTTCCCGCCATCCATGAACGGGCTCTTGTACCGAAACATCCACCAGCCGCCGCGTTTGTATATTTTTCCTTTTTGCACAGTCGTAGCTCCTACCGAAGGTTTTTGAAAGTCTCGGATGAAATATTTTTCTGACTGGTCACTTCTTATTTGCCTTGTTTCTTTTAGCTCTTAGCTTCGCTCCTTTGGTTCGCCAGTAATCTAGTTGACTGCGAGAGCGGTTCGCATCGAAGCATTTCTCCGAACAAAATTTGCTACCCTTCGCCGAGCGCACGAAATGTCTCGCGCACCCCACGCAGTAAGCGGCGCGCCAGGATTGAACGTGAAGGAACATCACGGCTCTTTGAAGGTCGAACACCTTCGGCGTGATGAAGTGGGCAGGGTTTTTCAAGTACTCTATCGCCTCGCTGGCGTCCATGCGTTGTAATAATTCCGAGGTTTTCTGTATCCCCTCACTCATGAAGTTATAGTTACTGCCTCGAACTATGAGCGCGACACATTCATCGGGTCCGAATCCATTACGCCAGGCCGCTCGCACCATCTTCTGGTCTTCTTGCCAAGTTCGTTGAATCACACCGCTGACGCCCGTCATCGACGAGCCAGTCCAGAAGTCAGCTGGCGCGAAATTCGGGTGGTCGTGGCGAAATGTCGCTACGTCCTCCGGCTCCAGGTTGGCAAAGGCGGCCAGCGCCGCCGCCTGCTCCAAGACTAAATACAGGGCATGTTCCATTGCGTTTCCTCTAGGATGCTCGACAGTCTAGTATCAAGATCTTCATTATGCATTGACGAGCAATCACTTGTCAAGCATAATCAAGATTCGATGGTAGTCAAAACTGAACATCAGGGAGCATGAACTTGGAACGCAAACGCCGAATAACGGGGATGGGCCCGGCACCGACAGCGCCTTCCACCCCCATAACCGCCGTCCTACCCGTCATATTGACGGTCCAGCAAGTGGCTGAACGGCTGCAAATTCCACCTTCATCTGTATATGAACGAACTCGATACAGAGGGTCGCAGAACTCGACCCCCGTGATACCCCATCGACGGGTTGGAAAGTACCTGCGCTTCCTTGCGTCCGAAGTTGATGCATGGTTTCTCTCATTGCCACAACCCTCGAAATCGACCAAGAGGCGATATCGGACGTCAGCAGTTGCAAAGCAGCAAAGAAACAACTGAGCTTTCATTCGTGAGCTGTTCCAGCAACACAGCGTCTATGGATCGGATAAAGGAGAGGGAATTGGACTACACAGAGGAAGTGAAACAACTGTTTGCCGACTCGGACGAAGAACTTACAGAGAAAGAGTTGCCGCGCGTCGTGGCGGCATTCAAAGCAGGCGCGGAATGTGACGGGGATTTTGCCAAGGCGGCGAAGAAGCTGGGCCTGTTCAAAGAACTGTTTCGCGTAAATTAAATAGAAGTGGCGGCTAACCCGCCGAGGAGAATTACAAATGCAAGAGGAGAAAACAATGACCGCTGAAACTGGAACATTCCTACAAAAAGACGGCAGTTTTATTTTGAAGGTCTCGGTGCCAGGGTTGTCTGAAGGTGAAGCGATGGAGTTGTCGGAACAAGTCAAAGAGTTCATCGACAATTTCCAATTAGATGAAGACGAGACCGAAGACGAAGATGACGAAGGTGACGAAGGTCGTTCCTAAATCGCAAGCATCATCGGGGGCGTCGTCTGGCATTTGTATCGTTGACGATATGCGGTCCGGGAGCGAACACTTGGTGACTGAAAATATAACGGGAAAACGTCGGACCGCGGCGGCCGGTCGCGCGTCCCGTTCCAGCCCTATTGGGAATTGCATGACGTGTCGCAAAAAGTTTACGCGAGAGCGTCCCCTTCAGCGGAAGTGCAACAGTTGTTGGAAGCTAAACCAATTCAAGTGCGCCGAACCGAACTGCAGCCGTATTTATAAACGGGATGGCGATTGCCGCGTCTGTCCAAAATGCCTGCCCAAGGTCGAGAGAACGTTCGCTCGTCTTCCAGCAACAAAGACCCGCAGCGGTACGGACAAGCGAACCGACGCATTACTAGTGAAAACGGGAAATGCTATGACTCGGGGACAAAACTTGAACATCGCGGCTGGCGCAACGAACAAGCGAATCATGCTGGGCTCGGAGCTGGCGAAGCCTGAACAACGTGGCGATGATGCGCTCGACCGAGAGTTTGTCGAAAATGGTCAGGAACGAGCTGAGATGGCACCGGCACTGCCTTACTTGCGCCCGGAAAAATCTCTGGAAGCCGGATTGCGTTCAGAAAGTAGACTTGATTCGGAGGCCGCATGGCTTGCCCCGAACGCTATCGAACGTGAAAGGACTCTAAAGCTGGTGGGATGGTTCCTTACTAGCCCCACAGGACATGTGCGGCGGCGAACGGGATTGCACCCCATGACGATAGCCCGAATGAGAGAGTCTCTACGTTCGGATTGCCCCGACTTAGTTGCAAAGGCTGTAGCCATGGAAACGGCTCATCTGATTGCTGAAGCTTTGAGACAGCGGCAGGCTTCAAAGAAGTTGCGAGAATCAGTGCTGCCATGAATGGCGGCTGTGATGTGAAAGTATTTTAGCCAATGTTTATGCGGGTCCCGCACGATTTTCCTGCCTCGGAAGGCTTAGTAATAGCAGACTTCTCGACTCCCCATTCGTAGGGCAATCGAAATTCCAGGAGCAAATACCTTGATGGCCGATTCACGTGTGGCTGTTTGTGCGCCGTCTGACTTCGTACTTCATTTATATCCTATTTTTTCCGACGGCGATCAGCGGTTTGCTCGTGTTGGCAGCGAATTTGTGCGTCTGGAAGATCTTCCGAATTTTGTGCGGGAAGAATCCGCACAGCCGAAAAATCCTATTCGAGAACCATTAGCCATGTCTAAGTTCTAGGAGTGATATGAAAAAAGTGCATAAAGTGCAAAAGCCAGCGGCTCCGGCAGAGAAGAGCACTGTAGCGGCAACATCGGTATGGAAGGATTCGCGCCGATTTGCCATCTCTCCAATCGGGGCTAGTTCTTCGGTCTGTCCGAGAGCAGCGCAGTTACTGGCAGATGATTCTCAACAAAAAAAGTAGCGAAGTAAAACAGATCTCAGAACGCGATTCGAGGCTCCGGATTGGCTGTCCTCCGAACGGTTCACCCAAAGAGGATAGTCAATGTTGCGCCCGTACCAATCTGAAACGCTGCAAGCTATTCGCTCGAACTATCGAGCAGGTGTGCGTCGCCAAGTAATCAGCTCGGCTACAGGCACCGGCAAAACTTATATATTTGCGCATATTCCAGCATTCATGCGCGAAGACGCTCCTGGGCAAATTCTTGTGCTCGTTCATACGGAGGAGTTGGTCGAGCAGAACGCAGATGAACTGCGGCGATGTAATCCGGACCTGTCTGTCAGTATTGAAATGGCCGAGAGACATGCAGATCCCGCAGCAGACATTATTGTTGCCAGCGTACCTACCCTTGGCCGCGCAAATACAAAACGACGCGAGAATTTCAACTGGGATGGGATTTCGGTTTGTATTTGCGATGAAGCGCACCATTCCACAGCCGCCACGTACAAACGGATCTTCGAGACCGGCGGATTTCTCGCGGAAGGATCGCAGAAGTTGCTGGTCGGTTTCACGGCAACTCCGAACCGCAGCGACGGAACACCGCTCGCAGAGATTTACGAAAAGATTGTTTTTAACTATCCGATGCGCAAAGCCATTGAAGATAAGTGGCTCTGCGATATAACGGGCGTCCGAGTTGATACGCGCACTTGCCTTGATTACGTCCATACGGTGAATGGCGAATTCAACCAAACAGAACTCGCCGAAACAGTGAACACGCCAGAACGAAATCGTTTGATCGTCGAGTCATGGATAAAGGAAGGACAGCAGCGAAAAACGGTGGCCTTCACTGTTGATATTCAACACGCGAAGGATTTGGCTGCATCTTTTCGGCAACTTGAAGTGAAAGCGGAGGCCATTTGGGGCACAGACCCAGAGCGTTCTGTGAAACTCGCGCGTCACAAATCTGGCGAGACATTGGTTCTGACGAATTGTGCAGTCTTAACCGAGGGTTATAACGATCCAAGTATCGAATGTATTGTTTTGGCGCGTCCGACGAAATCGTCTCTCTTGTTTACGCAAGCCATTGGACGTGGCACCAGATTGTGCGACGGCAAGCAAAACTGTCTTGTTATGGATGTCGTGGATTCGACAAAACGTCACTCGCTAGTTTCGCTTCCCAGTTTGCTCGGCTTGCCAGCACGACTGAACTTGAAAGGACGATCCGCCATCGGCTCGGTGAAGGAACTGGAAGAGGCGGCACGAGAATATCCTCATGTCGATTTGAGTGGACTCCGCGATATGTCGAAGCTCCAGGAGTTCATCAAACAAGTTAATTTTTGGGATGTCAAATTCCCCGAGGAAATACAGATGTTCTCGGATTTGACTTGGCATCGCTCACTTGACGGCGGTTTTGTTTTATTGCTGCCCGCAAAAGAGAAGTTGGAGATCCGGAAGAACTTATTGGGCAAGTTTGATGTCTCGGGAATCGTGAACGGCAAGACGGTTTCGGGAACGCGCGACACTCTGGAGAAAGCGGTTCGTGATTGCGATGCGTGGATTCGCAAAAATGCTTCCCAACAGCTGCCGATCCTGCGTCAGAAGTCGAAGTGGCACAGTACGCCTGCGACTGAAAAGCAGCGGGCAACTTTACACAAGCTGTTGCGTGGAACAGGGCAGCAAGTTCCCGCGGATCTAAGTAAGGGAGACGCTTCACGAATCATCGGTCAACGGATCGCTCAGTTTTCGCCGCGACCCGCGTAACATCACAGATTTTTCAAGGTTGGCTGCTTACCTCGCACTGAAGCGCAGTGTTTTCCAGCGTTCGCACTCTAATCGAAACGCTAAATCTGACAAACGGACAAATGAAAAATGAAAGGTACAATCACGTTTTACAGCGATCAGCGGGGCTTTGGCTTCATTGATCCTGATGAGCGAATCGGCAACAGCATTTTCTTCCATGTCTCGACCTTGAAGGACCCGCAGGCAGTTGTGCGCGAGGGAACGCGAGTAAGTTTCGATCCCGTGCGAAATGCGAGTGTCAAACATCCGATCAAAGCCACCAATGTTGAAGTCATCGAAAACACGCCCAGTCTGGGGGCGCGATCATGAGCCTACGCACCATCCCAGAAGAACTAAAAAAGTATGACAACTGGACTGGTTGGAAGGGAGAAGATCGCAAGCCTCTCAATCTAGAAACCGGCGGCAACGCTCAATCGGACAATCCTGCTACTTGGGCACCTTTCAGCGTGGCCGAAGAAAAACTCTACGGCTGGGAATGCCTTTTCGACGGGGTAGGGTTCGTGGTGCCGAAGGGTTTCGTCGGTTTCGATTTTGATGGCGTCATTGTCGAAGGTAAGGTCGAGCCATTCGTGCTGGACATTCTGAAGGCACTGCAGAATCCCTATTGCGAATTGTCGCCGTCCGGCTTCGGCTTACGCACTTTTGTGAA
>Ga0308309_10002970_pt1 | contig 10134 bp, 10 predicted proteins | sample HubBroMetageWFT5_FD_192491 | JGI IMG/M metagenome (GOLD analysis project Ga0308309, IMG submission 192491) | Warmed and freeze-thawed soil microbial communities from the Hubbard Brook experimental Forest, New Hampshire - Hubbard Brook CCASE Soil... | ecosystem: Environmental > Terrestrial >... | reverse complement strand
GAAGGCAGCGGGCAACCTGGGCAATCCGACTTCAATCGCGTTTAGAATGGGATGATTGGGTTCAAGGACCGTGGTGTCTTCGGCCAGGGCCAAGGCCCCGGTGGCGGCGAGGCCAGCGGCAATCTGAAGGAAGTTGCGTCTGCTTACCAGGGACAATCGAAGTTCGGCTCCTGATGTGCGCGGCGATACGAACGAGTTTGGACTGAGATTCCTTCTTTCGATTGTATCGGACCGGAATGGCCTATCGCGGTATCTGCCGTTTTTTCGCTGCAGCGTGCAGCCGATTTGGCACTCGCGGCGTTTCGCCGTGTGGTGTATCTGTTCTCTGTTCTCTGTTCTTCTGTTCTCTGTTCTCTGTTTTCTGTTCTTCTGTTTCAACACTGAGGGGTGAGGATGCGATTTCGTGTGGTTGCGGTGGACTATGACGGCACTCTGGCACATAACGGACGGGTCAGCAAGAAAACAGTCGAGACGCTGATCCGCGTGCGGGAATCTGGCCGCAAACTTTTGCTGGTCACCGGCCGCGAACTCGAGAGCCTGCGCAGTGTGTTTCCGCAACTGGGCCTGTTCGACCTGATTGTGGCGGAGAACGGAGCATTGCTTTATCACCCTTCTACGGGAGAGGAAAAGGTTCTGGGCAAAGGCCCGCCCGCGGAGTTTGTGGAGATGCTGCGACGCTTGAAGGTGAAGTCCCTTTCGGTCGGGCGCTCGATTGTCGCGACCGTGAAGCCGCATGAGGCGGAGGTTTATGAGGCCATCGAGCAACTCGATCTCAATTTCCAAATCATTCTGAACCGGGAGTCGGTGATGGTTCTTCCGGTGGGAGTGGATAAAGCGACGGGGTTCCGGACTGCTATGGCAGAGTTACGCTTGCCCCTGACCAGCGCGGTGGGAATCGGGGATGCGGAAAACGACTATGCGTTTTTGAGTCTTTGCGGATTCTCGGTGGCCGTGGGGAATGCAATTCCAAGTTTGAAAGAACGAGTTCGCATGGTAACTTCCGGCAGGGATGGAGCAGGGGTGGTTGAGGTGATGCGGAAGCTGCTGGCTACGGAAGATTCCTTGGACATGGCCCACCCCAGAACTCAACGACCGGTTCGAGCCCGATAACCCTTGAGCCCGCTCATGGTTTCAATATTCTCCGAGGCGAGGCGAACGCTGCTGAGTTCCGCAATCAGATTACCTGCCCAACGATAGACGTTCTGTTCCTGGACGACGCTGCGCATGCGCCGCATTCGCGCCTGCCGCTCTTCCGCGGGTAATTCCAGAGCGATGCGAATGGCTTCGGCCATTTGTTCGGTGTCATAGGGATTGACGACGAGCGCGTCGTTGAGTTCGCGGGCCGCACCGGTAAAGCGGCTCAGGATGAGGACTCCCTGTTCGTCGTCGCGCGCGGCCACGAACTCCTTGGCCACCAGGTTCATGCCATCGTGCAGGGACGTGACCAGGCAAACATCCGCCGCGCGGTAATACCTTTCGACTTCTTCGTGGCTGAAGTGGCGCTTGAGGAATACGATCGGTCTCCACGAGCCGCGCTGAAAGCGCCAGTTGATGCGGTCGGCTTCCGATTCTACTTCTCCGAGCAAATCGTGGTAGCGCTTGATATGGGTGCGGCTGGGGGCTCCGATTTGCACGAAGGTGAAGCGGTTCTGATAAATCGGATGCTTCTCGAGCAGTCGCTCAATGCCGAGAAAGCGCTCCAGAATTCCTTTGGTGTAATCGACGCGATCGACTCCGACGCCCAGAAACGATGCGCTCACGCCTAGATCGCGCAGCAGGTTGACGCGGTCGGTGTAGGGGGATTCGCCGGAACGTGGGCTGGAAGCGATCTCCTGAAAATCCACGCTGATGGGGAAAGGTTTTACCACGGTGCGATGGTCTTCGCGATCGACGGCAAAATGTTCCCAATCGATTCGCGATTCCAGGGTGCGGTCCACGGTCTGGAGGAAATTATTGCAATGCGACTGGATGTGAAATCCAATTAAGTCAGCTCCCAGCATTCCCTCGATCAATTCCCGCTGCCAGGGACAGATGCCGAAAGCTTCGGCGTTGGGCCAGGGGATGTGCCAGAAAATTGCGACCCGCGCGTCCGGACGTTTTTTCTTGACCAGTCGCGGCAGAAGGGCGAAGTGGTAATCCTGCACCAGCAACAGCGGCTGCTCGCAGTCGGCCATTTCTTCGAGCACGGCGTCGGCAAACTTCTGATTGACCGCGCGGTAAGACTCCCAGTCGGAAGTACGAAAGATCGGCCGGGTGTGCGCGATGTGACAGAGCGGCCACAATCCTTCGTTGGAAAAGCCGAAGTAGTAACCTTCTTCTTCATCTTTAGCAAGCCAGACTCTGCGCAAGGTATATTTCGGATCGTCTGGGGGAACGCGCAAGTGACCGTTGGCATCGACGGTCTCCTGGTCGGCATCACCGCTGCCATGGGCCACCCATTTGCCATCACAAGCGCACAGGATTGGCTCGAGCGCGGTCACCAATCCGCTGGGCGGCACGACCACTTCGAGCGACTCGCCCTTGCGCGTGTGCGAATAAGGTTCGCGATTGGAAACGATGATAAGGCCGCTGCCCCCGAGTTTGCCGCGCACATGCACGGCCAGACGTTCGGCGGTCCAGATGGATTCGGCGGTCTCGCGCATTTGGGCTTCGGCTTCCGCGGCCGAACGCGCGGCCATCAAACTGATGGCGAAGGTCTGCATTTCGCGGGCGAGCGGCCGCAGCAGACCCAGATCCGGAGCTGCGGACGGCAGTTTTCCTTTTCCCGTTCGCAACGATTTCATCCACTGCGCCGCCTTCGCGATCGGCCCCACAATGCTCCAACGCACAATCAAAAGCGTGATCAGCGTGATCAGCAGAACCTGCACCAGCACGCGCCAGAAAGCTTCCCTCCACATGCGCGCGCTTTGCGCGTTGATGTACCGGGCGTCATGGACGATGACCAATCCTCCGGCAGCTTCGTCATGTTGGCGCAGCGGATAAGCGTAGATGTGGACGGACGCCGCCCCTAGCCGAGTAAACTGGCCCGAACCTTGGTTGGCGGCGATTGCCTGAGTCACCAGAGACGGATGCTCACCTAGCCGATCCGGCAGGCCAGGGGTTGCCGCCAGCAGAGCACCGTCCTTGTTGTAGATCGCCATACCTTCTAACTTCTCGCGGTTGGCGAAGCGGTCGACAATTTTCTGGAGCTCACGGTGGGACTGTTTTTCCAGGTAGGGCTCAATGTACCCTGCGAGGCTTTCCCCCAACACTTCCGCGCGCTGCTCAAGGTCCTTGCGAAGAGCGGCCTTTTCCAGACGCACTTCGTTGTAGGAAAACGCCAGTGAGACCAGCGTGATGCCCACAATCAGCGACACAATGAGTCGAATACTTAACCAGCGCATGGCAGTTTTTCTGTTCCTCGACTACCGTCCGGTGGCGCGACTACTGACGACGCCGGATTCTCTGGCGTTGTAAAGAGCTATAAACACCCAGATTAGTATCGGTTCCCGGGCGCGCAAGCGATATCAGGGAGAAACTGTATTTTTCAAGACGAAAAGGCAGAGGAATCGAGCACGAATTGGCCGGGTTCATGCTTACATTGTCAAAATTTCGACGTTCATCACAGCATAACAGTTTTCGGAGGACATGCGCGGCGGGGCTGTGATCCTAGCTCGGTCGTGTCATTTTCGAATGCGGCCTGTCAGTTGAAGCGGTGCACCTTTTTGCTGGGCAAGAGTGATCGCACTGTTTTCGCTGCGCAATCGCCGGATGCGGCTGGCGGCGCGGTCGATCAGGCGCGCGAGTTCTGCTGCGAAATCAGGGGCGCGGTCTTCGCACAGACGCCGCTTGGCTTTCTCCGCAGAAAACCAGGTAGGATTTCGGTCGCGTTCTTGAGGAGCTTCCAGCCGCAAAACCTCGCAGAGATGAGCCTGAACAGACAGTTCTTTTTCGACCGATCGCCCGGCTGATCGGCTCCGCACGCCGCTGCGCTTGCGTCGAACGTAGCTGGCGAACGCCGCTTCTTCTATCCGGCCATGAACTCCCGCCTCTTCGAAAGCCTCGAGGGCCGCTGCCTGGGCGTGCGTCAGCCCAGGTTCAGCCTTGCCCTTGGGAAACGTCCAATGCCCGCTATTGGTGCGAACCAGCAGGAATTCCACGCTCCTGTCGCGAACCCGGTAGCACACCGCGGCGACCTGCTCGCATCCACGCAGTTTGCGAAGTTGCGACAGGCGGAAGAATTTCACCGCAGGCAGATGCGAGCGCGACCACTCGATGGTCGGAGGTATTACTCGATTACTCACATCCACGCGCATAGCAGCAGAATGCACGATGCTGTGCGCCTCTGGATAGAGCACAGCTTGGTTCCGGGGTCTCGCGGGAATCCTTCTGCATACTTGCGTCCTCCAGGTGGCCGCGACAGTATTTCTCTTGGCCGAAATAGGCGGAGGGACCTTGGAAACTTTGCATTGTCTTCGCTGCAATCGCGAGCTCGAGGCCGGACACAAATCCGTCGCTGTTTATATGTTCGCGCAGACCGTGGGCATCAGACCGCGGCAAAAATCGGCGGCCCAGCGCATTTGTTTCTGCCCGCAGTGCTCCGTCTCCCTGGCCATGGGACCTCCGCCGGAAGGCGCGCTCAACATTGCTGCCTGGAACATGATCCGCGATCTCGTGGGCGCGGACCCCGCCCTGAATCAGGCAGCCTGGGAGAATCTGCGCGGCGTTGTGGGCTTACTCTCGGCCACCGGCACCGATGGTCCTCGTCGTCCAAGCGAAGGGTACTTCGAGTTTTAGGGCGGGAACACTTACGAAGTCGCGGGATTCCGTTGACGGTAGAGCGACGTATCGATTTGCCGCGACATGGCGGTCGCATCCAAGGGGAGATTGAGGAACTGCTGAATGGATTCCGAGACGCGAAGCGGTTCGCGCAGCACGTCGTGGTGTTCCACACGATGCACAGATATATTCGCCTTGTTCTTGAGCCATGCGTTGACTTGGTTCAAGTGGGCACTCAGCCCCGCAATCAATGCCGCCGGAGGTAAGGCCGCGCCGGTTGTGGCTCGACGACGAATCATCTCCGCCTGAGAAGCCACTACTTCCGACAACGGGCGCTGCATAAAGATGATGCGATACTCGCGCCCGGCGGGTAGAGCGAAGAGAAGTTGCGAAATTACTTTCACCACTTTGCCTTCAGCTTCCGCTATACAATCCGGCTGCTGTGGCAGCAGTTTGACCCGTTCCCACTCAAAATAACCGCGAGGATTGTCGGCGTCGGCTTGACGTTCACCATCGGTGAGGACGGGCATCCCACCTGCAGCGAGCATCTGCATCATGAGCGATGTGCCGGAGCGCGGCAAGCCGGAGATGATCGTGATCACGTTTTCACCTCTGCGCGGCTAGGTAGCAAATCGCTAATGGAGGCCGCGCGAGACGCCCGTTCTCCATCACAGGCTAAGCGTCCTTCTGGATCCATTGATCGAGGCGACAGCCATCCTCTTGCAGCAGAAAGCTGCCCATGCCGAAGCACTCGCCGAAGATGCGATGCGACTCCGGGTCGCGAGCAGCGCGCGGGATCCATTGCTTTCCTACCTGATACTGGCTGGCCGTGAACCACTTCTGCGGCAGCACCTCGACCAGACCCGCCTGCAGATAAACAACGTACAGCGCGAATGCCGGATCATCTGTTTCTTTCGCCGGATAACTCGTAGGGACAATCAACTCATCCACCGATCGCAGTTCCGCCGGAACCTGAATTTTGTGCATGCCGGGTGCGAGCGCAAGGGGAATCTCGAAGTCCGCAACGGGAGCAGTGGAGGCATAAATACGTTCCGAAGACTGCTTGAACCATCCCGCAATTTCCGCGAGATCGAAAGACTTGAGCTGATCGGGATCAAAGCACGTGAAACGAATGCTGCGTCCTTCCGGACACCAGATGCCGAGACGTGAAGGCGGAACAAAAAATGGGCGGCAGTAGGTATTCAGAGCCAGACGGGGCTTATCCGGTTCCTGTGCCAGGCCGAGCGAGAGCACATAGCCCAACGGGCCCTCGCTGCCATGATGGGTCCACGCGAAGCGCTGAGCGGAAACCGAATTGACGCGAGGGAAAGTTTTCCAATACCACGGCGTGGGGCCGATCGTGCGAGCGAGAATGTCGCGCAGGCGGGAAGTGCTGATCTCGGTCATCAGCCGGCCGTCGGCACGGAGTGCGGCTTGATATTGGCGCGAATGAATTGCACGATGGCATCCATGGCGGTGCCAGGCTGAAATATGGCGGCAACCCCAATCTCTTTCAGGTGGGCCACGTCTTGATCAGGGATAATGCCTCCGACGACCACGATCACATCGTCCATCTTATTTTGCTTAAGTAAATCCATCACCCGGGGGACGATCGCATTGTGGGCCCCCGAAAGAATTGAGAGTCCGATGACGTTCACATCTTCTTGCACGGCGGCGCTCACGATCATCTCGGGCGTCTGGCGCAGGCCGGTGTAGATGACTTCCATCCCCGCATCGCGAAGAGCGCGGGCAATTACTTTCGCGCCCCGGTCATGTCCATCAAGGCCTGGCTTGGCGACCAGTACGCGGATTTTCTGTTCAGCGGGCATTCTACGGACCTGAGAATAAACGCAACTTAGCTGAAGCGAACGTTCTAGGATACAACAGGGAAGGTTAATCCTCTAGCACCAACAGTCCTCTGGGAGGCTTACGAGCAGCGGAGGGCAGAAGGACCGGTAGCATGAAACGTTATGTGAACGCCGTATTTGGCGGCATCATGGCTATGTTAGCCGCCTTTGGCTGGACAATCACCCTCGCTTTTGCGATTGCATTGCGGTATCAAGGCGGAAACAGAGCGACAGGATTTGGTGCAATCGGCGCTTACAATGGCCCGGCGCTTTGGATTGTCATGTTTCTAATCTTTAGCGCAGGCTTTTTTCTTGGATTCCGTAAGATTTATTAGCTAGTTCAAAATAGCCCACTGTCCATCCCGCCGCGTCGTCGGCGGGCATTCTGCCCGCCTCCGGGCCGCTGGGATGGGGGCGCTACACGGTTTTTACATCCAGACTTCGCCACAAGTACCAGCAGGCGATGCTGCGATACGGCTCCCAGCATTTTGCGATCTTCTCCATCTGCACCGGCTTGGGCATTTTGCGCTTGTTGTAGTGTTTTTTGATCGCCATCTGGACGCCGAAATCACCAGTCGGAAGTACGTTTGGGCGCTTCAGCGTGAACATCAAAAACATGTGCGCGGTCCAAACGCCAACCCCTTTGACTTGCGTCAGATGTTTGATGACTTCTTCGTCGGTCATCTCTGCCAGGCGCGTAAAGTCGAGTTCGCCACGAATTGCGCGATTCGCCATGTCGCGCAGATACGAAGACTTCTGCTTGGAGAGGCCGACCGACCGCAATTGTTCATCGGTGAGCTTCGCGATTCCTTGCGGAGTGACGGGATCGCCGGCGAGCGTCGCGAATCGCTTGAAGATCGTTTCTGCTGCTTTGCCATTCAACTGCTGGTACACAATGGCCTCGGCCAGGCTATGGAAGACGGGTTCGCCGAATTCCATGCGGCAGGGACCGACGCGTTCGATGATGGCCCGCATCACGGGATCAGATTTCTTGAGGTGGTTGATGGCTTTCCGCATACGAACATTTGACGAAAGTCAGACTCAAGAGGATAGCAGAATCGCGTAACGCGGACAGTCCTGTCCGCGTTAGCTCCACTCATTATTAAGGCTTGGATTTCACGTGATGCTCGCCTCGGTGTAGGTTCCGTAAACCTCGCGCAGGGCATCGCAAATCTCGCCTACGGTCGCGTAGGCGCGCACGGCATCGACGATGTAAGGCATGGTGTTTGCCGATGAAATATTTCCGCCCAATCCGACTGCCGGTTCCGCGGCGGCGGCTTTCTTCAGCGCTTCCAGGCGGCGCCGGACTTCGTCGCTCGATCGCCGCGCCCGCAGAGCTTTCAGCTTCGCGCTCTGATGAACGGCTACGCTCTCGTCGATGTACAGAATGTGCGGCGAGTCTTCCTCGATCACGAACTCGTTGGCTCCCACAATAACCTTTTCTTTGGCCTCTGCCGCCCGTTGAAATTGATAGGACGCTTCCGCAACTTCTCTTTGCGGATATCCGCGCTCGATGGCTTTGACCATTCCACCCATCGCGTCAAGCTTGCCAAAGTAGTCGAATGCGCCTTTTTCCATTTGCAGGGTCAGGTCCTCGAGGAAATAAGACCCGCCCAGAGGATCGACCGTTTGTACAACCCCGGACTCATAGCCGATGATTTGCTGGGTGCGCAACGCGATGCGCGCGGCTTCTTCTGTGGGCAAGGCAAGCGCTTCGTCGTAACCGTCGACGTGCAGCGACTGCGTTCCGCCCAGCACGGCGGCCATTGCCTGAATGGCGGCGCGCGCGATGTTGTTCATCGGTTGCTGCGCGGTTAATGACACGCCCGCGGTCTGAGTATGAAACCGCATCAGCCAGGTGCGCTGGTTCTTGGCGTGGAAACGGTCTTTCATCACCTGATACCAGATCTTGCGGGCAGCGCGGTATTTGGCGATCTCTTCGAAGAAATCGTTGTGCGCGTTGAAGAAGAAGCTGAGTCGCGGACCGAATTCGTCCACCTCGAGTCCGCGCCGAAGCGCCCATTCCACGTATTCCACGCCGTCGTAGAGCGTGAAGGCCAGTTCCTGCAGCGCGGTCGAACCCGCCTCGCGAATGTGGTATCCGCTGATGGAAATGGTGTTGAAACGCGGCGTGAACTTCGATCCGAACTCAAACGTGTCCACCACCAGCCGCATCGAGGGCGCGGGGGGATAGATATATTCTTTCTGCGCGATGTATTCCTTGAGAATGTCGTTCTGAATCGTCCCGGAAATCTTTTTCCAATCCGCGCCTTGCTGTTCCGCGACCACCAAGTACATCGCCCATAGCACCGACGCGGGCGAGTTGATGGTCATCGAAACCGTGGTCTTCTCCAGATCAATTCCGCTGAAGAGAATTTCCATATCCTCGAGCGAATCGATGGCCACGCCGCACTTGCCGACCTCGCCTTCACTGGCAGGATGGTCGGAGTCGTAGCCCATCAATGTGGGCAGATCGAAAGCAACCGACAGCCCTCCGCCGCCATGTTCGAGCAGATACTTGTAACGCTGATTGGTTTCCTCCGGCGAGGCAAAGCCGGAGAACTGGCGCATAGTGAAAAGCTTGCCACGATATCCGGTGGCGTGAATGCCGCGCGTGTAGGGCGGTTGGCCGGGGTAGCCGAGATGCTGATCGTAATTCCAGTCCTGGGGCAGGTCAGCCTGGGTATAGAGGCGGCGGACGGGAACATTCGAAATTGTGGAGAAACGGGCGTGCCCGTTCTCGTCGAGGTTGGTGCCCGTGGGCGCGCCGATCGGCCGCTCGGGAGCCTTTTCCAATGTTGGCGCCAGCGTTTTTTCCGCCCAGCGCTTCTCTGTCTCGGAGGGATGTCGCCCTTCGAACACGTCTGCAATCGGATTCTCCGCGACTTGCGGCTTGGAAGGCTTCTTATCGGCCATGAACACCCCGCCTAGATTTGATGATAGAGGAGGCAGCAATGCTGCGGCAAGCTCCGCCTGAACTCACTTGCCAGCACCGATCTTAGCCATCAACTCGGACGACCACAGCACCAGTTGGTCTTTCTGGGAATGGTTCAGTTCTGCCGCAGCGGAGTTGTAGCGCGACAAGAATTCGCGAGCATCGATCATGCAATCGATCAAGGTGGCGCGGCCGTACCGCTTCTCTACGATCACTGCCATTTTGTATCCCACCGTATACCACGGACCCTGGACACCGTAAAACTCCGAGGCTTTTTCGCGAACCTCATCGTCCGTCTTGAATTTTTGATTGATAATGTCCAGAAAGAAACTCTGCAGAGTTAGTAAGTCCTGGTTATAGTTGGCCATGTCGTGATCCCAGCGGGCGCGTTCTTCGGCGGAACTCACGGCATGAGGATGAATATCTGGGCCGCCCGCCGCTGCCAGCATTGCGAACCCTTCGCCGAAAGCGCTCATCCATTCCACAGCGGATTTAATATTCGGCGGCAAATCTTTCTGCTTTGCCTTGGCCAAAGACTCCACGCTGGCAAAGCCAATATGGTGCAGTTCATGCGCCACAATATTTTCGAATTTC
>Ga0308309_10002968_pt1 | contig 10135 bp, 9 predicted proteins | sample HubBroMetageWFT5_FD_192491 | JGI IMG/M metagenome (GOLD analysis project Ga0308309, IMG submission 192491) | Warmed and freeze-thawed soil microbial communities from the Hubbard Brook experimental Forest, New Hampshire - Hubbard Brook CCASE Soil... | ecosystem: Environmental > Terrestrial > Soil... | reverse complement strand
TGCGATGCGCTATCCAGAACAACTCCGTCGAGATCTTTTTCTGGTGCTGCTTCCCGGTTGCGATTGATGTTCTCGACTTCGACGGTGGCGTCGTCGACGAGTATGCCGACCGCCAGAGCCAGCCCGCCGAGCGTCATGATGTTGATGGTTTGTCCGATCGCGCTAAGAACAATGATAGAGGTCAGGATGGCCAGCGGAATCGATGTTGCAATGATCACGGTGCTTCGCCAACTGCCCAGAAAGGTGAGAATCATGAAGGCAGTCAGGCAGGCGGCAATCAGCGTTTCCCTGACCACTCCGCTGATCGCACCCCGCACAAAAATCGACTGATCCGCCAGCGGGGTCATCTTCAGTTGAGCCGGGACGGTCGCAGCAATTTGGGGCAGAAGGGCCTTGATGCCCGAGATCACGTTCAGTGTCGACGCATTTCCCGCCTTTTGGATGGTCAATAACACCGAGCGCTGCCCATTAACCTTCACGATGTTCGTCTGCGGGGGAAAGCCGTCGCGCACCCAGGCAACGTCTTTCATGTAGATCGTGGTTCCGCCGATCGTCTTGATCGGAATCCGGTTCAGGTCCGCGATTGTCTGGGGTGCTGCGTTCGGAACGGAAACATCGTATTCTGTGGGGCCGATCTTGGACGTTCCCGTGGGCAGAACCAGATTTTGCACGCTGATCGCATTGACTACATCCAGCGCGGACAGTCCCTTCGACTGCAATGCGGTGGTGTTCAGATCGACCTGCACCTGACGTTGTTTGCCGCCATAGGGATAGGGCACCGATGCTCCAGGCACGGTGATGAGCTGCGTCCGAATAAAATTCAGGCCATAGTCGTTGAGTTGTTGTTCCGACAAATTCTGACCCGACAGAGCCAACTGCAGAACAGGCACGCTCGATGCGCTGTAGGCAATGATGAGGGGCGGCGTGGTGCCGGCAGGCAATTGCCTGAGTTGGGTCTGAGAATTCGCCGTGACCTGCGCAATGCCCTGTTGTATGTTTGCGGTCGGCTGCAGGAAGACTTTCACGACCGCGATTCCATAGAGCGACTGAGACTCGATGTGCTCAATGTTGTCGACGGTGGTAGTAAGATTCCGCTCCGTAATCGTAACAATTCGGTCGGCCATGTCCTGCGGGATGAGACCGTTATAGGTCCAGATGATGCTGACGACGGGGATGTTGATGTTCGGAAAAATGTCGGTTGGAGTGCGAACGATGGCGAGCCCACCCATGATCAGGATGAGTATGGACATGACCACGAATGTGTAGGGCCGCCGTAATGCTAGTCGAACAATCCACATGATTTCTGTACCGATCTTTCTTGCGCTATGATTCGCGATGCTTTCTTGCTTGCTCCACTTGGCTGAGGAATGCAGGTCATCGCCGATTCGCGCTTGACCGCTCTCAGCAACAAAATGCACGCCGCTGTCCAATCAAATGCCGGTTAGCTTAGTGGCGCGTTTTCAGCGAAATAGACTACCCCGGTGATGGTGCTGCGAATAAGAGGACGTATCCTGCGGCGGACGCGACTGTCCGCATATCGACTGGTAGGGACTTTAAGGGGGTCTCGAAGGCCGAATCGCAGAGAAACAGCTGGCCTTGGTTTTTCAGTGGGTTGCTTCAGGAGACGTGCAAGGCAAAAATCATCAAGAATAATGAATAAGGTCGTCTGTCTCGGAGATGCGGCAGAGCATGAGCCGCCTTTGCAGCGGAATGATGAAACGGGAGTAGGCGGGACTGCGAAGGCGACTGCTGCTCTTGGCACATTGCCATACCGCTCTGATGCCACGGGGAAGAACTCGGTTGCGTAAATGTAATTTGACATGAGGTCCTTGAACGCAACTGCCGCTCCTCTTGTTTGGAACAGGAAATGCATTCAGTCCAAAGTGGGTGGCTTCTTTGACAACCGGCCGGCGCCAGGGGAGTTCCTGGTACTGGCCGCCGCCGCAGCCTGGAAGCCCGGAAACTTTTCTTTCGCGAGGTGCTTATGCAGTCAATGAAAATGAATTGGATTACAGTCCCGGAGAGTGGGGATGTGATATCGGGCATCCTGAATTGGGTGTGCCCTGGGTGCGGGGGAAGAATGGGTGGACCTGGCAAAGAGTTCAAGTGCCAGGGTGAATGTCTGACGGACTGGCGTCTGATTTGGGAGCAAAAATTTCGGCAGGGACGCTGACCACATCCTGACGGCCGCGTCGAAGCGCTGTCACATGCACGTCGACATTCAGAAAACAACGGAGACCCTATGCAACGTCTTACTGCAGATCAGGCGAAACTCGGATTCATTGGCCTCGGCAATATGGGAAGCCGGATCGCGCAACGGCTGCTTGATCACGGATACCAACTCTGTGTATACGACAGGGATCTCACCAAGGTGGAGGCCATCGCTCAACGGGGCGCCGCCGTGGCGGAGAATATTCTGCAACTGGCGCGCACTGTCGACGTGGTTCTCTCGTGCCTGACCAACGACGATGCGGTTCGGAGCGTTTACAGCGAACCCGCGGGAGTTCTTGCTGGAGCACGGTCGAAGACCGTCGTACTGGAGATGAGCACAATCTCTCCCGAAAGCTCGCGCGAGCTGCACCGGATCGGCGCCAGAGGTGGCATCGAGGTACTGGACGTTGCCATCTCGGGCAGCACTCCCGCCGCCGAACAAGGCATCCTTACTCTGCTGGTAGGCGGCAACGAAGAGGTCTTCCGCGCCGCCAAACCAATATTCCACGCCATTGCAAAACAATACTTTCTTCTGGGCGGTTCAGGTTCCGGAACGGCGATGAAGCTGGTCGTCAACACGCTGTTAGGTGTCGGCATGCAGGCGATTGCAGAGGCTGTAGTGCTTGGCGAGAAAGCTGGTATCGATCGCGAACGGTTGCTTACGGTCTTATCCAAGACAGCCGTGATCGCTCCGGCCCATGTGGGAAAACTGGCGAAGGCAGCGGTCAATGATTACGCTCAGCAGTTTCCACTGCGTCTCATGAACAAGGACTTTCAGTTGATCCTGGAGGCGGCGGCACAAGAGAATGTCGCCATGCCTGCGACCGAAGCGGCGTTTTATGTCAATTCAGAGGAGTTGGCACGCAATGCGGAAGAGGACTTCTCGGCTGTGCTGAGGCGAATGGAAGAAGTCGCAGGCGTCGAAGGTATTTAGTCGGTCCCGGTAACCGATTTGATTCGTCCGCCTAAGCGCCCGGAACGGACTTACTACGAGACGAGTAGAGGGAAAACGGTGGTCAAGGTTTCGATAGATGGCATCGTTTGAGAAGCTCAACCCGACGCGCAGAATTTGGTTACGCGCGACGAAATAACCACTGGAATCGTAGGCCGGACAAGCAGTTAGCACAAATGCTTGATGTTGAGGATAAACTGCATCCATTCCTTCAAGGGATCGTTGTTTTTTGATGCGTTCTCTTCCGCAGCTAGGCCCACCTATCCCACGGCGATATCTCACGACTCCGTGACCGCGGGACGACATGTGTCGGTTGGCCGACACTGGTTGCAGCAGCATTGTGGAAGCAGCGATCTAGCCCGTCTGAGTTTCTCTGCAATTGATGCGCCCGCCGTTTGTTCCCCTCTGCCGCACTTTGGCAAGTGCTTTGCTTAGATTTCGATCAGGACTGGCGGTGGCAGATTCTTGCTTTTCTGCTATTAGCCGGAAGTCATAGCAGAGTCTCGTCTGGTGGTTCGAAATCGCGCAAGGAGAAATCATCATGAAGAAGCCGATTATGTATCTCATGAGCATGTCGCTCGTAATTCTGCCCCTTCTCTTTTCTTCAGCTTCCGCAGCTGACCAGGAAAAAGACGAAGATCGCTTGAGGAACAGCGGCACTGTGTTGAAAGAGATTCTCGATGTTCCCGACGACATCCCCCAGGACTTGCTCGACAAGGCCGATTGTGTGGTCGTCTTCCCGTCCGTTTTGAAAGCTGCATTCATTGTTGGTGGAAGTTACGGGCGAGGTGCTATGTCCTGTCGCAAAGGTGAGGATTTCAGCAAATCGTGGGGAGCGCCCACCATGATGGCCCTTGAGGGCGGCAGCTTTGGCCTCCAAATCGGTGGCGAGGCCACAGACTTTGTGTTGCTGGTAATGAACGAAAGTGGTGCGAGGGGAATTCTGGCCAGCAAAGTGAAGCTTGGAGGGGATGCATCGGTAGCGGCAGGCCCGGTCGGCCGCGATGCGTCGGCAGAAACGGACGCCAGCTTGCGGGCGGACATCTTGAGCTATTCTCGTGCCCGCGGAGCGTTTGCCGGCATCTCTCTAGAAGGATCAACCATTCGTCCCGATAATGGCGCCAATAAGAAGATTTACGGCAGGGAAGTTCCGGCCAGGGATATCGTGCTGTCCGGCCATGTCGCTATCCCGCCAACAGCGGCGAAAATGATTTCCACACTCGATGCCAGGACCCCAAGACATAAGTCTTGATCGAGGACGAATGGCATTTCCTGGGTTTGCAGATTCTCTGTTTGTATTCGCGGTTTGTTTACAACAATAAGCAGACCAGATCTGCAATGCAACTAATCGCGATTCGCAGTTTTCAAACCATTCGCCAAAGCACTTGCAGAAAAATCTAGGATGAATTCTATGGTTTTTGAGGGGTTCAGAGGTTCTGGATGCCTGATAACGTGTCGCGATAGCAAGCGACTAAGGAGAAAACGAACATCCGGAGCAGTTGCGTTCCTCGCAAGGGTTTTGGTGAAGAGTCAGAGGTGACTCGGTTTCGTTCCAACCACCTGAAGTGCCACGCTCCTAGTCCCCGTCAGCCGCACTTTGGCAAGTACCTTGCTGAGGGATCAATCATCGCAGTGGCACGACGGGTTCCATGTGGATGAGTTGTGAGATTTGGATAGTGACGAACAAACTGAGATTCTGAGATTCGGTCCGATATTACTGAAGCCGAATTAAGGGGAAACAATTGCAATCCCGTGGCTCAACCAAATGGCACCCCCGGGGCTCGCAGATTCTGGTTTGCGTCTGTTGTACAGCGGCAGCTTTTGCGGACCCCGCTCCGCCCTTGAGCCCGACGAATATTTTCGCTCCCGCTTCGACGCCGGCGAAGTCAATCTTTGGACTGTCTCTGTTTGTGCTCGCGGTGACCGGCGCCATTTTCTTGATCGTCTTCACCTTACTGCTTTACTCCGTCGTGAAGTTCAGAAAGCGAAAGAGTGACGATGGACGCGAACCTCCGCAAGTCTACGGCAGCAATCAGGTGGAACTGGCATGGACCATTATTCCTATTCTCATCGTCCTTGCTTTGTTCATGGCGACCGCGCGGGTGATCGCAAGTGTGCAGAAGCAAGCACGACTCGACAACGCGATCGAAGTCGTTGCCATCGGCCATCAGTTCTGGTGGGAATACCGCTATCCAGGGTTTGGGGTCGTGACTGCGAACGAATTGCACGTGCCGGTTAGCGATGACCATCACCCGACGCCGACCTTCATCAAGTTACTCTCCGCTGATACCGACCACAGCTTCTGGGTCCCGCGCCTTGCGGGCAAGACCGATTTGATTCCTAACCATCCGAACAGCATGTGGATCGATCCCCATGAGGCGGGAGTTTATCTGGGCCAGTGCGCTCAGTATTGCGGGACGCAGCACGCCAAGATGCTGCTGCGCGTCTACGTTCAGCCACGTGCTGACTTCGATCGCTGGATTCAGGGCCAACGCCAGTCGGCAACCGAGAGTAGCGCTGCTTCCCAAGGACAACGAATATTCGAAACGACATCCTGCATCAAGTGTCACACCGTGGCGGGCACCGTGGCCAATGGCCATTTCGGCCCAGACCTTACACACCTGATGAGCCGAGAAACCATCGCAGCGGGTGCGGCGAAGAACACACCAGAGAACCTCCGGCAATGGATCTTGAATCCTGACGCCATCAAACCTGGCTCCCTGATGCCAGCAATGCAGTTGAGTGATCAGGATCTGGATGCGCTCACCGCCTACCTGGGGACGCTTCGCTAATGCCATGAGGAGAAGGTCCAATGTCGACTGAGTCCATGGCATGGCCGAGCACGACCGCGGAATCTCGCCCGTTCATCGATCAGTTGCACGAATGGGCTACGACGGTCGATCACAAGCGGCTGGGCATCCTCTACATCGTCTATGCCCTGGTGTTTCTCGTGATTGGCGGGATCGAAGCGACCGTAATTCGAATTCAACTTATCCGTCCGCATAACAATTTTGTTTCTCCCCAGGTCTTCAATCGGATGTTCACGATGCATGGCACCACCATGATTTTCTTTGTGGTCATGCCCGTTTTGTTCGGATTCGCCAACTACCTGATCCCGCTCATGATTGGTGCGCGGGACATGGCGTTTCCGCGTCTGAATGCTTTTAGTTTCTGGATGACCGCTTTCGGCGGCCTGCTTCTCTACTTCAGCCTGGTAGGAGCCAACGGACTATACGGAGCGGGTAACGCTCCCGACGTCGGATGGTTTGCCTACGCACCACTCACTTCGCAGACTTTTTCCTTGGGGCACAGCACCGATTTCTGGACTCTAGCACTGCTGGTCTCCGGCTTTGGCAGCATCGGTACAGCGATCAATATCGTGGCTACCATTCTCTGCCTGCGTTGTCCCGGAATGACGCTCGCCAAAATGCCGTTGTTCGCCTGGCTCAACCTGGTGATGGCCGGCCTGGTCATACTTGCCGTCAGTCCGCTGACGGCGGCGCAGATTATGTTGCTGCTCGACCGCTATCTAGGCGCACATTTCTTCGACACCCAGGCGGGAGGTTCTGCGGTGATCTGGATGCATTTCTTCTGGATTTTCGGGCATCCCGAAGTCTATGTCCTTGTCCTGCCGGCCTTCGCCTTCGCCTCAGAAATCATCCCGGTGTTTTCCCGCAAGCCGATCTTCGGTTATCCGGTGATGGTAGGGGCGACCGTCGCGATCGGGTTCATCAGTATGAGCGTATGGGCTCATCACATGTTCACAGTCGGGATGGGTGCAACCGTAAACACTTTTTTCGTCATCTCGACCATGGCGATCGCCGTTCCGACCGGCATCAAGATCTTCAACTGGCTGGCAACGATGTGGGGAGGAAAGATCGAGTTCAAGACTCCGATGCTGTTCTGCATTGCCTTTCTCTTTCAATTCCTGGTTGCAGGTCTTACCGGAGTCATGATGAGTGCGGCGCCATTCGACTGGCAGCTGGGGAACTCGTATTTCGTGGTCGCGCATTTTCACTATGTAATCGTTGGCGGTATTCTCTTCACTCTTTTCGCCGCCTTCTACTACTGGTTCCCGAAGATGTCAGGAAAAATGTATAGCGAGAGGCTCGGCAAACTTCATTTCTGGCTTTTCCTGATCGGCTTCCACCTGACCTTCGACTTCATGCATATCCCAGGATTGCTGGGCATGCCGCGAAGGATCTACACCTACGAACCGGGCCGCGGTTGGGACACATGGAATCTCATCGTAACCGTTGGAGTTTTCTTCCAGGCTGCCGGGATCCTGGTCTTCCTGGGAAACTTGATCTGGTCCTACTACCGTGGCGAAACCGCCGGAGACGATCCCTGGGATGCCTGGACTCTCGAATGGTCCACGAATTCGCCGCCGCCTGCATACAACTTCGCTTCTATTCCAGAAGTGAAGAGCCGGCGTCCGCTCTGGGATCTCAAGCATACCGACGATCCGGATTGGAAGTACGAGTAAAGGAGCCAACGGGATGAATGCGATATCCACGACGATGCCACCGCCAGAACTCCAGTGGAAACTCCCGGCGCGCGGAAGAGTGGGAATGTATGCTCTGATCGCGGCCGAGGCTGCGATCTTTACCATCTTTGTCGTAGCTTATCTTTTTTATATCGGCAAGAGCCTCTCTGGACCCAGGCCAAGAGACGTCCTCTCGCCCCCCATCTTTTATACCGTTTGTTTACTTTCGAGCAGCCTGACGATGCACTTGGCAGGCATGCGTCTTCGCGGCGGGAAGGTGCCGAGTTTTGGTGCGTGGTTGCTTCTGACGATCACCCTCGGTTCGGTCTTCCTCTACGGAACTGCCTCAGAATGGCACCGCCTCATTTATGAAGACGGGCTGACGATCACTACCAATTTGTTCGGAACCACCTACTACTCACTGGTCGGGTTGCACGGCTTTCACGTAGTCATGGGTCTTTTGGGCTTGACCACCGTGATGCTTTTTACAATCTTGGGAGCTGTCAGGCAAGAACACGGCGAGCGCATCGAGGTGCTGTCTCTCTATTGGCACTTCGTGGACGCAGTTTGGGTTATGGTCTTCACCGTCGTTTACGTCATTGGGCGCTGAATGGAAGACAAGATGAGCATGGACACACTCGCGCGAGCTGATAGGGCCCCCGAGACCATCGAAATGCCGGCGCCCACAGCCTGGCCGATTATTCTGGCCTTCGGGCTGACTTTGGTTTTTGCCGGTTTGGTTACCAGTTGCTCGGTGAGTTTTCTCGGAGCGATCCTGGCCGTGAGCGGGTGCATCGGCTGGTTCCGCGCTGTCCTGCCGCACGAGAAGCATGAATCTATCTCCGCGATTGAGACAGTTCGGCCCGTCAGCACCAGTCGTCCACGGGTAGCTGCCGTCGAGTGGATGACAGAAGAACTGCACCGAGCCCGATTGCCGCTGGAGGTCTACCCAATCAGAGCCGGTGTCAAGGGTGGCATGGCCGGAAGCGTCGCGATGGCTTTTCTGGCGGTCATTTATGGAATTATCAGCGGGCGCGGCATGTGGTATGCAATCAATGTTCTCGCTGCGGGCTTTTTCCCTGGCAGGCACCCGCTATCGCAGGTCGGCGCGTTTCAATGGGACTCCCTGCTCATCGCGAGTGCCGTCCACCTGCTCGTTTCCTTGAGCGTTGGCCTTCTCTACGGGGCGACGCTACCCATGCTTCCACGGCACCCGATTCTCCTGGGTGGCTTAGTCGCACCCGTCTTATGGTCGGGCTTAGTCCATAGCTTTGTCGAACTCATCGATCCAACCCTTAACCAGGAGATCGACTGGGTGTGGTTCGTTTTTTCCCAGGTCGGATTTGGAGTTGTGGCCGGCATAGTAGTCTCCCGACAACAACGTGTACCAACCCGGCAGAATCTTCCTTTTGCTGTGCGCGCAGGGTTCGAAGTGCTGGGAGGCATCAACGGGAAAGATGAAGGGAAGCTCCGGTGATGAACTGGAAAATCATCGCTTCCACGCTCGCAATGTTTGGTGTTGCAGTGTGTGTTGCGTGTAGCAACTCATCTGGCCGTCCTGCACCGAACTCGGCCGATGTTCCGCCAGATCAGATGGTGAATTTTGATGTGCTCTATGGCCAGAACTGCGCAGGCTGCCATGGCGTGGAAGGCAGCGGGGGAGCAGCTATGTCCTTGGCGAATCCCACTTTTCTCGCCATTGCCGACGACGACGTCATTCGTCACACGGCAGCGAACGGAGTGCCAGGTACGCCCATGCCCGCTTTTGCGCAGAGTGCAGGTGGAATGCTTACCGACAAGCAGATCGATGCTCTGGTGCGCGGAATTCGATCGTGGGCGAAGCCCCAGGCTCTCCGCGGAACGACTGCGCCGGCCTATGCGGCGCAGGCTCCCGGCGATGCGCAACGCGGTGCCAATGCGTATCGGACCTATTGTTCTTCCTGTCATGGAGCGGACGGCCGCGGAGGGAGCAAGGCCAGCTCGATCGTAGATGGTTCGTACCTTGCATTGGTGAGCGACCAGCAACTTCGAACCATCGTGATTGCAGGCCGGCCCGAGTTGGGTGCGCCGGATTGGCGCGGCGACGTCGAGGGCCGGCCCATGTCGCCGCAAGATATTTCTGATGTGGTGGCGTGGCTTTCGAGTCAACGGCCAAAGTTCCCGGGCCAGCCGTACTCGACTGCTGCGATCAATCCGGCCAATGGAGGATCTCGATGAGCACCGAGAACGGAATTTCCAGACGCGCGGCTCTTGTGAAACTGGGTATGTTTCTCAACGGTATCGTCGGAGCGGCTTTAGCCGTGCCGATCGTGCGCTATCTCCTTTCGCCGGTGACTCGAGAAAAGAGGTTTGGATACCAGTCGTGGCTCTCTCTCGGCGGACTAGAACAGTTTCCCGCCGGTCAAACCCGGCTCGCCACCTACAAGAATCCCGTGGTCAATGCCTGGGACGGAGAGACCGGCGATATCGCGTGCTGGGTTCGAAAT
>Ga0308309_10002966_pt1 | contig 10137 bp, 9 predicted proteins | sample HubBroMetageWFT5_FD_192491 | JGI IMG/M metagenome (GOLD analysis project Ga0308309, IMG submission 192491) | Warmed and freeze-thawed soil microbial communities from the Hubbard Brook experimental Forest, New Hampshire - Hubbard Brook CCASE Soil... | ecosystem: Environmental > Terrestrial > Soil... | reverse complement strand
GTGTTCCTGGCCACGGTCCTGTTCCTCATCGGAATCAGCGGACACCTCAAACTCCGCCAGGCTCGCATGGGCCTGGTCAGCATCGGCCTGATCCTGCTCGTATTCTCGGTGATCCAGCTGGCGGGGTTGCCGGCGCCACCGTGATCGCTCCGTGCGGACGATCTTCGGCGGCTCCGGCGTCACGACGGACTAGCCTAACCGGCCGTGACCGATCCCTCGCAGCCGCTCCGGGAGGAGGACGTTGATCCCGATCCGGTTCGGCAGTTCACCGCCTGGTTCGAGGAGGCCGCTGACGCCGGCGTGAGCCAGCCGGAGGCCGTGGCGCTCGCCACCGCCACCCCCGACGGAGCGCCCTCGGCGCGGATGGTGCTGGTCAAGCGAGCCGACCACGACGGGTTCGTGTTCTTCACCAACTACGAGGGACGGAAGGGCGGCGAGCTGGCCGCCAATCCGCGCGCGGCGCTCCTGTACCACTGGGAGCCGTTCGGGCGCCAGGTGCGGATCGAAGGCGCAGTGCAGCGCACCACCCGGCAGGAGTCCGAGGCCTACGCGCACAGCCGCCGGCGCGGGAGCCAGCTGAGCGCGGCCGCCTCGCCACAGAGCCGGCCAATCGACGGTCGCGAGACGCTCGAGCGCCGGGTGGCCGAATTAGACGAGCGTTACGCGGACGGCGAGGTGCCAGTGCCCGAGACCTGGGGCGGCTTCCGCCTCACACCCGAGACGTTCGAGTTCTGGCAGCACCGGGACAACCGCCTCCACGACCGCCTTCGCTACCGCAGGCGCGCCGGAGCCGACGGAGCCTGGGAGATCGAGCGGCTCGCGCCTTAGTCAGATGGAGCGACGACAGCTTGGCTCATCCGCACTCGAGGTCTCGCGGTTGTCGCTCGGGTCGTGGCGCACGTTCGAGCGGATCCCGCGCGAGGAAGCGCTCGCGGTGATGCAAGCCGCGCGCGAGCAAGGGTTCAACTTCCTCGACGACGCGCGCTACGACGACGAGACCGGAACCGCTCCGATCCCCAGCGGCTACTCGGAGGTGCTGTTCGGCGAGCTGTTCCGCGCCGCCGGGTGGGACCGCGAGGACACGGTCGTGTCCAACAAGCTGTGGTGGGAGTTCTGGCCCGAGCAGAGCGCCGCCGCCGAGCTCGACGGCTCGCTCGCCCGGATGGGCTTCGAGTACGTCGACCTGATCTACGCGAACCCGCCGCCGGACGACCTCCCCGTCGCCGAGATGGTCGCGGCCGTCGGCGAGCTCGTGACCTCGGGGAAGGCGCGCGCGTGGGGAGTCGTCAACTGGGACGCGGCTCCCCTCAGCGAAGCGGTGCGAGCGGCAGACGCCCAAAGCATCCCGCCGCCGTGCGCCGCACAGCTTCCGTACAGCCTCGCCCGCCGCGACTGGGTCGAGAGCGACGCGATGACCGCCGCGCTGGAAGCCTCCGGCGCCGGCGTGGTCGCGTCGTTCGTGATGGCCGGTGGCGTCCTAACCGGGAAGTACGACGCCGGCGAGCCCGGCCGCGCGGCGGCCGAGATCGGCGACCCGCGCCATGCCGCCGCGCGCGAGATCGGCGTCCGCCTGCGGGCGCTCGCCGCCGAGCTCGGGACGCCGCCGGCCGCGCTCGCGATCGCGTTCGCGTTCGCCAATCCCGCCGTCACCACTGTGCTTTTCGGTGCCACCTCGCCCGCCCAGATCGAGCAGAACGTGGCTGCGCTCGAGCTCGATGCGACGACGGTCCGGCGAACCCTGGAGCTCTGAGCGCGTGGACCTGTTGGAAGGGTCCGCGGGCGGCGATCCCGCTCTCGACGTTGCCCTCCCCCACGCCCTGCTCGGACTAGTCGCCGAGGGGCGCGGCGACCCGGTGCTCAGGAGCTACCGCCCGCAACCGACGGTGGCGTTCGGGCGGCGAGACAGCTTCCTTCCCGGGTTCGCGCGCGCGGCCGCGGCCGCGCGCGCGCACGGGTTCACGCCCGTGATCCGCGGCGCCGGCGGCCGCGCCGCCGCCTACGACGAGGGCTGCCTCGTGCTCGACGAGATCTCGCCGGCGGCCGACGCGATGACCGGCATCCAGGCTCGCTTCGCCGACGCGGCCGAGCTTCAAGCCCGCGCGCTCCGCGGGATCGGCGTCGACGCCCGCGTCGGCGAGATCCCGGGTGAGTACTGCCCGGGAGAGTTCAGCGTGAACGCCCGCGAGAAGACCAAGCTGATCGGTGCCGCGCAGCGGATCGTCCGCGGTGCGTGGTTGCTGTCGACGGTGGTCGTCGTCGACTCCGGACCGCGGATCAAAGCCGTGCTCGAGGACGTCTACGCCGAACTCGGTCTCGAGTGGGACCCCGCCACGACCGGCGCGGTCGCCGACGAGGTTCCCGGCGTGAGCGTCGAGGACGTCCGCGAGGCGATCCTCGCGGAATACGCCGAGCGAGCGACGCTGATCGGACGCCCGCTCGGCGCCGAGGAGCTAGCCGCGGCGAACGCGCTGGTCGGGCGCTACCGCGTGTGATGGACCTCCTGTAGACCGTAAACGGGAGTGTCGATGCCCTCCGCCCGGGCCTTCAGCTGGAGCGCGAGGTACAGCGAGTAGTGACGCGACTGGTGCAGGTTGCCGCCGTGGAACCACAGCGCCTTCTGCTGGGTGGGCTTCCACATGTTCCGCTGCTCGCCCTCCCATGGACCGGGATCCTTGGCCGTGTCCGACCCCAGGCCCCACACCTTGCCGACCTTGTCCGCCACCTCCTGGGAGATGAGGTCGGCGACGGACCCGTTCATCGACTCATAGCCGGTCGCGTAGACGACGAGATCGGCCGGAAGCTCGGTCCCGTCCGCCATCACGACCGCGCCCTCGGTGAGGTGGTCGACCTGCCCGGGCCGCAGCTTGACCTCCCCGCTGGCCACCAGCTCGGAGGCGCCCACGTCGATGTAGTAGCCACTCGCCCGCCGGAGGTACTTCATGAACAGGCCGGATCCGTCCTCGCCCCAGTCGTGCTGGAACCCGGCGGCCTCGAGACGAGCGTAGAAGTCGGCATCGCGTTCCCGGATCTGCTCGTACACCGGAACCTGAAGCCCGGCCATGATCCGGTACGGCAACGAGGCGAACGTCAGGTCGGCCTTCTCGGTCGTCATCCCGGCGGCCACGGCGTCTTCTGAATACAGCGCGCCGAGCGCGATCTCCATCAGCGTGTCCGACCTCACCACGTGCGTCGAGGACCGCTGCACCATCGTCACGTCCGCACCGTGCTCCCACAGCGCCGCGCAGATGTCGTGGGCCGAGTTGTTCGACCCGATCACGACGGCGCGCTTCCCGCGATACTTGTCAGGCCCTGGATGCCGCGAGGAGTGGTGCTGGTCGCCCTTGAAACGATCCATGCCCTCGAAGACAGGCGTGTGCGGGCGCCCGGACATGCCGGTCGCCATCACCAGCTGCTTCGGTCGGAGCGTGATCTCCTCTCCGTCGCGGTCGACCACCAGAGTCCACTCGCCGGCGTCCTCGTCGTAGCGCGCGCTCTTCGCCGTCGTAGACCCCCAGTAGTTGAGCTCCATCACGCGCGTGTACATCTCGAGCCAGTCGGCGATCTTGTCCTTCGGCGAGAACACCGGCCAGTTCGGGGGGAACTTGACGTAGGGCAGGTGGTCGTACCACACCGGGTCGTGCAGGCACAGCGACTTGTAGCGGTTGCGCCACGAGTCGCCGGGCCGAGGGTTGCGCTCGACGATGATCGTCGGCACGCCGAGCTGGCGCAGGCGGGCGCCGAGCGCGATCCCGCCCTGACCACCGCCAACGATCACCGCGTAAGGCTGGACCGTGTGTCCGAGCTCCTCGGCCTCGCGACGGCGATCCTCGAGCCAAGAATGCCGCTCGGGGTTCGCTCCGTGGACGACGCCCTTCGGCCGCCGCGGCCCGAGACCCTGCTCGTAACCCTTGAGCTCATCGAGCGCGGTCAGGAGCGTCCACGCCTGGCCGTCGATCAACCGCAGGTGCCCGCCGCCGCGCCCGGTCTCAGTCTCGAACGCGATCCAGGCGCTCGTCACCCCGTCGGCGACCTCGGGCTCCTCGGTCGCGTGCCAGCCGCGTGGCTTCACGCGCCCGAGCGTGTGGTCGAGCATGTCCGCGATCTCGGCGCGACCCTCGACGGTCTTGATGTTCCACGTGAACGCGATGAGGTCGCGCCAGTAGCTCTCCGGGGCGAATAGCTCGGCGGCGCCGGCGGAGTCGCCCTGCTCGAGGGCCTCTCCGAAGCGCGACAACCAGTTTGCGACCTCGGTGGCCGCGGGTGAACGGGCGGCGGTTGCGGACATCGTCTCTCTCCTCGGGTCCGGTGGTTCGAGACCCAATTCTCTACCAGCTGTGGGCCGCGCACGGGAGCGGACGGTAAACCCGAGATTGCAAGCCCAGGCTTATCAGACTAGACTGATGAAATCACCGTCCAGGAGATCGACACCGAGCAGATCGCGGCGACGCTCCGCTTGAGCATCGGACTGCTGCTCCGGCGCCTGCGTCAGATACCCACGAGCGATGAGCTCAGCCTGTCCGAGTCGGCGGCGCTCGCCCGCCTCGACCGCGGCGGGCCGGCCACCGGTGCCGCGCTCGCTCGCGCCGAGCAGATCAGCCCGCAATCGATGGGCGCAACGCTCGCGGCGCTCGAGGCGCGTGGCTTGATCGCGCGGGCCTCGGACCCCGACGACGGCCGACGGGTGATCCTGTCGGTCACCGACGCCGGCCTCGGCGTGCTCCGCGATCGCCGGAACGCGCGGACCGAGCGGCTCGCGGAAGCGCTCTCCTCCGGGTTCAGCCGCGCTGAGCTCGAACAGCTGATGGCGGTCGGACCGCTGCTCGAGCGACTGGCACACAGCATCTGATGCAGTACAAGTGGATCGCGCTGTCGAACACGACGATGGCCGTGTTCATGTCGGCGCTCGATGGCTCGATCGTGATCATCGCGCTGCCGGCGATCTTCCGCGGCATCAACCTCGACCCGCTCGCGGCGGGCAACATCAGCTACCTGCTTTGGATGATCATGGGCTACCGGCTCGTCCAGGCCGTGCTCGTGGTGACCGTCGGCCGCCTCGGCGACATGTACGGCCGGGTCAAGATCTACAACAGCGGCTTCGCCGTGTTCACGGCAGCGTCGATCCTGTTGTCGTTCGACCCGTTCACCGGTGCCCACGGCGCCCAGTGGCTGATCGGCTGGCGCGTGGTCCAGGCGCTCGGCGGGTCGATGCTCACCGCGAACTCGGCCGCAATCCTGACCGACGCGTTTCCGGCCGATCAGCGCGGCCTCGCGCTGGGGATCAACCAGGTCGCCGCGATCGCCGGCCAGTTCATCGGCCTCGTCGCCGGCGGCGTGCTCGCCGAGATCGACTGGCGCGCAGTGTTCTGGGTCAACGTACCGGTCGGGGTGTTCGGCACCGTTTGGGCCTACCACAAGCTCCGCGAGACGAGCGAGCGCCAACCCGGCCGCATCGACTGGTGGGGCAACATCACGTTCGCGATCGGGTTGAGCGCGATCCTGATCGGCGTGACCAACGGCATCAAGCCGTACGGAGGTCACGCGATGGGATGGACCAATCCGGCCGTGATCGGCTCGATCGTCGGTGGCTTTGTCCTCCTTGTGGCGTTCGTCGTGATCGAGAAACGGGTCGCCGAGCCGATGTTCCAGCTCGGCCTGTTCAAGATCCGCGCGTTCGCCGCCGGCAGCGCCGCGGGACTGATCGCCGCCGTCGCGCGCGGCGGCCTCCAGTTCATGCTGATCATCTGGCTCCAGGGCATCTGGCTGCCTCTGCACGGCTACAGCTACACCGAAACCCCGCTGTGGGCCGGCATCTACCTCCTGCCGCTGACCGCCGCGTTCTTGATCTCGGGCCCGGTGTGCGGGTACCTATCGGACCGCTACGGCGCCCGGGGCTTCGCCACCGCCGGCATGCTCGTGTTCGCCGCCAGCTTCGTCGGCCTCATGTTCCTGCCCGTCGACTTCCCCTACTGGGCGTTCGCCGGACTGATCACGCTCAATGGAATCGGCGTCGGGATGTTCAGCGCGCCCAACTCGGCCTCGATCATGAGCAGCGTCCCGGCCCGCCAACGCGGCGCCGCCTCGGGGATGCGGTCGACCTTCCAGAACACCGGAACGGCACTGTCGATCGGGGTGTTCTTCTCGCTTCTGATCGCCGGCCTCGCGACCAGCCTGCCGGGACAGCTTCTCACCGGTCTCCAGGAGCAGGGCGTGTCCCACGCGATCGCCCATCAGGTGGCCAGCCTGCCGCCCGTCTCGTCGCTGTTCGCCGCCGTGCTCGAGGAGAACCCGGTGGCGCACCTGCTGGGACCGACCGGCGCGCTCACGTCGGTCTCGCCGGCGCAGCACCACGTCCTGACCGGCACAGAATTCTTCCCGAAGCTGATCGCCTCCGCCTTCCACAACGGCCTCGTGGTCGTGTTCAGCGTCGCCGCCGGCCTGTCCGTGCTCGCCGCGGCTGCCTCGCTGATGCGCGGCGGCCGCTACGTGCACACCGAGATTGCCGAACCAACGAAAGGAACGCCAGATGACCGACTCCCTCCCTCAGATCGACCCCCACCGCGCGGCGCTGCTCGTGATGGACTACCAGAACGGGGTCGTGGACATGCTCGACGAACCTGACGAGTTGCTCTCGCGCGCGGAGGAGGCGATCGCCACCGCCCGCCGCGCGGGCGCGCACGTCGGCTATGTCCGGGTCGCGTTCGAGGACGCCGACCTCGAGGCGGTCCCGCCCACGAGCCGGATGGGCCAGCGCGCCCGCACCATGGGGAACACGCTCCACGCCGACTCACCCACAACCGCCGTCCACGAGCGGGTAGCACCGGAACCAGGCGACATCGTCGTCCGCAAGGTCCGCGTCGGCGCGTTCTCGACCACTGACCTCGACGCCCGGCTCCGCGAGCGCGGCGTCGAGACGCTGATCCTCGCCGGGATCAGCACGAGCGGCGTCGTTCTGTCGACCGTCCGTGACGCCACCGACCGCGACTACCGCGTGCTGGTGCTGGCCGACGCCACCGCGGACCCCGATCCCGAGGTTCACGCTTTCCTGACCGAGCGGATCTTCCCGCGCCAGACCGACGTGATCACGGTCTCCGAGCTCGAGGAACTCCTGTCCACCGCCGGCGGCAGCTGACGGCCGCACCGTCGCGGCATTCCGGTTAACCCCTCGGTCGCCCCCCGACCCTGGGTGAATTCGGATTCACCCGGCTCCGGCACGGTCAAGTCAACACTCGGCGAATGTTGATGGTCGAGTGCGGACTTAACCGCAATGTGACTCGACCGTCTACCTGGGCTCGAGCGTCTACCTGAGGCGCGCGAGCCGGTCCGCCGCCTCGGCGATCACCTCGGGGCGCTTGCAGAACGCGAACCGCACGAGCGTGGCGGCGGCGTCCTTATCGTCGTAGAACACGCTCGTGGGGATGGCGACGATCCCGCACCGCTCCGGCAGATCCCGGCAGAACTCGACCGCGTCCACACCCACGTCGGCGTTCACGAAGTACGTCCCGCCCGGGATCAGCGGCCGCAGCCCCGCCGTGTCCAACCCGGCGCACAGCTGGTCGCGCTTGAACCGCAGGTCGTCGCGCAACGCCTCCACGTCCGCACGGGGCAGCCGGAGCGCCGCGGCCGCCGCGTGCTGCAAGGGCGTGCCGCCGGCAAACGTCAGGTACTGCTTGACCATGCGCGTGGCGGCCACGAGCTCGGCAGGACCGGAGCACCAACCGATCTTCCAGCCCGTGAACGAGAACGACTTCCCGACGCTCGAAATCGTCAGCGTGCGCTCGGCCATCCCGGGCAGCGTGGCGATCGGGACGTGCTCGCCGTCGTAGACCAGGTGCTCGTAGACCTCGTCGGTGACGCAGATCAGGTCGTGCTCGACGCACGCCGCCGCGACCGTCTCGAGCTCGGTGCGGGTCAGCACACGGCCGGTCGGGTTGTGGGGCGTGTTCAGCAGCAGGACGCGCGCACGCGGACCGATCGCACCTCGCAGAGCCTCCTCTTCGACCGCGAACCCAGGCGGGCGCAGCGTCACCGGCCGCCGCGTCGCACCCGCGAACGAGATGCACGCCGCATACGAGTCGTAGTACGGCTCGAGCACGACAACCTCGTCCCCCGGATCGCACAGCCCGAGCAGCGCCGACGCGATCGCCTCGGTGGCGCCGAACGTGATCAGGACGTCCTCGGGCTCGAGGGCGTACCAGTTGTGCTGATGCTCGAGCACCGCCTCGCGCAGCGCCGGCACGCCCGGCAAGGGCGCGTACTGGTTCTGACCGCCGCGCAGAGCCGTCACCGCGGCCTCGATCACGGAAGCCGGTCCGTCCGTGTCCGGGAAGCCCTGGCCGAGGTTGATCGCCCCCGTCCGTAGCGCGAGCGCGCTCATCTCGGTGAAGATCGTCGTCCCCAGCCCGGCGACGCGTCGTGCTGGACTCATGCGGGATCGGCCGCGCCCCAGATCCCGGGACCGCGGTGGTGTTCGTAGATCAGCGAGGTCTCGGCGTGCGCCACCGACGGGTGCGTGGCCAGGTGATCGACCACGAACTCGCGCAGGTCCTGGGCGTCGGCGGCGGCCACCCACACCAGGTAGTCCGTCACTCCCGTCAGGTGGAATACCATCAGCACGCCGGGCAACTGGCGGACCGCGCCCGTGAAATCGTCGATCTGGTCGCGCGCGTGGACCGCGAGTCGGACCGCGATCAGCGCCTGGAGCGGCCGGCCGAGCGCCGCCAGGTCGACCTCGGCGTGGAAGCCTCGGATCACGCCCCGATCGCGCAGGGACCGCAGGCGCGCCAGCGCCGTCGACGGCGCCACCCCGACGCGATCGGCCAGGCGCTGGTTTGTGATGCGAGCGTCGCGCGCGAGCAGCTCGAGCAGCGCTCGGTCGGTGGCGTCGACAGGTGGCTGTGGATGATTCGGCACTACGCGGACTCGCTGACTTGGAACCGCAGAATATCTGAATCAAGAGCAATAAGCCGCAGAATCTTCGGTTCCTTGTGAGACTGCCGCAGAATCGTCATCCTGAAGGGTATGACCGATACCGCCACCGCACCGATTCTGCACGACTCGATCCTCGACACGATCGGCGACACGCCGCTCGTCCGCCTGTCGCGCATCGGCGCCGGCGTGCGGCCGCGCCTGGTCGCCAAGCTCGAGGCGTTCAACCCGGGCGGCTCGATCAAGGACCGAGTCGCGGTCGCCCTGATCGACGCGGCCGAGCGCGATGGCCTGCTGAAGCCCGGGGGCACGATCGTCGAGCCGACCTCGGGCAACACGGGCACCGGCCTCGCGATCGCGGCGCGGCTCAAGGGTTACCGCGTGATCGCGGTGATGCCCGACAAGATGTCGCGCGAAAAGATCGACCTCCTGCGCGCCTACGGGGCGGACGTCGTGCTGGCCCCCACCGACGTCCCCCCCGAATCGCCCCAGTCCTATTACCGCGTGGCCGACCGGCTGACCGCCGAGATCCCGGGGGCGTTCCAGCCGAACCAGTACTTCAACCAGGCCAACCCCCAGGCTCACTACGAATCGACCGGCCCCGAGATCTGGGAGCAGACCGCCGGGCAGATCACCCATCTGGTCGCCGGAGTCGGAACCGGAGGTACGGTCACCGGCACCGCCCGCTACCTGCGCGAGCGCAACCCGGATCTCATCGTCGTCGGCGCCGACCCCGAGGGGTCGATCTACTCCGGCGGACCCGAGAACGTCCGGCCGTACCTGGTCGAGGGCGTCGGCGAGGACTTCTGGCCGCAGACGTTCGACCCGGCCGTGATCGATCGGTGGATCACGGTCTCGGACAAAGACGCGTTCATGACCACGCGCCGGCTCGCCCAACTCGAGGGCATCCTCGCCGGAGGCTCGGGCGGCCTCGCTCTTCACGCCGCGCTCCGGATCGCCGGCGAAACGGACGACCCCGACGGGCTGATCGTCGTGATCCTCCCGGACGGCGGTCGCTCGTACCTGTCGAAGATCTACTCCGATGCCTGGATGCGTCAGTACGGATTCCTCGAACGCGACTCACAGCTGCTCGTCGGCGACGTGCTCGCCCGCAAGCGCGACGCCGGTGAGATCCCGCCACTCGTCACCGTGCAGACGCACTACCGCGTGCGCGACGCTGTCGCGCTCCTGCACGAGCACCGCGTCTCGCAG
>Ga0308309_10002964_pt1 | contig 10141 bp, 7 predicted proteins | sample HubBroMetageWFT5_FD_192491 | JGI IMG/M metagenome (GOLD analysis project Ga0308309, IMG submission 192491) | Warmed and freeze-thawed soil microbial communities from the Hubbard Brook experimental Forest, New Hampshire - Hubbard Brook CCASE Soil... | ecosystem: Environmental > Terrestrial > Soil... | reverse complement strand
CGCCGCCTTCCGCATCGTGGAAAAAGAAGTGGTGAAGGAACTGGTGTCTCTACAAGGTAGCATCCAGGATTTAGCCGACGGGCGGCTGGATCAGAATATCCCCTACCTGGATCGCAAGAACGAAATCGGTGAGATCGGTCGTGCACTGCGGACCCTGCAGTTGGGCGCGCGCGAACGCGAAACGCAAGCATGGGTGAAGGCGGAAGTAGGCGCCACGCTGGAAGCCTTGCAATCTGCCCAGGATTATGCCGGATTTGGTAAGGCTTTATTGTCTCGGTTGTCGCAGCCCATTCCGCTGATTTACGGAGCGTTCTATGTTGCGGACGAGAGTCGTGCGCGTTTCTCTCGCGCATGTTCCTTTGCGAATACGGACACCGGCAGTCCCGCCGAATTCGCCCTCGGAGAAGGACTTGCCGGGCAAGCTGCGCTGGAACGCCGCATGCTTGAGGTTGCCACCGGAAATCAGGTTCGAATTTCCGCGGGCATGAGTACGTTGACTGTCGGGGAAATCCACTTCATTCCGGTAGTGAATAAGGACCAGGTCACCGCCGTCATCGAACTGGCGACGAATTCATCGCTGTCAGAGCGCCAACGCGCGTTGCTCGATTCCTTGCTGCCCTCCATCGCCCTGAGCGCTGAAATATTGTCCGGCAACATCGCCACGCGAGAACTTCTCGACCAAACCAAGGCCCAGGCTGAATCTTTGGCAGCTTCGGAACGTCAGCTCGGCGCTCGCAAACAAGAACTGGAGAGTATCAATCAAGCGCTGGAAGCGTCTGGCGAAGAATTGCGCCATGCGAAGGAGGTGGCTGAGGAGGCCACCAAGGCCAAGTCTGATTTCCTGGCTAACATGAGCCATGAAATCCGCACTCCGATGAACGCGATTATTGGCATGTCGCATCTGACGCTACGCACCGAGCTGAATCCCCGGCAGCACGATTACGTAAGGAAAATTCAAATGGCCGGCCAGCACTTGCTGGGCATCATCAACGACATTTTGGATTTCTCGAAAATCGAAGCGGGCAAGCTGACGGTAGAAAACATTGACTTCGATCTGGAACGCGTGCTCGAAAACGTGAGCAATCTGATTTCCGAGAAGGCTTCTGCGAAAGGTCTCGAACTGATTTTTGATATTGACCACGCGGTGCCCACGCAACTGAAGGGCGACCCGCTGCGCCTGGGCCAAATCCTGATCAACTTCTGCAATAACGCCGTGAAGTTTACAGAACAAGGCGAGATCGTCGTTCGTACGCGGATTCAGGAAAAAAATCATGCAGGCCAGCTGATTTACTTCGCGGTGAGCGACACCGGCATCGGCCTTACCAAAGAACAAATGGGCAGGCTGTTCCAGGCGTTCGAGCAGGCGGATGCTTCCACCACACGCCAACACGGCGGCACCGGGCTGGGCCTCGCGATTTCCAAACGGCTGGCGCAGCTAATGGGAGGAGATGTTGGCGTAGATAGCGAAGTAGGGAAAGGCAGCACATTCTGGTTCACCGCCCGGCTGGGCAACGGCGCGGCGATTCAACGGCAAGCCGTCGCACCCGATCTTCGGGGCCGCAGGGTTCTGATCATTGATGACAATCCACAAGCGCGCGCGGTCCTTTCCAGCATGCTGACCAGCATGACATTCGAGGCAGATGAAGCGCCCTCGGGGTTGGAAGGAATTGAAATGGTGCGCCATGCCGCGGAAGTTAACAATCCGTACGAAATCGTTTATGTGGACTGGCAGATGCCGGGCCTCGATGGCTTCGAAACGGGCAAACGAATTCGGGCGCTGCCAAATCTACAGGTTCCTCCATATCTGGTGATGGTGACCGCTTACGGCCGCGAAGAAGTTTTGAAACAGGCCGAAGAGAACTCGTTTGCGAATATTCTCATCAAACCGGTCACCGCCTCCATGCTGTTCGATTCAGCCGTCCAGGTCCTCGGTGCGAGCAATTCCAAGACGTATGAAGTCGCGGCGGCTCCGGCGGTCGCACTCGCGCAAATACACGGTGCACGCGTCTTGCTCGTCGAAGACAACGAACTGAATCGCGAGGTTGCGCTCGGCCTTCTGGAAGACGCGCACTTGGCCATTGAAACAGCTGAAAACGGACAGGTCGCCGTGCGCATGGTCGCCGAACAGGAATACGACCTCGTCCTGATGGACATGCAAATGCCGGTGATGGATGGTCTCGCCGCGACACGAGCCATCCGCTCGAAACCGCAATTCCGTTCGCTTCCCATCATCGCTATGACCGCCAACGTGATGGAAAGCGATCGCGAGAAATGCACCGAGGCGGGCATGAACGACCATCTCGCCAAGCCTATCGATCCCGAGGCACTCTTCGCTGCATTGTTGCGCTGGATCAAACCTCGCCCCGAGCTCGCCGCAAACGCGCCAGCAGAAACCGCTGCAACGATCGCACGCTCGCCGGAATCCCGCAGCGCTCCCGAAACCTCTACGTTACAGATTGAGGGTGTGGATACCGCATCGGCCCTGCGGCGCACCGGTGGAAATCTCAAACGCTACGAAATGTTGTTGCGCAAGTTCGCCGAATCGTCAAACGTGGACGAAATTCGCGAGGCGCACGCTTCGGGCGACACAGCCGCGGCAGCGCGTGCCGCCCATTCGCTGAAAGGCGCGGCCGCGAACCTCGGTGCGACCGCGGTGGCCGACTCCGCAGCCGACGTGGAAACGGCGATTAAAGCGGGGCAGAGTGTGCAACCACTACTCGATACGCTGGCCACGAAACTTCGCACGGTTGTGCAAGCAATCCGACCGGCGCTGCCCAACGAACAAGCTACCGACAGCGCTCGCGTCGCCGCCGACCCTGCCTCCGTAGCCGCGCCCTTACGAAAGTTGACAAAACTTCTATCCAACGACGATGGCGACGCAGCAGATTTCATTTTAGAAGCACAGCCGGACTTAGCGAGGGTGCTCACAGGATCGGAAATTATTACCCTCCGCGATTTCGTCGGCAATTATGATTTTATCGGCGCGCTGAAATGCGTTTCAGAAATTGCCAGTCGCTTAGGTTTAAAACTGGAGTGAAATCATGACTCAGCCCTCGGCCCAAAAAACGATTTTGGTTGTGGACGACACGCCCATCAACATCGGAGTTATTTCCGGCGCCTTGAAAGACTCGTTCACGACGAAGGTGGCGACGAGTGGTGAAAAGGCTCTGGCGATCGCTTCTGCGAAAGATAAGCCGGATCTAATTCTGCTCGACATACTGATGCCCGAAATGGACGGGTACGAAGTCTGTCGCCGCTTGAAAGCAGATCCCGACACGCGTGATATTCCCGTAATTTTTCTTACCAGTCAGACAGAGGCCGAGGACGAAACCAAGGGCTTCGAGGTTGGAGCTGTTGACTATATTCACAAACCATTCTCCGCTGCCGTCGTAAAAGCGCGTGTGCGCACCCATCTTATGCTGCGCGAAGCGCACGCCCAGATCGCGCGACAACTCGTCGAAATCAATACGGAACTGGAAATGGCGCGACAGATTCAGCTGTCCATTCTGCCCAGCAGCACGCCGAAGATCACCGGCATGGATATTGTGGCGCGCTACATTCCTATGACCTCAGTGGCCGGTGATTTTTACGATTTCATCGTCGTGGACGAAAGTCACGTGGGCATTCTGATGGCAGACGTCTCGGGACACGGATTACCTGCCGCCCTCATCGCGTCCATGCTGCAGGTTGCCCTCACCGCACAAGCCCGCCACGTTTCTGAACCGGGCAAAGTTCTCGCAGGTTTGAATCAAGCGCTTTGCGGCAAGTTTCAGCATAATTTCGTCACCGCCGCCTACGTATATGTGGACTTGGAAAAAAACATTATGAATTACGGCGGTGCGGGCCACCCGCCGCTGCTGCTTTGGCGCAAGTCAACCGGCAGCGCCAGCCAACTCCTGGAAAACGGATTGGTCATGGGCCAGTTCGAGGAAGCGACATACGATTCGCTGCAGGTACCGGTCGAGGCCGGCGACAGGTTCGTCCTCTATACCGACGGAATCCTCGAAACGGCGAATCCAGCGCAGGAGGAATTTGGCACAGATCGCTTCATGAAGTTCATGGAATCCAACAACAAACTTTCAGCAGGCCCATTTGCGGACGCCCTGTTGCTCGAGTTGGCCCGATGGCTGGAACAACCTCCAGGCGAGGGGCACAAAGACGATATTTCGCTTCTGACCGTTGACTTCACGACTCGCGCGTAACCAATCCCTGGCCCCGGAAGGGTTCGGGTTACAGGCAGCTGCTCTACCACGAAGCTACACCCCTACATGCCCCTAAACATCGTGCCCGGAAACAATTTCGCGGACCTGGAAGGAATTGGACGTCGGGAGGGATGCCCTGCGGCCGCCCCATTCGCAGCAAGCCTGCGACGACCGCGACGGGCGCCTAGTCCGAAGGCGGGGCTTCGCGCGGCGTGGGCAAAGCGATCGCGCCCGCGATTCCCGACTTCCCCGAGGTGGGAGATGAGACCCCAAGAAACAATTCGCTTCACTCGGCAAAGTGCGAGGTGTATAAGACGGGCATCCGGGCGGCCAAACGGGCAATTCCGGATAATCCGCGCAAGTCGCTCTCAGCCGCGTCCTGCGGCTCGAGAGAATTGTGATTTCTTAGGATCCGTTGAGGGGAAAATGGTGCCACACGATCAGGACCCGGAAGAAAGCCAGCCTCAGCCGCATCAACATTCATGCGGCAGCCTGTTCGGATGCGGAGACGAAAAGGGGACGGGCGTTCTCCGCGAAGACATCAAGGATTCCGCCTTCACAAATCGGGCCGCTGACCGTCTTCTGCACCTGGACGAGATCAACCAAGCCCAGTTCGATGATTATCTCAGCGCCCGCGGCCGTTCGCGACGCCGGCTGGTGCGCGCGAGCAGCTTCATGGGCGCGCTGGCGGCTATCGGGCCGTGGTTCACGAAACTTGTGCGTGCCGCGGAAACGCCGAAAACGAACGCCGCCGCTCCAGTCAGTAATGCTGCGGCGCAAAACAAAGAGGACGAAGGCCGCGTCCACGTGGTCGAGTCCAACGATCAGACTGTGCGCCTCGGAGTCTATGACACGACGCTCCCGCCAATCCTCAAGATCGATTCTGGCGACACGCTCAGGTTTCCGAACACGTGGTCACACTATTTGAACCAGATGCAGCCGGGAGTGCCCATCGCAGCCCTGGTGAAGACCCGCGTGAGCAATCCCGGACACGGGCCGCACTCGATCATCGGGCCAATCTATGTGAACAATGCGGAGCCCGGCGACGTCCTCGAAGTCCGCTACAAACGCATACTTCCCGTCAATTGGGGAGCGGTGTTCAATAACCCCGGCTCGCTGGGAACCGGCTTGCTGCCGCAGGATTTTCCCGAAGGACAGATAAGATATCTGGACCTCGACCTTCCGAAAATGACAGCGGCGTTTTCCCGGGACATTCATGTTCCGCTCAAGCCGTTCCAGGGGACGCTCGGGGTGGCTCCGCCCGACGGCTACTTCCCGCCGCTGAGTCCAGGAGTGACCAGCTCCGTTCCCCCGGGGCCGCATGCGGGCAATACGGACTTGAGCGAGATGGCCGAGGGCTCGACGATGTTCATTCCGGTTTGGAAGCCTGGTGCGCTGATCTTCACCGGCGACTCACACGCAGTGCAGGGCGATGGCGAAATAACTATTACCGCTCTCGAGACGCGCATGAAGGAGCTGCGGATTCAGGTGGTTCTCCACAAACAGAAGAACTTCGCGTGGCCCATCGCTGAGACTCCAACGCACTGGCTCATCTTGGGCTTGGACAAAGACTTGAACGTCGCGATGACTCTGGCGGCGCAGAACGCCATCAACTTCCTGGCCACGCGCGCCAGTCTAACCAAGCTCGATGCCTACGCTTTGTGCAGCATCGCCGTAAGCTTCCGGGTTACACAGGTTGTTGACATCGTGCGCGGCGTCCACGCCATGATCCCCAAGAGCCTTTTCGCGGCCGGGCTGCGCAAGCAGATAACCGTGGTTTAGTTGATCCTCACGGGCAAAGCATGCGCGAATCGCAGCGGGCTTGCGGCGATGCGGGCGGGCGTCTAGTCCGAAGACGGGGCTTCGCGCGGCGTAGGCAAAGCGATCGCGCGTTTACGTTTCCACACATAATCTTTCCGCAGTTTGGCCTGGTGCTTCTTCACCTGCACTTCCAGTTCGGCAAACGCAGCCTTCGCGCTGCCCAGCACGTCCGCTCCCACGCCCGTGGCGTGCATCGTGCCGGTGGGCAAATTCAGGTTGAGCGAAAAATTAAACTCCGTCTTGCGTGGCGTTTTTTCCAGCGAGCCGTGCAGCAGCACCAGATCAGGAGAATATCGCTTCAGAATGCGATTCAGTTTTGCCGCGTGCCGCGCGACTTCATGTTCAATGATGGCGTGAAATTCGGGATCCACGTGACTGTAGGTAATTTTCATCGGGGCACCCTGGTGTTTCGCTGATTGCGGATGGAAAAAGTCTGAGCATCGAGGCAAATCGAGCATAGCGCCGCGCCATGTCACTTGCAACCCGGCGTTTCCCGCAGAAACAACATCATCGCGCCGCGAAATTCCCTTCCGCGCCAGTTTGATGCGTAGTTGTGCTGAACCGGCGCACAGGATTTGACAGCTTCCGCAACCGCATCATACGCTCGACGACGAATGCCGACGCTTGAGAGGTTATAAGCCAGCCATGGTTGCGAAAACAAAGAGCGCAGTACCCAACCCATCGCGCATTCTCGTGGGCCCCGCCGGCTGGTCCTATCCCGACTGGAAAGGAATTCTGTATCCTCACCGCCGCCCAAAGGGATTCCACGAAGCAGCATATCTCGCGGATTTTTTCGACACCATCGAAATCAATACTTCGTTCTACCACCCGTTGAAACCGGAATTCGCCGCCCAGTGGCTCCAGCAAGTCGCCGCCAATCCGCGTTTTCTATTCACGGCCAAGCTCTGGCAAAAATTCACGCATCAGGACGACACCACAATCGAGGATGTGAAAATCGTGCGCGCCGGCTTCGACGTGCTGCGCGACGCGAATCGCTTGGGCGCCGTCTTGCTGCAATTCCCTTTTTCCTTTCACCACAGGCCCGAAAATCTCACACGGCTCAACAACGTTCTCGATGCCTTCCGCGTCTATCCGCTGGTAGTAGAGGTCCGCCACGCCTCCTGGGCCAAGAAAGAGTTTTACGAGTTGCTGCACGAACGCGGCGTGGGGTTCTGCAACATTGATCAACCGGTGATCGGCCGCTCAATCAAACCCAGCGAACGCGTCACGTCTCCCATCGGCTACGTGCGCCTGCACGGCCGCCGCTACGACACCTGGTTCAGCGACGATCCCGCCTCACCGCCCTCCGAACGCTACAACTATCTCTACTCCGAAGAAGAGCTCGAGCCTTGGGCCAAGCGCATCAAGCACGTCGTCGAAACCGCCAAGACCACGTTCGTCGTCACCAACAATCATTTCGAAGCGAAAGGAATCGTCAACGCCCTGCAGCTGATCAACCTGCTCACCGGCAGCAAAGTAAAAGTCCCGGAAACCCTGCGCATCCACTATCCGCAACTGGAAGCCATCGCGAATCAACCGGCAGCGGAACCGACTCTCTTCCCCCTTCCTCCAAAATAAGCAAAGCTCCGCCCGCTGGAAAATATTGATGAAACGAATCCAGACGCTCAAAGAGATGGGCAAAACTGCGAGGATGGAAACCGCTACTTCTTGAAGAGGTCTTCGAATGCCTTGCGTGCGTCGTTAGGACGTCCGGGGTTCGTAGGTGCCGGCGCTGCGCTGGCGTAAGTCACCGGTGAAGTGTCTTTCTCCACGGTCATCCGAAATTCAAAAAACGTGCAATCGTTCTTGGCGTCTTTCTTAGCAATGCGCTCGGGAATCGGCTGCGTGCACTCGAATTGCCGACCGGTATCGAAATGCACGCATTGCTTGCAGCAATGCATCGCAGTGTGGCAACGAGGACATTCGCCATTGGGATCAAATCCGGGCGCCAGTACCGCGCCGCAGCTGGAGCATCGCGCCCTCATCACCGTACCAACCATGCGCGGCGTGCGCGGCCCCATCGAATCCTGCTTCGGGCGCGGCTCGCCGCTGGGCGGGCGCTCGGTTCTTTCCCGTTTCTTTTCCTGCGCGTCCCGGTCGCTGTAGCCCCTCTGCTTATACTTCCGGTCCATCGGACCTCCTAAGGGGATAATTCATGCTGCTCCGAAAAATTTTCTGTCCATTTAGATCGAACGATCCGATTGCAAATTTGGCTGTGGAAAGGTCATCGAATCATGTGCGCTGAATCGCGCCATCCGCGGGAAAAATCCTTCCAATGCGCGTCGCAGTGGTTTTGCTGGTAGAGGCGCGTTCCATCCGCCGCTGGGAGCAGCTTATGTACACACTGGCCGAGTTCGGGATGCCTATCGGGTAGAAAATCAGCGCGAGTACCGCAATTCCGTGGCTGCCAAGAGCGGCCGCCATCCTCTGTATAGAACACCCCTGCGGCGCAAATTGCAACATCCATTTTCATGTTGTAGCTCGGATCTGGAACGCTCGCGCTTATGATCGCGCCGGCGATCTCCCTGCCCTTCACCGCGTCCGCCAGAGGTACGCCACCGCACGCACGCAGCTTGGTCATGAACGCGTACCATTACTGCGCCCGGCCCAAAATTTGCTCAGGCCTTCGAACGGCAAATCCGGTTGCAGAAACGTCCGCGGCTCTCCGCGATCCGCAAGCACCGCCTCCGCCGCCAAATATCCGCTGCGCACCGCGCCTTCCATCGTCGCGGGCCAACCAGTGCGCGTCCAATCGCCACATAAATACAAGTTCGCCAGCGGAATCCTCTGCCCCGGACGCCAGTGGTCTGAACCAGGCTCCGGCGAAAAAGTCGCGTTCACTTCCTTGATCACAGTGGCCTTGCGCAGTTGCGCTTCGCGAGTCAACGGCAGCACCTCTGCAAGTTCGCGGCGGCACAGCTCGATGATTTCCTGCCGGGAGCGTGGAATCAGATCGTACGAGGCGCTGATCACCAGCTGCAGGTATTGCCCGCCACCCTCAACCGTGGCGGCCTGCTCCCCGCTTTGATGCACGATGGTTGGACGCGTCGCGGCAATATTCGTTTCCGCCGGCTTGTACAAAAAAGTCTTGTTGAAAACCCACTGCGTCGTGTGGTCCAGCAGCGTCAAGAACGGCTCGGTCATCACTTGGCGGTCGTACCACAGATGCACGCCCGTGATCGGAGACGTCTTCAAGTGCCGCAAACCCTCTAGCGGCGCGTTCGCTTCCGACCACTCCGCAGGCAGAAGCTCCAGCAGCGCATCGTGCGGCACCGCCGAAACGCAAGCATCGGCGAACACTTCCGTGCCGTCTTCCAGCATCGCGCCCGCGAAACAATTTTCCTTCACGCGAATTTCACGAATGCCGCAGCGCAACCGCACTTCCCCGCCCTGCCGCACAATCGCTTCGCGGCAGCCTTTGTACAAATCAGCTAGCGGCACCGTGGGAATGCCGACGCGGTAGCCGGTACTATTTCCTAGGAACGCTTTCCAGAAAACTTCGATTCCGTAACGCGCATCGGTACGCGCCAATTCTTCATCCAGCGCGCTTACCAGCACCACGCGCCAGAACCGTTCGATCGCATCGGGGGTCTGCTCCATGCGATGCAGCCAATCCAGCATCGAGATGCCTTCGATGCGCGGCGGATTCCCGCCGGAACGCGCGATGGCCAGCATGGCGCTCGCAATCGCGCGCTTGTCGGCAAGCTTCAGCGCGCGAAACAGCAGAAAAGACGGCGCCATATGCAGCGGCGGAGGCAATGGCGCGGCTTCGATGGTCGAGCGCTGCCCCTGCGCGTCCGCAAAATACAGCCGATCGTAAAAGCTAATTTTTTCGCTCGCGCCAACACGCGAATAAAAATCCGCTAAATTCGTGCAGCACCCGAGCGTGACGTGCTGGCAATTGTCCACCTCGCTGCCATCGGGCAATGTGTAGGATGTGGCGCGCCCGCCCAGGTGAGGACGTTTTTCCAGCAGCCGGACTTGCAGGCCTGCTTCAGCCAGCGCGACGGCGGACGACAGCCCCGCCAGTCCGCCGCCGATTACTAGAACGCTTTGCGAGGACATCACCCTTCCACCAGCCAGCCCGTCGCGCCGCGAGGCCCGCCGTCAGCAGATAT
>Ga0308309_10002963_pt1 | contig 10141 bp, 18 predicted proteins | sample HubBroMetageWFT5_FD_192491 | JGI IMG/M metagenome (GOLD analysis project Ga0308309, IMG submission 192491) | Warmed and freeze-thawed soil microbial communities from the Hubbard Brook experimental Forest, New Hampshire - Hubbard Brook CCASE Soil... | ecosystem: Environmental > Terrestrial >... | reverse complement strand
TTCATTTTCGGCCTGCAACCGCTGCGAAATATATTAACGCCGAGAAAATGGCCGAGATAACCACGAGCCCAAAAATACTAAAGCGTGGAAGCCTACGAAATGAAAAGGGCACGTCTACTCCAAAGCTGAAAGTTACGAAGCCGAATTTACCACGATTTCGGGCCGGTGCCTGGCGCGTCGCGTTGCGTGGTTTTGCAACGATTTCACTTTTCCGGCAGCGTCAATAAGGCGCTAGCCGAATATCGATTCTGTTGTCCTGTCGAGTCGCTTGCAGTATCTTGTTCTCCAGTGGAACACGAATTCACCTGTCCATATTGTGGAGAAGAAATTTCGATGGTGTTGGACTTGTCCGTCGGTCGCCAAACCTACATTGAAGACTGCGAGGTATGCTGCAAACCAATCGAGGTCAGCTTTACTGTCGAAGATGACGAACTCGCCAGCTTCTCTGCTAAGACCCTCGGCTAGAGTGTCGCGTTACCGTACGAGTGGTTTCGCCCTGATTCGAGTGCTCCAGTATGCGCGTTTGGACGTAGCCGCCCGGCGGCGTTGAGTGGCGAAGGACGGGTAGCCGTCACTTGCGAAAACAGCGTCGGGTTTCGGAATCAGTTACGGATGGTTGGTTTTCCAAAGCACAACAGCAAGAATAAACAGGCCAAAAGTGACGGTGGTATTCGTGAGGCCATCGTTCATGGAATCGTCGGCCACTTCCAGCAAGGTATTCAGCGGAGATTCACCTGGCTGTTCCGCAATCCTGCCCGAGCGATAGAGTTCGTTGATTTTTCCATGACGTATGAGCGCCCACCCGTACGGATAAATCATATTCCAGAGCAAGAGTACAAAAATCCCAGTGGTCGGCGTATAGCCCGAAGCTTTCCACACGACAATCGCACACCCAAGGCACACCACAACGACCAGTAACGTGTTGACCACGAATTACCAGGAGCGAAACGGCGACCGAAAGAAAAAGGTATTTGGCTGTGGGTCATCTCCGAACCAAACTACGGCTTTGCGCTCGCTCACAACTCCTCCGTCACACTCGGCTGAGTGTATTCTCCATTCAATAGGACCTGCAAGTGGATGGTTAGTCGTAACCGGAAAAGTCAAATTGCCTGAAATCCACTTCGACGGTTAAAGCGTCAGAACGAAGCCGCCCGGAGGCGAGCCGATTCCGGGTCGCGAGTGCTATGGAGATCTTACGCCAGTCATCGAGGTCGCGAACGGTTCATCTCCTCGATGTCATCGCGCACCTTGTCCTGAATCGCGTTCTGATGCTGGGCTTCGTCTCCACGAATCCTCTTGCCGCCATGCTCCTGCAAGAAGGTCGCAGACTCCTGGTGCCCGCTCGAAGCGGCTAACTCAGTAGGGCTGTCACCAGAGCGGTCCAAGGCGTTTACGTCTGCGCCACTCGACACGAGAAACTCAATCGTCCGTAGGTCACCAGCAATTGCGGCAGCATGGAGCGCGGTTCGCCGTTCCGAATGGTCCGTCGCTCCAACGCTTACGCCGTGCGACAGCATCGCCTTGACGGTGCGGAAGTCTGCGTTGTACGCAGCGTATACAAGCAAATCACCGGCACGCGGAGAAGAGGCCATCTGTCGGATGAACAGCCTTTGCCAAACGCCGCTCGGCACGAATAGGAGCCCAAATAGCAACACCGCCAAGCCGAACGCTGCCCGCGTCGGTGTATCAGTCCTTCTTTTCTTGACAAGATTTGTGACAATCACCACGAGCGCAATTGCTGCCCAGCAGCCAAGCAAAAAAGGAGCGAACAACAAAACAGCACTCGACCCGTGGGCAAGTGAAAAGCCCACCATCTGAGGCCCTCGTTCCCAGGTCCATACTGTCTGTTCCCATATGAGCCGTACTGCAAGAAGCGCAGTACCGATGAGCGGTATGACTCCAAGAACGAGCAGCCACCAGCGCACACGCACCGCAGGCGCGGGATTCACAGAGTCTTTGGTGGCGATTGTCATGAAGAGTCTCTTAGCACACGAGTTGTGCATTCACAAAGGTAATCGCTGAAATCAGGCGATAGCGCTGACCACCTAGAATGGCTGGGTTCGAATTCCGATTGGACCCGCGGGCAACTCGGAGATGATTCCACTTCTTCGCGAAAGCGCGCGTCCGATAGGCTCGAAACCCTGATTCCCAGGCGATGATGCTGAACCTCGACGAATATGCGAGGGATGCTCGCGCTTGGCGCGATTGGGAAAAAATTAACTGCGTCGCATCACAACATTTGTTCTTCAGTGGCAATCCGTTTCTTTATTTTCCCGCCGCAACGCTTGGGCATCACGCGCTTGAGATGTACTTGAAGGCTGCGCTCATCTGCGAGGGCATGACCGTGTTCGACCCGAACATCGTTGGTAAGTTACATTCGAGCGTTGGTTTGAAAGCGTCGGACTGTGTTGGGGGCCATAATCTCGCCGCGTTAGCAACGCAGCTGACGACAAGACGGAGTGATTTCGATTTGTCAGATGAACTCAATATTCCCTGCGTAGCGTTGAAGATGCCGATGAAATTGCTCACGGCCTTTGAACTCTTTGATCCATTCTTCTCTGAGATTCGTTATCCGACGGAGCTCAAGAAATTCGAAGGACTCTCGGAGGAGGAAGGGCGTGTAGTGGACGCACTGGTTTCCCGCCTGCTCCCCTTCTTAAACACGGTCTAGCGGAGAAGAAACCATACGTGCGTCGCGACGATGCTCGCATCTGTTGGCACGGAGAAAAATGTAGGCGAAACTAAAGCGAAGATGATATCTTGCCTTCTCCATGGACGAGGGCCGGAAAAAACTGATCTATCTCGTGGCCGGAATGTTCCTGGTTCGGCGCTTAGCGGGGCTGGATCGCCAGCCTTCGCCGGCGCGGGAAAACGCGTTCCGGGATGCGATTGATAATGCCGTCGAGTTGATGCGGCGCCTGGATGCGCGATTTCCGACTGCCGACAGATCGCGGTAACACCAGGCGTTCCTGCCTGCGATGCCTAAGGGTTTCCCTGAGACGCTATGCAGTGTTTGCTGTATTAACAGGCCCTTTCCATCTCTGTAGGGTGTCCTACACTGGACATGGCTCAGTCATTGAGCCTGACCATGCGCACGTCGCGCGAGTGCTGTTTGCCGAAGACAACGAGGTACCCCACCCCACCTCGCAGAACTACACGAAAGTTCGTTCCGAGTTCTCAGCGAGTCAATCGTGTCCAAGCGGATTCTAGTGGCGGATGACAGCGACACCGTTCGCAGGATCCTTCGTTCATATCTCGCCCAGCACGACCTTGATGTCTGCGGCGAGGCAGCCGATGGCGAAGATGCCATCGAAAAAGCCCGGAAACTCAAGCCCGATTTGATTCTTCTGGATGCGGCGATGCCCAGGACGAATGGCATCGTTGTAGCGTGCGTCTTGAAAGAGATGATGCCAAACGTCCCGATAGTTCTATTCACGATGTATAGCGAAGCGATTTCCAGGGCATTTCCTGGCAAAGGTCTTGCCGTTGACGGCATAGTTGCTAAATCGGAAGGCATGAGCAGACTCGCAGAATGTGTTCAAGACTTGCTCCGTTCGTAGATGCGTCTGCGCGGGCGCCTAGCGGGGTTTGCCGGGACTGAGAGGTCAAAACGAGAAGGCGACTTAACTGTTCTCTAATCGTAGTTCGGAGGGACCGTCATCCGCGAAATTCTCACGCGCTTTTTCTACCGTACGTTGAATGGCTTGCGCTCTTTCGCGGTAAACACTCGCGAGCAAATCCCACTCAGCTTTTTGTTCCTGCTTAAGTTCTATTGCGACCAGTTCAAAGTTCCGCGCCGAATCGTCTAACCACCGTGCTTCGGTTTCAGCCAACGAAAGTACTTCCTTCACCAGTTCGTTCATCCAGCACCTCAAAGCTGTCGAGCGCGGTTGCGGAGATGAATTGCGTAAAACTACCACGCGGCGGGGCATTGCTCTGCTCGCTACCGTACCGGCAGGAGCCCCGAGTTGACTGAGTGCGATTGTTGTTTCAAGATGTACGCTAGCGCACAGTGTGGTGGCCTGTGGCGCGCTAGCTTTGCGCGATTCAACTCAGGAACCGCGACCGACGTCTTTGAGGTGCGGTATGCAGCAACTACTCAAGGAAGTGCTTTCGCTAGCGGAAGGCAATGTAACATGGTTAGACCACGCCGCACTGCACTTTGAACATTTCGCAGCCCACCTTCACGAAGGTGAAAAAGCTAGGTGGGAGTTGCTCGCCGCCGTATATCGCGAAAGAGTGAGAGTTGTTCAACACGTGGCAGGGAAAGTGCGTCAGAGTTTGGCGACTAACGGCTCCTCGGACTTGGAATCGCAGGACACTTAGGTCGTTTATTTCTTATGCTACTGATGTAGGAATGTGCAGATCGAAATACGTAATTCCCCGTATTGCTTCCTTTCCCCGCTCGCTGCGATTATACGACCCGAGCCGAGAACGCTTTGCGGGGACTCGGGCTGGGGATTCGCGAGCGTTCTCGGTTCGACCACTGGCGATGTCATATACCAGCTCGGAATTAGCACAAGCAGGAAACGGCAACGTCCCGACTGGCAAGCGGGAGAAGCAATGCAACCAAGTTCGATTCGCAATCGTTGGACTCAGTTCATCGGAACGATCAAGAAAAAATGGGGCAGTATGGGCGACGGAATGGTCCTCGCTCTCGCGGAAGCAGAAATGCAGACTCGGCGGGCGGAATTGCGGAACCAAATTGCGGCGCTTAGTCAGCGCGACTAAGCGAAGGACTAAGAGGCGAACCGCTTGATGCTATGCCCTGTTCGCCATTTTGGTCGCCATGTGAAACAGAAGCCCGCGCTTTTTATCATCCATGCGCGAAAATAACTTCGCGAACGACCGAAGCACACTCTCTTCTTTCGAGTTGGCCGCCCGACGAGGGATGATTTCCGTCGGTATATTCGGCTTTTTTATGTGTTCGTCGTCCGTGAAAAGCCGGTACATCGGAACTTCCAAAGCGGTAGCGATCTTTTCCAGCGTATCCACGGAGGGCACAGTGTGTCCGTTTTCGACTCGTGAGAGGTAGCAACGAAGAAGACCCGTCCGCTTTTCTACATCGCCCTGAGACAAGTTTTTCTGTTCCCTTAAGCCCTTCAATCTTTCGCCTATGACCATTGAATTCCTCCGCACGCATCATACCCGATTACCGGTGTCAGCGGTATAATTCAGGCAATGGCAGACGTGGTTCACATCTACGGCAGCTCTTACGAGACGTGCCCTGTGTGCGGCCAGAAGTGCGCCTATGGCGGCGGGACAGGGGAATTCGTGGGTGAACCCGTAATCCGACCTTCTGATTGGGAAATTGAATTGAGCTGCCCCGAACACGGCAAGTTCCAAGTGTTAGCAGGGAATTTGATCCAGCCGCGCGCAGTCTGACCCTAGGGCTTAGCGCTTTTCATGGAAGCAATCAGCGATTTTGTTGGAATATGCATAACTCGAAACTCATTATCAGTCACCTCTACTAATTCTCGTAATCTTTGAATCGCTTTTTCGTGCCCGGTTACGCTATCCCGCCAGACTAGCGAACCATCTGGAAATACTTCGAACAAGTCATAATCTCGGTCCATACCTCCCCTTTGAGAGTGGGAGATTCAGACTGCCACAACCCACGCGCTGGCGCTGTTCAAGGTTAGACATCGCGCAGCTACATATTCGTGTTCCTTTGTCGGGTGCTAGGCCGTAAGATCTGCACATGAAACGCAAGCGCCCCGTTACGCCTGTCCTGACCGTCCCCCAATTAGAAATGGCAATTTGTTTCTACGATGTTGCCTGTGATAATCCGAAACGGAGTTTCGAGCAGATAACGATGAGAGTGTTACCGCGCGGGCTCGGAGAGTCGAAAGCAAGCGTGAGGTTTAAGAAGGAAGCGCGGAAGATGTGTGATCTCGCGCGTTAACCCGTTGTTCCCTCGCATGTTTACAGCGACCGACCGCAGGTTTCGTTACTCTTGAATTTCAATCGGGCTGCGTTCAGTAGCCACAATCTCCGGCCGACTCCGATAGCTCGTTATCTTGCCTGTCACGCACACCCGTAAGCCTTTGTACTCGTCCTCTGGCGTGCCAAACTTTTCGCGATCCGAACCCCAAGGCGCAATCCACAGCACGTACTCGCTATTTGCATCCTTTGGCTTGCAAGGGCTTATTGAATTCGACTAAACGTGCATTTGCGCTGGTTTGTTCGGCGATGATTTGGTCAATTCTCGCGCCGACTTCCGGTGTGACCTTTGTTGTGTGCTTGGGTAATGCGAAGAATTCTTGTTCAATCTGCGTGTCCTGCGCGATCAATGGCGCGCCTTCGTGGATGGTTAGGGCACAACGTCGCCCCGCCGGATTAGGCTGGGATTCAAAGCCCAAAAAATTTCAAGGGCCGAGGGCGAGACCGACCTACTCAACTCGCGGAGAAATCGGCTATCGCGACGGTGCTGGCGTTAGGCTCCTTGCGGGCGCTGGATCCTGCACGCGGACGACCGTGGCATAGTAATGGTTGCCGTAATGATTGGTGCCGGACGATCCCGATATCTTAAGTATTCCGAATGCGGCTCCCGTAAACTCGTTATCGAAAACCGTGTTCTGATTGCCCTGAATGTATACAGCAGCGTCATCGCTGGTGCTGATGTCATTGGACCTCACCGAGTTGCCGTTGCCGACCAACGCCATTCCATCGAGCGCCACAGAATGAAAAACGGTGTTGTCTGCGATGTTACCGTTGTTTGCTGCAACAAAGATGCCTACCTGATTTGAGCCGACGGTGTTGCGTTCGACGCGAACCCCGTCGGACTGATAGATCAAAATTCCGGTAGCATTCGATGGGCAGTTGGCCGCGGATTCACACGGTGAATAGATATTGTCTGCCACCACATTGTTCGTTACTCGACCTTGCGCGCCGAATCCGATTTGGATGCCGTTCTGCGCGGCACCGGTGGTTGGACCCAAGCCGGTGACTGCGTTGTCGGTGACAAACACCTCCGTCCCGGGCTCGTCCGCGGTAATTCCATTTTTCTGATATCTGTCCACACTATTGTCCGCGATGGTGACGCTCGATTGCCCGCTGCTGCTACTCTCAACGTCAATCGCAAGGCCGCTTTGGCAACCCGTCAAGTCGTTTGCCAGCCGCACGTTTCGCACGGCGTTGTGTGCAATCGAGCCCGAAGCATCCTGGTAGAGAATGCCAATCAATGTGGGACCACATGCAGTCAGTCCATTGGCGCTGCCGTCCACGATGAAGCCTTGCAGACTAACGTTATCCGCGTTCTTCACCAGAACGATGGTTGCGATCGGTTCGGCGCTTGACAAACCAGCTGCGTTCGCGACCACGTCGCTGGGAATCACAATCACGCCGTTGTCCGCTTCCAGGCTGAGCGATTTACCAATCACCACTTGCTCGTGATAAGTGCCGGCACAGACGCGAATTATGTCTCCGGATTTTGCGGCGTTCACGGCAGCCTGAATGGAAGTGTACGCAGCCGTGGGGCACTGCACTTTGTCGTCATCCACCAGGATGTTCGGCTGCTGGTTGGCATCCTGAGCGAGAGCTGGACGGATTGCGAAACACACCACTAGACATGCTAGAAGAAAAAGCGAGGGAAACTTTTTCATTTGCGTCTCCTTCTCAAGATCAAGGGCGCGGGCGGGGGTGCGGAGCAATCTTGAGATTCTAGGATCTGCGCCATTATAGTCCCGAGAATTCCAAATTGCCACGCTCCGCAGCGGAGATCCTCACCAGTGCCGTGTACCGTCGTTAGATTTGAGTCACGCATCTTGCGAGCCCAGACGCATCCGACCACCGCACGCTCCCAATTCGCGTGAGGCTGTCCGTGAATTAGGGCACTTGGACGATTAACGCCGGCGACGAAGCTGCTCTGCCAGGTCCCTGCGATCGCTCCGATCCGGGCGGCGCTGCTGATCGCTTTGATTCAAACACCGCATCGCTTCCGCAGCAAGCGACCGCTCTGGAAATACAGCGGCTTCGGCATCGAAATGCACAGCAGTGCCGATTACCGTAAGGTCCAAGGACAGCTAGAAAAAACCAAGAAGAAAGTCTCGGTTCGTGGACTCAATCGAGACTGCAATCACGATCTGAAGAATCTGTTCAAGAGTGCCGCGACCATTACCAGGACTTGGTGCCGAGTTCACAGCCGTTACAACGCGGCCGTAGGTTTCAGAACGCCAGCAGAACATAACCGGCAGTTCCATCTTTCCTGCTAATCGCCGGGCCTGCGCACAGAATACCGTAGCCGCCTACTCCACCTGTGCCCAACGGAAAACCACTGCTGTATGGGTAACAAGTGCAGGTACTTGGAGCTACGTTCACTGCGTACGGCTTTGCCCGTTCCTTTATAGCCCATTCATCTGGCATTGACACTCGCGGTGTTATAAGTTCGGTCGGTTTTCGAATCTTCCAGATTTGCGCAAGCCCTCGAGAAGCCCAAGTCAATCTCAGGAGGAAATGAACAATGAAGGCATACTCCTCGGTGCTCGCTCCGGCACTATTGATGTGCGGTATGGTGGCTCCCATATTCGCGCAGTCCCCGACCGCGCCACACGCAGTTTCTCCGTACACTTTATCTGTATTTGCCAGCGCTCCGGCAGGCCTAAGCGCGCCGGACGACATCGCAGTTCTGGATGATCACGTATTCGTAGGCTATGGGGATGGACACGATCCGGGGGGCGTCGACGGGTTGAGCAGCCAGGTAGTGGAATACAACATGGACGGAACTGTGGTGCACACCTATACCGTGCTTGGGCATGTCGATGGCGTAAAGGTCGACCCAATTACTCACAAAGTGTGGACACTGGAGAACGAAGACGGCAATACCCGGCTGGTGATCATCGAGCCGGAGACGCGGAAAACATCGCTCTATATCGTCGGCACCGGGCCACACGGCGGGGGTTACGACGACATCACCTTCCGAGGCTGCAAGGTGTACTTCAGCGCGTCGAACCCGTTGATCAACCCGAATACGGCGCCAGCGATCGTCAGCGTCAAGCTGAGGAACGGCACGGTGGAGCTCGAAGGCGTACTGCAAGGCAATGCCAGTGCTATTAACATTCCGCTGGACACAACCGTCACCTTGAACTTGCAGGATCCAGACTCAATGACCCTCGATCCGTTGGGAAACGTTGTGCTGGACAGCCAGGGCGACCAGCAATTGATCATCGTTTCGAATCCCGGCGATACCCATCAGCGGGTATTGCAGTTGCCGCTGTCGTACCAGACCGCGAGCGGGCCGATGGGCGTGGAAGTGGACGACACCTTTTTCACTACCTCCAGCCAAGGTTTTATTCTCTTTGCCGACAAGGGTCTCAACAAGATTTTCAAGTTGAGCAAGAATGGCTGGGCGCCCGGCGTCGCCTACACCGCTGCGGACGGCGGTCCGTTCGTGGGCACGATTGATATGACCACCGGTATCATTACCCCCATCGTGAAGGGGTTAGCGGGTCCCGGGGGATTGATGTTTGTGGATACATCCAAGCCCGTCTGGCCGGATTGGAAGCGAGACGACAACGCTTGCCGCGACGACCGCGAGTAGAAACGCAACCAACTCTTCGAAGTGGTTCGCAATAAGCAGATTGCTGACGAACTGTCGATTTCTGAGACCACACTATCCATCGGTCCTTCACGACAAGATTCTCCCGCACTACAGCCCACTGCTCCCGGGGTTGCGATGATCCCGGTTGACAGAAGACTTTGGTCTACTTCGCTCACTGGCAGCCCCGTGATATGGCCCAAGCGCCTCGCGAGAGTGGATTTGCCTGGCGCACCACGACCGACGATGACTACGCGTTTCATGGTCGCCGGTTTACGCAGATTGGCGGTTTGGGTTCGAAGCTAGTCTGGCCGCAAGCGCCTGGTAAACGCAGCATTAACCGGACAAGCGCTACTTCAAATGGACGAGCGCGCTGCGGGATCATGGACCAGATGATCGCCTGCTGCGGGCGCGCGAATTATGCGCTGATCCTGGATTGCCGGACGCTGGGATTCCGCCTGCTGCCATTATTCGCGGACGCGCAATTTGTGGTATGCAACAGCATGGTGAAACACGATCACGCGGCCGGCGAATACAATGCGCGGCGAGCGGATTGCGAAACGGCGACGCGGATTCTGGCGGAGCAGATGCCGGGCGTGCGGGCGC
>Ga0308309_10002962_pt1 | contig 10143 bp, 8 predicted proteins | sample HubBroMetageWFT5_FD_192491 | JGI IMG/M metagenome (GOLD analysis project Ga0308309, IMG submission 192491) | Warmed and freeze-thawed soil microbial communities from the Hubbard Brook experimental Forest, New Hampshire - Hubbard Brook CCASE Soil... | ecosystem: Environmental > Terrestrial > Soil... | reverse complement strand
TGTCGGCGTCCTTATGCGCGTCGTATTCGTCACGGTGTCTCTGTGTTCGCCCTCCGAAAACGACCGAAATACTGCATTGCCGCGAAATGACGCGATGTGCAATAGCGACATTCGCTGCAACTGCGAAAATGCCAAATTGAACTACTCTATAACCTCGTCAGCGATGGCGAGGATGCCGGGAGGAATGTCGAGGCGGAGAGCCTTTGCGGTTTTGAGGTTGATGACAAGATCGAACTTGGTGGACTGCTGCACTGGCAGGTCGGCGGGCTTCTCTCCCTTGAGGATGCGACCGACATAGATTCCACCCTGTCGCCAGGAGTCGGCTTGGCTCGCAGCTCATAAGTCCACCCTCAACTGGGAAATCCCGTCGATCGTAAATCGCAGGAATTGATCGGCGTTCTGCAATCGCAATGATTTGCTCGCGCCGGTCGAAGAAAAGCAAATCGATATTGACGCAAAGCCCTCCGACTCGAAGTCTGCCCATGTCCTCAAAAGCCGGGCCAAACTCGCGTTCTGTCTTGGCCTTGAATACATGCAAGCGCCGCCCAAGCGCATCCGCCGCGATCTGTGCATCCTTGGTATCTGGCTCGGCATTTGGGTTTTCGGGGTTAACAAGCAAGCCGAACGCCGCGTCCTTCGGAACGCACTCGTGGAGCAGTCCCAACTTTTTCCCGAACAAAAGATTGGCAAAATAACTAAAGCCTGTGATGTTGCCGCCCGGTCGGTTGAGATTGGCTACCAGACCCTCTTTGACCGGGTCCTCGCCCATACTGAAAACGACAGGAATTGTTGTCGTCAGCGTCTGCAGCGCTCGCACGGTCGGAGGTCCGCCAGTGAAAATTGCGGCAACTTGGCGCTGAACGAGATCGGCCGCCAACGTCGGGATTCGTTCGAATTGGCCCTCCGCCCAACGATATTCAATTGAAATGTTCCGGCCCTCCACGAAGCCGGTCTCGCCCAGGCCATGACGGAAGCCTGCTACCATGGGAGCCGAAGGGTATCCCGCACTGAGGAACCCGATGACCGGCATCGCCGGCTGCTGTCCGCGGGCCGCAGCTGGCCATGCCGCCGCGCTGCCGAGAATCGAAATGAAGTCGCGCCGCTTGATGCCGAGCATGGGCTTCCCACAAGGCAATGTTCTGAATCGAGGTGGGGCCGTCAGCCCGCCCCTGTGCTCGACCCAACATTAGCATAGCTGGGCGCGGCGGTAGCCTGCTGCACTGCGGAATTTCGTCTTGACCGGTTGACCAGCAAGATACATGCGGTCGTCGATACCAATGGCCTTCCGGTTCGGCTGGCACTGACAGCCGGTGAGGCACACGACAATCGACTTGCAGGAAGCCCTCTATCTCGCTTGAAAGCTGGATCAATGTTGCTCGCGGACCGAGGCTATGATGCCGATTGGATCAGAGCGCTCGTCACCAAGAGGCGCTTGGGCAAATATACCGCCGAGGAGCAATCGCAACGAGCCGATCTGCTTTAGCCCACATCTTTACCGGGCGCGCAACCTGGTCGAGCGGTTTTTTAACAAGATCAAACAATGTCGTCGACAAGCTCGCGGTCAACTACCTAGCCTTCGTTCAGCTCGCATCAATACGTTTGTGCCTGCGCATTAATGTGTCCGCGCCCTAAGAATGCCTGACGGTGTGGAAAATTCACTTGAATCCACCAAACCCGCCGATCGGTGATTGATTCTAAACCAATTGCTTAGTGACCAATGCCCATGCTGTGAAACGCCGAGCTTATCCTGATGGCAAGTGGCAATAGAATAATCATCAGCACGACCGGGAAAATAAATAACGCCAGCGGCGCGAGCATTTTCACGCCTAGTTTGTTGGCTTGTTCCTCCGCCCTCAACAGGCGTTTCACCCGCATTTCGGCACTGAATACCCGCAGCCCCTCTGCGATATCACTGCCGAGTTCGGACGATTGCCGAAGCATCGCAACCAGAGACCGGGCTTCCAATATCATCAGACGATCCGCCAGCGTCCCCAAGGCCTCCATAAAGGTTCGCCCGGCCCGTATTTCCGCGCCCATAACCGCTAAATTGATTCCGAAATACCGGCTGCGTTTGCTCATCTCAGTAGTGATTCGATCGAGCGCGCCTTCCAGGCTCAATCCGGCGTCGACACAAACCACCATCAAATCGAGGAATTCGGGAAAAACGTTGCGATAATCTCTACTCAGCAAGCGTTGCCTGCGAGAAATGAAGGCATCCGGAACGATGAGCCCCAGCCCCATGGCAACAACAATGGCGATGAGCGTTGTGATAAACCGCGCATCGGGGAAGGCAATTAAGCAAACGAAGTATGTGAGAAACGGCAGCAGCGCGACCACCGCCAAACGCCAAAACACGTAGAAATTGATCGCGTCCCTGCGAAAGTAACCGGCCCGAACCAGGTTCAGCCGCAGCTGGCCGCGTAATGTCTCGTCAACGCCAAATCGCTTCTCGTCGAAATGACGGGCGACCAGACGACCCACACCACGGTCGACCGAGTTGGAGTCTCCATCCGCACCCTGAAGCAAAGGTATTAGCCGGCGGTAGAGATGCGTGGCGCGGAGATAATGTTGACCAGCCACATAGGCTACACCGCCCATGGCACAAAACGCCAAGATCGCGATGATGAGGGGCGTCCAGTCAGTCATGAGTCTAATATTTGAAGTTGACTAGTCGGTACATGATAATGTTACCCACGATCAGCATGCCCAATCCGAAGGCAACGGCTGGCTCTAAGATTTCAGGTGGTCGAACCGGATCGAAAAAGCTCGGAGAAAGAAAATACAAGGCTAATAACAGAATGATTGGAAAGGCGGACAAGAATACTGCCGATGTTCGACCCTCGGCGGTCAGCGCCCTGACTTTCAGTCGCAGCTCGGCCCGACTGCGTATCAATCGTGATAAGCGCGCTAGGAGTTCTCCGATATTACCGCCAGTCTGAGTTTGAATGATTAGTGCGACCGTCAGAAACAACAAATCCTCTTGACCAACGCGGCGATAGAGGTTCTGCAGCGCAGTTCGCACGTCGAGACCAAACGCGACTTCGTCGGCAACCATGCCAAATTCTGTCCCGACAGGATCAGGCATTTCCTGAGCCACCAGCTTAGCCGCGCTGGAGAATGGCAATCCCACACGCACACCGCGAACGATGACATCGATGGCGTTAGGCAGTTGCTCACTAAAAGCGAAGATGCGTCGGCTCCGTTTGCGAGACAGATACAGAATTATGACGCCCGCCGCCGCAAAAACGCCAAGAGCAAGCGATATAAATCCCATGCCTAGCACTAGACTGAAAGCAAACGTCAATGCCAGACAAAGCGCTATGAACACCAGAACGAGGGACGTGCGTTGTACTCGGAGCCCAGTCTGAGTCAGCCAATCGCTGAAATGACGCAAAATGGGATTGGTGTCGTTGCGGAAGCCTCTCTCACGCCGCAACGTTTCCAGAACAACAGATGTATCGAGTTGCTTACTGAGTTCGAGCCGCCGATTGACGATTTTGTACGTGCGACGATTGAAAACGAAGATCCAATAGAGGCCATAAATCGCCAGGCTGGCCGCCACGAAGATCAATAAGAAAATTACCGAAAGGTCACTCACCGCGGATGCCTCATTTATAATCGGCGACCAGGCTCGAAAATGCCCAGCGGCACTTCGATTCCGTACGGTATGAGATCCTGGAGAAACTGGGGTCGGATTCCAGTCGCCTCAAAATGGCCGACCAGGTTTCCCTGCGCGTCTGTTTGCTCTTTCACGAATTTATAGATCTCGTGCATTTGAATAACATCGCCTTCCATTCCCCTGATTTCGTCGATGCTGGAAAGCCGACGCCGGCCGTCGGGCAGTCGCTGGAGTTGCATGACGAGTGTGATTGCGGATGCGATCTGCGCCCGGATGCTCGGTATTGGTAGCCCCATGCCGGACATCGCCACCATCTGCTCAAGCCGTTTGAGCGCATCACGCGGCGAATTGGCATGAACGGTCGTCATTGACCCTTCATGGCCAGTGTTCATGGCCTGAAGCATATCGAAGGCTTCCTCGCCGCGACACTCGCCAATTATAATGCGGTCTGGCCGCATACGCAGTGCATTCTTTACCAGGTCGCGCTGGCGAATTTCGCCCTTGCCTTCCGCATTGGGAGGCCGCGTTTCGAGCCGTCCAACATGCAATTGTTGCAGTTGCAGTTCCGCTGCGTCCTCGATCGTAATCAAACGTTCATGGTCAGGAATGGCGTCCGAGAGAGCGTTGAGCAATGTCGTCTTCCCGGTTCCCGTACCACCCGAAATGATAAGAGAAATCCGACCTCGCACGGCCGCCTGCAACATCTCAGCCATCGCCGGACGCAGGGTGTCCACCTCAATCAAGCGCTCGAGGTTGAACGGACGCTCGGCGAATTTCCGGATCGACACCATGGGTCCATCCACTGCAACCGGGCGAATGGCAACGTTAACGCGCGAGCCATCCGGCAGTCGAGCATCAACCATCGGCGTGGACTCATCCACCCTACGGCCGATCCCGGAGACAATTTTATTGATGATGCGAAGTAGATGTGCTTCGTCCCTGAACCGGACGTTAGTGCGCTCCATTTTTCCGAACCGCTCAACAAAGCAGAGCTTGTGGGTGTTGATCAGGATGTCGCTAACCGTCGGGTCCTTGAGCAGGGGCTCGATCGGACCGAATCCGATCATTTCGGCGATCACTTCGTCGCTGAAGACGGCAAGCTCTTTTTGGTTGAGCGAGATACGCTCCGTGCGGACATAATCGGCGATATACGCGTGCACTTGTCGATGCAGCTCCTCTGGCGAAAGTTTCTCCAGCAGAGCGAGGTTGAACTCGTCGACGATGCGGCCATGCAGCTTGAGTTTCTCGTCCAGCAGTGCCGGCCGCCGCGCGATCAAGTCGCCATAGAATCGATTAACATCGGCCTCCGGCCCACGGGGTTGCTGCTTCTGCACCTCCGATCTCGGAGACGGCGGCCGATCGGCCTTCACAGAATTGCCAAACAGAAAACTCATGCGCTACCTCTTTTGCCTCCTTATTCTTCGGTCACCGACACCCGCTTCTTCGGTCACCGACACCCGCGTGAGCCACGCAGTCATCCGTGCACTTTTGCCTCGCCAATTAACCATAGCACCGATATCGCCACTGGGCCGAAAAATAGTAGCAACTTAGGGCATTCGGTCAAGCTGACACCTGATGGATCGATTTGACCTCGGCACAGAAACCCGCCAAGCGAGCGAACTTCTTCTGCAACTTGCGAGCCGAGGTGCCACGCATCATCGGAATGCCCATGTTCACGCTCTCGACGGCCTCCGGCAAGCGCGAGATAAAAAACACCTGCTCATCCTGCAGCACCTGCCGCGCATGTTTGCCGTCGACAACTGAGCCGAACAGGGTGCGCTCGCATCGATTCACCACGATCCCGATCTGCAGCGCCGGCGGACCGCTCGATCGAACCTGAGCCAACGTTTCCGATATCTGTCGCAGGCTCGGAATCGTATTGGTCCCGGTAATAACGGCGGCATCGGACGCGGCGATTACTTGCGGCGTCCACGAAAACCAGTTCGACGGATGATCGATGAAAATGAGATCGTAGCGTTTGGTGATTATGTTGAAGAGCGCGTCCAAGGCGTCGATGTTGAGATCCTCGGACGGGAATTTCGACCTCGGCGCCGCAAAAACATCGACGCCACTGTCATGGTGAGTTGTGAATGTTTCGAGCAAATGCTCGTCTAGTCGTCCGTGATCAGCTGAAAAGTCCTTGATAAGCAGGCGAGGCGCGCTGTCGAGGTAGTCACAAACGTGGCTCGTCTGAAAATCAAGATCTACAATGCAAATTTTGCGCTGCCGTGGTTTCTTATGTGCCATAAGATAGATCGCCAATTCGATCGCTAGCGTCGAATTGCCAACTCCTCCGGCACTGGGAACAAATGCGATGGTAACCGGCCGTGCTATGGCCGCACTAGACGCGGGTGTACTGGATGCACTTCCATCCTGTCGGTGTCGCGCGATGATATCGATCACTTCGCGTGGACCGGCTTTTGCCGATGCCCACTCGGCCCCGCCCGTGCGAACGAGGCGCTTGTAGTCGCTAGCAGAGATTTCGTCGCCGATTAGTATTAGGAAAACTTCACTGCGGTATTGAGCGGCAACCTCGACTAACCGATCAAAGTAGCCATGATCTCCGGGGGGCGCGACCACCAGGACAATCGCAGGCTTCCCGGTCTTGGTCTTTGACGCGAGCTCGAACACTCGGTTGAAGTTCGATGCTTCAACCAGATCAGGGATCACTGCTAGTAGGCCGTTTTCGATGGCGCTTCGCGCCTCCGACCCGGCATTCCCACGTATCAGAAAAATGGCCATCGCCCTATATCCAGCCTGTCACGAATCCACTGCCTCCGCCGGTGCTAAATTCCTCGGCCGCAATGGTCGTAGTCATGCCAGGTATTGCAATTGTTGTGCCCAGGCTGGAACTGAGGAAAAAATTGGATCCGAGTCCGGCTTGTTTGTGCGCAACGATCATGTTGGCGGCGACTATAAGCGGTAGCACGTTCCACATGCCGGTTGTGTAATACGAAGTCGAGTCGCCGCAGGCGGATTATCCGCCACGCCGCTGCCCGTTCGATTTTACTCCGCCGGCCTCCTGCCATATTGGCATGCTGAGCAAACTTGCTCTGGTTGTTTGATCAAAAAATCTATCAGAATTCCCACTCCGCGGGCACTCAAATTTTGGCGACTTGGTGAATGTGAGCTCTTGTCTTGCCCTCCGTCGCTGCGCGGCGCGCCGGCTAAAGATCAGCCTCAATAAGGGCGTTCTGTGGTTGGCGCTGGAGGCGGCTGTGGGGGTTGAGGAATTGGTACCAGAGGCGCCAACGGATAGGGAAGGATGTACATTTTTTCCATCGCATTTACGGTCTCTCGTCCATTACCGGGAATGCGCGTATGGCCCACGTAAGGCGGCCATGGATCGATGGTCTGAATGGCCGCATTGGCTTCATTCGCATTGCCGGCACTGGGGTTAATAGTGACGCCGCGCTCGACGTATTCCGCAAATGGGTTATCGAAAATCTGGGCATTGCAGATGTTCGGCAGTGTAACTGCACCAAATAACCCGATCGCCAGTGCTAAGGGTTTCATAAGCTGCCTCATTTGTGCACATCGGAAGCGTCGGGCCCTTGCATGACACCGAGCATGTATCCATAGGGCCCCTGTATGTCGCCTCCAGTCGCAACGTAATCAGTGTATTTCTTTCGCTGCTCCGTCTGGCCCATCAGAAAGAAGTCGACGTCGTTGCTGGGCACCGTGTTGTCGAATGGGGTCGCCAGACGCGCCCCTGGCGCCGCCGGCTGAGCGAAGCTCGGCGTTACAATAATCACGAGGTCTGTTTCGTTCTTTTGATACGCCGAGTCTCGGAATAATGCACCGAGTACCGGGACAGAGCCGAGCCACGGCAATTGCGAAATGTTGCGTGCATTATTTGCCTGCAGCATACCAGCAATGGCGAAGCTCTGGCCGTCCCTGAGCTCGACCGTTGTCGTCGCCGAGCGTTGCGTAAGTGCGGGAACTGATGTCCCGGCGATCGTTATAGCGTTGCTGAAATCGAGTTCACTAACCGACGGATTGATGGACAGGTTGATGATTCCATTGTTGAGGACAGTGGGCCGGAAAGTCAGTTGCACACCAAAGGGCTGATATACGGTCGTTATTACGGGAGCAGTGCCGCTGGAGCTCTGAACAGACGGCACAGGAATACTCCCGCCCGCCAGAAAGCTCGCTGTGTCACCAGAAAGCGCGACCAAGTTCGGCTCCGCCAGTCTCTGCAGCAAGCCCTTGGTCTCCAGCGCTGTAACCAGACTGTCGATTTGAACGCCCTTGTTGACGATTTCGGCTAGGATAACGCCGAAAGGCGAACCAGTTGCGCCAGCAAATGTTCCCAGGGCTTGGAAGATTCCGCTGCCTGCCGGCGCACAAATGCCTGCTGGCGGACAAGTCGTTGAAGTACTTTGGGTAGTTGTATTACCGATGCTGCTGGTGGTCGTCCCGGATTGAGCAGCGCCCCCTAATAAGGGTGGCTGAGTGGTAAGACCGCCCTGTCCCAAAGTTACGCCACGGGTGCCAGATCCATTGATCGCCGCCCAATTGACACCGAGTTCTCGCCCTGCATCACGGGAGACCTCAAGGAAACGAACCTTAAGCATCACTTGTTGGGGGGACGCGATAGTCATGGCATTCACCACGCGGATGCCAGTCGCCCCTGCTCCAGTCGCTCCGCTAGGTCCACTCGCTGCGGTCCCGATCCATGCCGTTGCGACACTGACCGCCCGATCCGCCGTCACCGCGTCGCTCGCGGTGCCACTCAGGACAATTACTCCATTGTCACTGGTGACGCGAATGCCGGCGCCACCAGTGGTCGCCCGAATTTTTGACTGGAGATTTCCGGTGTCCCACGCGACCTCGACATCGACAACCTTGATCAATCGCATGTTCTCGTCATAGATCGAAACATTCGTCGTCCCGAAATTCTTCCCCTGAATGTACAGAGTGCGATCGGTCATCGGCAGGGCATCAGCAATGTCCGGTGATCCGACGACGGCGGATGAAAATGCCCTTGGAACTGGCAGCGTGATCGACTTGTGGAGCGGTATGATCAAATGCTCGACCGACTGTGGCGCCTGTGCATCAGCCGGAAAATTCAAGCTCAAAGGGAGTGTAAGAAATGCCACCGCAATGAGCAGTTCACAAACTCTCCGCGCCAGCGACAAAAAACTTCTGGACATGACGCCGCCGCCTCTCCTGTTAAGCGGGCTCCCGCGATGCTACCCCGCCTCAGCCACGCTCATTGTTATTGCCCAACTGCCGGTCTGAGCCGACATTCCCCAGTTGGCATTCCATCCAAGTGGAGGATGCCGCCCTCCTGGCCACATTGACAATGTAAATAGTGGGTAAACCAGCGGGACGAAAGATTTTTCCCCGCAGGTGTGGCGGATTCACAACAATCAACACCATAGACCTGGGCTTTTTCCGCCATCTGAACGGGCGCCCCTTTTTTGAACACTGTCGCGGTCAACCCGAGTGCACGCCAACACGGAGTCGCGAAACTGCCGCATCAAACGGACGTCGAAATTGAGCTCGCGGTTGGCTAGGACAACTAGTTTTTCACCACTTCGGTGGGCGCCTGGTATTCCGTTGCCGTCATGCCATGCCAGATTGTGATATGCGTCGTACGCGATGGAGGAGCTGGAGCCGGCGCATGGACACCCCGCGGTTGAGGGGCTGCTGGTTCGTTGATAAGGTCCCGTTGAGTAACACGTCGAACCAGTTCGGAGTTAGCTTCCCCCGGTTGACGTAAAATAAGCGATAGCCGTCCGATGTTGGTCGCTAGCAGGATTTTTTGTGCATCTTCGGCGCTAACCTCGAGTGTCACCGCCTTGGCAACCGTTGCCTTCTCGCTACGCTCGCCGGCTATCTGATCGATAGCGAGGACCTTGGCGGACTGCATAATCACATCCGAATAGCTGTCATTGGTTTTCGATTCAGCTTCGGTCCGAATCAAGACGACATCAACCCGGTCACCTGGCTGGATAAATCCGGCAACGCCGCGGACATCATCCACCCGAATAGTCACCGCTCGCTTTCCTGGATCGAGCATCGATGATAGGGTTGCCCGTTGACCGGGAGCTGTGATTTTGTCAGACAGAATCGGCTCGTTGCGCGAAATCGAAGTGAGCACCATTCGCCGACCATCTTTGAGCACTTCCTGCTTGTTCAAGAACGCGCCGTCGGGCAGCGCGTCAGTGCTCCACGGAATCTCCTTCAAGCTTTCCGCGGTGAGTTCCGCGCCAAAGGCCAGAGGGGTGGCGGCAACGACAATGACGCCGTGGTTTGCTTGCTGTGTCGGCTGGGCGTGGCTGACCAGCCAATTACGAGACAAAAGGGCAGCGACCGCGCCCAACGCAATGGCGACGAAGAGGATGATAACGTTGTTAGTGCGCATTCGGGACCGCTGCAGATGGTGCCAAGGATAATTGCCTATCCGGCGAAGGCGAGCGCTTCCTCGTCTTTACGCACTTTGCTGCGTGGCGTGAACACCTCAAGTGACGGTGGCGAGGTCGGTCTGGACCGCTGTGAATACGGCCAGAATGTCT
>Ga0308309_10002961_pt1 | contig 10143 bp, 8 predicted proteins | sample HubBroMetageWFT5_FD_192491 | JGI IMG/M metagenome (GOLD analysis project Ga0308309, IMG submission 192491) | Warmed and freeze-thawed soil microbial communities from the Hubbard Brook experimental Forest, New Hampshire - Hubbard Brook CCASE Soil... | ecosystem: Environmental > Terrestrial > Soil... | reverse complement strand
TGGCGGGAGCCTTAGGATTACGTACGAGTTGGCCTATTCGCAACAGTAATCTTTTAAAGGCCAGAGGCCGTTACACATCAACTTCACGACAGCCGCCCCATCGGAAGCAATTTCCCCCATGCCGGTTTCTGGACTCTTGAGGCGAGGATCTGCAAAGTCCCCTGCTGATCCTTTACACACCGCAGTTCAGGGTGCAAAATCGCTTGGCCGCAACTTCTGTTTGCAGGGTGTAACCGTGGCTCGTTGTATTGCTTGCCGAACGCAGATTATCGAAGGCTCTGTAGTTTGCCAACGATGTGGCGCTGCGGTCGATGCCGCTCCAACGATGTCGACTTCATCCGATGAAGCTCAGGAAGCCGCACAACGGCACGACGCGGCAGCCACACCTCCTTCGCACCCACCACCTCGAGCGCTCGGTTTCGTTCCCGGCAGTTTGGTTGCGGATCGCTATCGTGTTGTGTCGTTGCTTTGGCGAGGCGGCATGGGCGAGGTTTATGGTGCGGATGACCTCAAGCTGGGCCAACGCGTAGCGCTTAAGTTTCTACCTGCGGAATATGGTAAGAGTTCGAGCTGGCGCGATCAGTTGTACGCGGAAGTCCGCATGGCTCGACAAGTCTCCCACCCCAATGTCTGTCGCGTCTATGACATCGGTGAGAGCGACGACAGGATCTTTCTCTCCATGGAATTTGTTGATGGCGAAGATCTGGCGTCGCTCTTGCGCCGCATTGGACGCCTGCCCGACGACAAAGCAGTGGAGGTGGCCCAGCAAGTATGTGCCGGCCTGGGTGCGGCCCACGGTAGTGGAGTGCTGCATCGGGATCTGAAGCCCGCGAATGTGATGATCGACGGCAAGGGCCGCGCTCGCATTACGGATTTCGGGCTCGCCATTCCCGCGTCGGAGGCGAATCGCCAGTCTGGTACGGCAGGAACGTTAGGATACCTGGCCCCGGAATTACTCGATGGTGGGGCGCCATCCGTGCAAAGTGACGTGTATGCCCTGGGCTTAGTTCTGTACGAATTATTCACCGGAAGAAAGGCATTTGATGCCTCCAGCCTGGCCGAGCTTCATCGAAGGCAAACCGAAACTACTCCAAGACTACCGTCCAGCGTGGTCAAGAATTTCGACCCTGCGGTCGAGCGCGCAATTCTACGTTGCTTGGATCGCGATCCATTCCAGCGTCCTCGCACTGCCCAAAGCGTCGCTGCGGCACTTCCGGGTGGCGATCCAGTGTCCGCTGCGCTGGCTGCTGGAGAAACTCCTTCGCCCGAGATGATAGCGGCGGCTGGACCACGGGGTTCCCTGCGCCCAGCGGTCGCCTGGTCTTACTTCGCAGCCGCAGTCGTTCTGATCGTCGGCACGTCGATGTTCCTGGCCCCCCAGGCCACGGACTGGGGCCTTGAGCCCATGAACAAGGCGCCCGAAGTGCTGGCGGATCGCGCCCAGGAATTAGCGCAGAAGCTGGGCTATCCAGAGGGAGTGGATCGCGCCTTCTGGATTAGCTCGGAGAAAGACTACCTCGAGCATGCCGAGCACCACTTGTCGGGCAAGGATTGGAAGAATCTGACAGGAAGGCAAGCGTGGCCGTCCTCAGTGAGCTTCTGGTATCGACAGAGTCCGGAGTTGATGATGCCGCGATCGGCGGGCGGGGAAGGCCCCCCAACCGTCACCCAGTGGGACCCGCCCTATGAGACTTCAGGAATGGTGGCGATCAAGCTCGACATGCAGGGCAAGCTGCTTTTCTTAAGGGCCGTGCCCCCGCAAGTTGAGATGGGAAGTGCACGGCTTGAACCCGATTGGAACATTCTTTTTGCCGAAGCCGGATTGGACAAGACTCGGTTTGCTCCCGGTGGGTCGAAGTGGACGCCACCAGAAATCTTTGACAGCAGTGCGGACTGGGAAGGCCATCTTGCGGACCGACCCGACTTGCCTCTCCACGTTACCGCCGCCGCATACCACGGCCTGCCAGTGTACTTCCAGGTGATCGCTCCCTGGGATAAGCCCTGGCGAACCAGCACTGCAAGCCGCTCAAGCCTCGGCCCAAACATCGCTACGGCAGTTAGCTTGTCGCTGACGGCTGGTTACCTCGTAGTGGGAGGCCTTTTCGCACGCCGGAATCTTCGCCGAGGTCGTGCGGACGCCAAAGGCGGGATGCGGTTCATAGTCGCTTTGGCTGTGGTAAATGTCTCGTTCGCTCTAATGAACTATCGCTTTGTGCCTCGGCCTGAGTACATCGGAATGGAATTCACCGGCCTTGGTTTTCCGCTGTTCTTTGCGATGCTCACATGGATTGGGTACATGGCGGTGGAACCGTACGCGCGACGAGTCTGGCCCAAGCTGATGGTGTCCTGGCAACGGCTCTTAGCTGGACATTTTCGCGACCCTTTGGTCGGACGTGATGTGCTTTTAGGTGTTTTCAGCGGATCAGTTGTCGCAGCCGTTCTTGTGGGCATCAAGGGGACGTTAGGCATATCGCAGCCGCTCATTGTGAGCAGTTTTTTTGGGCAGGGTCTTTTGCAGTCTATCGGCTTCTGCGTGAGGCAGCTTTCTTCCGCTTGCTACGGTGCATTTATTTTCCTGGCTATTCTGTCCATCATGACCGGCGTCTTGCGCCGCCGATGGTTAGGCCTGGCTGCAACCGGACTTCTTTTAGTGTCATTTTATTGCCCCTTAACGCACTAGACCTCGGTCTCACGGTCTTGTATATCCTCGTATTCCTGCTGGTTCTCACGCGACTCAGCTTGGTCTCCGCTACGAGTTTCCTCGTCGTTTGGAACACGCTCACCGTCTCGCCGCCCTTGGACCTCGCCCAGTGGTACGGAGGACGGGCCATGATCGCGCTCGCGGTTCCGCTTGCTCTGCTCGCCTTGGGCTTTTACGTTTCGCTGGGTGGCCAGTCCATGTTCGGAAGCGTCCTAAGAGAGGAATGAGGGCCAAATCGCAAACCAGCCTGGCAATACCTGGTCCTCCCTTATCACGCGCCTCTGTGTCCCACGTCCTATCCCTTCGAACTCCATTTCCGTAAAACATGTTTAGTGAGGCAAAGGGAGTGGTGTCTCTTGGCCCTCACCCACCCTCCTGGCGGGGGAAAATGTTCTCGCTCTTTGACAATCAAAAGCTACCGGCGGTCCATCGCTGGAGTATGGCATGTAGGAAAGTATGTCGTTGGGCTGTATGTAAAGTATGTAAAGTATGCCGTTAGGCTGTATGTAAAGTATGTAATGTATGTCGCTGACCTGTATGCAAAGTATGTAAAGTATGCCGATTTTTATACCAAAACCACGTTTTTTGTAAGCTAAGTCCTACGGCTACTAATGGATACGTATAAGTACACATAGAATCAGCGACATGCGAACAATTTCCGCCTAAGCCGCTGATTCTAAACAGTCGTGAATCAGCAAATTTTTCGTTAAATCTGCGCGCGTTTTCCCGGCTGCGAAGCAACCGAATCGGCGACCGTCAGCAACAACTGCACACTAGAACCGAAACCCGCCCCCGCTGATCTCCACGTTGTTGACGCTGCGACGGTCGTGCTCAGTAGCGGAAACGGATCGGATTGGCTAGCGAAGTGCGGCACGATAGATGGCAAATTGCGGTGCGCGGTATACAGGCTGAAGCCACGCGCACGCTGAGAAGACAGACTCGTGCATCAGGTTGTGGTAGATGACGAAAACCGAGCGGGGAAATTCAATCAGCGAGCTATGTAAGTTAGCAAGTACAGCGTGCAGGACGTATTCGGGAAAGGGATTGAACAGGTAGAGCACCATCGGTTCTTGGGGAAGAACGAAGTCGCGTGCATCCCCGGCATGAGACTCCAAGGCGAAGCACTTCTGCCGATCGCTGTGATAGCGCGAGATATTTTCGCGCGCGATCGCGTCCAGCTCGGCGAGAAACTCGACGCCGATAACTCGCCGGAAAGGATAGTCGGACGCCATCAGCAGGGTGCGTCCTTTGCCTGAACCAAGGTCGATGAAGGTGAAGCCGCTGGGCGCGACCGGCAGCGCGCGGAGGATCTGGTGAAACAGCGAAGGCTCGGATGGCTGGTAGCGGCCGCCGGAGAGTAGTTCGCGGAAGCGGGTACGCAGCGGGAGCGTGGCCCATGTGGTATCCACACCGTGATCGAAGTCATAGTCGATGTCGCCATAGCGCGAGCGGCGGCGGGTGGGAGTAAGGTCGCGCAGCAACTCGATGGCTTCCGTCGCGTAGTAGCGCAGCGCACCGAGCCAGCCGCGAACGCGAACCGATTCGCGGACCCATGCCAACGCAGTGGAGGATGATGGCAGTTTCTGCTGACTCACGTGGCGATACTAAATCAACGAACGCGAAACGCAGGCGGTGCGCTCATAAGGGCGAGTGTACAATTCTGTACAGTTTGCGGTCCCCGAAAACCTCTACGATTAACACTTCCGTCAAACAGCGTCGTGCTCGTGCGGAATACACCAAGAAGCAATCACAGACGCGTCTCGTCCGCGCCGATGCATAAGGAGAACCCAGAGTGAAGAAACTGTTCCTGGTTGGCATAGTCATGGCAATACTCGCGTCCATCGGTCTCGCGGAAGTGAACCAATACGAAGTGCCGTCGGTGTTTTCGTTCAGCTACGGCGACGGCTGGACCAAGGGCCCGCGCAAAGGCGGGACTGCGGCCGAGTTACCGTGGCTGGTGAACACTGCCGATCCCACGGCCAGTTTTCATGCTGTGCTGGCTCGCGCCGATTTCTCCTACGATGACTGGATTAAGCGCATGATCAAGTCCGCGACTCCCGAGCGTGCGCTGGTATCTAAAGGCGATTTCGATTCCACCAGCGGCGAGAAGGGCTACAAGCTGGTGTGGAAGATCAAGGCAACGAACGGCCAGGAGTTTGTGACCGACCAATATTTGTACCGGGGAAAGGGCGACACGCAGATTCTACTCAGCGGAACGGTGGACGCGGCCAACGCGGATAAGTTCGCCACGGAATTCGACGGCTTCGCCAAATCGTTCAAGATCACAAAAGCGAAGTAACTGTGGGAGGCAGGTTCGCCTCCCACACGACGCCGTGAGCTCAATTAGGCAAGGTCGAAGAGCAGGAACTCGGCGGCCCCGTTGCCCCCGACGCTGGCAAGCGTGAGCTTGGTTTCGTTGCTGATGGCGGCTCCGTCGCCCGCGCCGAGGTGGGTTCCGTTTACCGTAAGTTCGCCGCTGATCAGCTGCACCCAGGCGTGCCGGCCGGCTGGCAGGTCGAGAGCGAGCGACTTACCACCGTCGAGCAGCGAGGCGTACACGCTGGCGTCCTGGTTGGTCTTGGTTGAGCCGCCGTCTCCGTCGCGGGACGCAATCAGGCGCAACTGGTTCTGCTTGTCCTCGCGCTTGAAGGTGCGGTCCTCGTAGCTGGGCGGCAGATCGTTGGCCTCGGGCATGATCCAGATCTGCAGCAGGTGCACGGGCTTGTCGGAGTTGTTGTACTCGCTGTGCACCACTCCAGTGCCGGCGGACATCCGCTGTACGTCATTCTGCCGGATCGTGGCCTCGGTTCCGGTGCTGTCGCGATGGCTCAACTCGCCGTCGATGATGTAGGTGATGATTTCCATGTCGTTGTGGGGATGCGCGCCAAATCCCCTGCCGGCGCTGACGCGGTCTTCATTGATGACGCGCAGATCCCGGAAGCCCATGTGTTTGGGATCGTAGTAATTGGAAAACGAGAAACTGTAATAGGTGTCGAGCCAACCGTGATTGGCATGTCCGCGGGCGGCCGATGCCCGAACTCTGATCATAGTGTCCTCCCGAATACATGGTATAAGATGCTTTAATGTTCAAGAAAGATGCAGGTGAGCACTAGCCAAGTGTTTTGGGAGGATCGCGGCGGAAAATCGGCGGTCAGTTGATCGCCGGCTCCCGCCTGCCGAGTTGGCGACACAGGTCGCCCAGTTCTTCCTGCTGGGCGGGGGACAGGGCCGCCATGAACTCGGTGATTGCGGCCGCATGTTCCGGAAAGATCTTGCGAATGAGCGCTTTGCCTTTGGAGGACAGTACGACGATGAGTTGGCGGCGATCTTCGGGGCACTTTTGCCGATGCGCAAGGCCCAGCTTCTCAAGGTTGCCGACCACCATCGTGAGATTGCCTCCTGTGGTCAGGATTTTTTGCGCGATGTCGGAAAGCGACATGGGGCCGAGATGATACAAGGCTTCCAATACGGCAAATTGGGTGAGAGTGAGTCCGGTGCCACCGAGGTGGCTGGCTGCATGGCTGCGGGCGGCGTTAGCGGCGCGGGTTAGACGGACATAGGTAGCTAGGGCAAGGCGTTGCGGGGATTTGTTCGGCATGGTTCCATGAGTATACTACGATGTTGAAGGAGTTACAGCGGCCTCGTTCGATCGCCGCAGAGTGGTAAGGGAATAGTCAACGAGTCGACCAGCAGAGCTATCGGCGGCAAGCCCAAAAGGAGTAATGCCGCCTCGGCCGGCTGACGCAGGGCGGGAAGTCTGATACTCTCTGCCCACAGGACGCGCCCAAAACCATGGCCAGAAAGAAACGCGCTGCTTCACGAGCGGCGAGCCCAAGACCGTCGTCGAAGAAGCGGACGCTCCCGCCAGTTCCCCATGGCCAGCACGAACTGGTGATCATTACCGGAATCAGCGGTGCCGGGAAAGCCTCGGCGCTCAAGACCTTCGAAGACCTCGGCTACTACGCGGTCGACAACCTGCCAGTAGGCCTGCTCTTAAACTTTGCTGACCTGGTCCGCGATTCGGCGGAAATCGAGCGAGCAGCGCTGGTGGTGGATATCCGCGAGGGAGCCCGGCTCGACAAGCTGCCGCAACTATTGCAGTCGCTGCGCAGTTCGCTCAAGACCACCGTATTGTTTCTCGAGGCCAACGAAGAGGCGCTGCTGCGCCGTTACAGCGAGACTCGCCGTCCACATCCGCTGGGGCGCAAAACGTCAGTCAAGGCATCGCTGCTCTCGGAACGACGTCGCCTGCGGCCGGTGCGCGAGGTCGCCGACCTGGTGGTTGATACCACCAAATTCAATGTGCATGAGTTGCGCAATCTTCTGACCGAGCGCTTTCAGAGCGCCGAGCGCGAGCAGAACATCCTGATTTCGTGCGTGAGCTTCGGATTCCGCCAAGGTGTGCCTGAAGACGCTGACCTGATGTTTGACGTGCGTTTCCTGCCCAATCCGCATTTCATTCCCAAGTTCCGGCCCTTCACCGGACGGAACCCGCAGGTGGCACGCTACATCCTCTCGTTCCCGCAGACCAAGGAATTCATCGCGCGCATTTCGGAGCTGCTGGTGTACCTGATCCCACATTACATTCGGGAGGGGAAGAGCTACCTGACGATCGCGTTTGGCTGCACCGGCGGTAAACACCGTTCAGTTCTGATCGCCGAAGAGGTCAAGAAGCGGCTAGCGAAGTCGGGATATAACGTGAAGGTGGTGCATCGGGATTCGCCGGTCGGGGAGTAGCTTCGAGTATCGTCGCGGCGCCAAGTTCCGCTAGAATCACTATTTGCACCTACATACCTCCAAAGCGACTGCGCCCGTCATGCTGCGTTGGGGAGCGCGGGGCCTATGCGTCAACTGAAGCGGCTACTGCACTACGTCAGGCCGTACTGGTTCTACCTGGTGGCCTCCGTGGTGTCGATGGCGCTGGTGGGACTGCTCGACGCTTTCCGCCTGCTGCTGATCGGTCCTATCTTCAACAACGTGCTGAAGCCCTCAGAAACCTCGCACGAACTGCTACTCCTGCCCACGACCCGCTGGAAGTTGCAGTTGAACTGGTTTGTGCCGGGCCATTTCCACAACGTGTGGACGATTGTGGCGTTCGCCCTGGTCGCGTCCACGGTGTTGAAGGGGATCTTCGATTACCTGGGGACCTACCTGGTGAACTATGCCGGGTTCGGCATGATCACCGATTTGCGCAACCAGCTTTACACCGCAATGCTACGGCGTTCGGTAGCGTTCTTTCAGAAACACTCGACCGGCACGCTGCTATCGGCGCTGGTTAATGACATCGAGCGAGTGCAGTACGCCATGTCCACGGTGCTGGCGGAGTTCCTGCAGCAGTTCTTCACTTTCATCTTTACCGCGGTCGTCGTGGTTCTTCTCGGCGGGAAGCTGGCCTGGGTGCTGTTGTTATTTGTCCCCGTCATCCTTATGGCCGCTCGCCGCATTGGTCAGCGAGTGCGCAGCACCACGCGCAAGGGGCAGGACAAACTGGCGGAGATCCAGAACATCCTGCACGAAACCATCACCGGCGTGCGCATCGTAAAGGCCTTCTCCATGGAAGCCTGGGAGACGAGCCGATTCCGCGATGCCGCGAGGAGACTGTTCCGAGCCAATCTGCGCTCGGTTAGTGCCGCTGCAGTCAGCTCTCCGATGATGGATATTTTTGGCGCGATCGCCGTGGCCATCCTGATCCTGATGGGTCGCGAGTACATCAAGCACGGCATCTTTACCGAAGGCGTCTTCCTGGCCTTCATCGTGGCAGTGTTCAAGCTTTACGAACCGGTGCGAAAGTTCGCGCAGTTCAATAACAACTTCCAGCAGGCGCTGGGCGCGTCATCAGCCATCTTCGATTTTCTGGATGCGCAGGATGACGTGCTGGAGAAAACGGGGGCGATCAAGCTGCCGCCTTTCCACCAGGGCATTCGCTTCGAGCACGTTTACTTCAGCTACAAGCAGGGCGACGACCATCGCGAGGTCCTGCACGACATCAACCTCGACGTTGCGCCGGGGGAAGTGCTGGCGATTGTCGGATCGAGCGGATCGGGCAAGACCACGCTGGTGCACCTGCTGCCGCGTTTCTTCGATGTTAGCCGAGGCCGCCTGTTGATCGACGGCCTCGACGTGCGGGATCTCACTGTGTCGTCGTTGCGCTCGGAGATCGCCATCGTGACGCAAGACACGATCCTGTTCAACGACACGGTGCGCAACAACATTGCTTACGGCCAGCCGACGATACCGGCAGAAAAAGTAGAAGAGGCGGCGCGCGCGGCGCTGGCGCACGACTTCATCCTCGGGCTGCCCAACGGCTACGACAGCAGGATTGGTGAGCGCGGTCTGCGCCTGAGTGGCGGAGAACGCCAACGGATTTCGATTGCGCGAGCCATCCTGAAGAATGCGCCCATTCTGATTCTCGACGAGGCAACCTCGGCGCTCGACACCGAAAGCGAGTCCCTGGTGCAATCGGCGTTGCAAAACCTGATGGCCGGACGCACCGTTTTTGTCATCGCGCACCGGCTCTCGACGGTGCGGAGGGCTGATCGCATCCTGGTGCTGGAAAACGGCATGATCACCGACGAGGGCACGCATGAGCGTTTGATGACACATACAGGCACCTATCGCCGCCTGTATGATCTGCAGTTCGTCGATGTCGAGACTTCCAATGGGAGCGAGTGAGCGAGGCATGAAGATCCGGTCGATGACGGGATACGCGCAGGTTAAGTCCCATGTGAGCGACCAGCTCACCCTCGCCGTCAGCCTGAAGGCGGTGAACCATCGCTTCCTCGACCTGCACCTGCGGATACCCGGGGAGCTGGATGCCGTCGAGATGAAAGTGCGCCGAGTGCTGAAAGAGCGGCTGCATCGTGGGCATATTGAAGTCACGCTCGGCCTGGAGCGCGCGGGCGGGGTGGAGTTCGCGGTCAATCGCGAGCTGGTGGGCGGATACTTGAGAGCGTTTCGCCAAGCCGCCGAGGAATTTGGGGTGAGCGCGGAACCTGATCTCAATGCCGTGCTGAAATTGCCGGGCGCTCTGAACGCCACCGAGGTCGGTGAAGCTACGGACCAGTTAGAGCAGCACGTCACCACCGCGCTGGAGCAGGCTATCGAGCAGCTGAATCATATGCGCGAAGAAGAAGGCCGCGGCGCGGGCGCGGAGTTGCGCAAGCGTATGCAGCACTTGTCGAAGGCGACCAGAGAGGTCGAAGGGTTGCGCGGCAAGGTGATCAAGGCCTATCACGAGAAGGTGCATGGCCGTATGCAGGAACTGATCGGCTCGCACGCCGATCCGGATCGCATTCTGCAGGAGGCGGCGATGCTGGCCGAGCGCAGCGATATCCAGGAAGAGCTTGTGCGTATGAAGAACCACATCGAGCATTTCCTGTCGCACCTCGACGACGGCGGCGAGGTTGGCAAGAAACTGGACTTCCTGCTGCAGGAAATGAACC
>Ga0308309_10002960_pt1 | contig 10143 bp, 11 predicted proteins | sample HubBroMetageWFT5_FD_192491 | JGI IMG/M metagenome (GOLD analysis project Ga0308309, IMG submission 192491) | Warmed and freeze-thawed soil microbial communities from the Hubbard Brook experimental Forest, New Hampshire - Hubbard Brook CCASE Soil... | ecosystem: Environmental > Terrestrial >... | reverse complement strand
AAGATGCTCCCTGGAGCTACGTTGTGTTCGGCGTAAAGGAGATTCACAAGATCAAGAACAGCACCGAAGTGACCGACCGGCTTGTAGGTCAGTACAACCTGCGACTAGTAGAAGAACGGCGGAGCGAACTCAACGCGAGTGGCCTTCTTGTCGCTGACTACTCCGAACAACAGATGGTCGGCGAACGGGATAACGGTCTTCTGCAGCGTAGTGAACTCGACAAATGAATGGGATTGAGGACGACCATGGCAACCATGCTTGGCTCTGCTTCTGAGGAAGAAACTAGCCAAAACAGCAATAGACCAATCATTAGGCCATCCCGGCGCCAGCGTCCGGCAGCGGATGAGCAAAGTGCGTTAGGCACACGCTTCTTCCTTCCGAAGCCTGGAACAAACGGAAATTCACTGGAGTTGGGCCGGGAGTTTCGAAGCGAAGGCGAGGCTCGGGTTGAGGCACTCAAGCTGGGTGTGACGTATTACACCATTCAAGAGTGGCGTCCCGTCGCGGATTTCGCTGGTAAGAACCCGGAGCTCAAACGCGAGGTTGTCAGTAGAAGCGGAATGGAATGAAGGTACGATCACATTGCAATTCATAGCACCAGGTTTCATGGCAGACGTTGGTCTGTAGTGAGCGATCCACAAGCTGATTGTGGATGAGTGCTGGTCCGGTTCTTTTCGTTGAACCTGGCTGGGAACCTGAAACGTTTTCGACCAGGACAGCAAAGGGAGGCGCACGAGCGACCCTCCGATCTATTCTGGTTTTCTGGCAGAAAGGAGGAAGAGAAATGGTGAAACAACGGTTTCTCACGCATTTCAAACCGTGGCTCATCGCCGTATGTAAAGCCGGTGTGCTGATCGTCACGTATCAACTGTTCGATGAGATCCGTACATGGCTTCAACGTCCGCCTCTCAACATCTTCGATGTCGTGACGGCGGCAACGATTGCGCTCTTTGCGCTCGCGTTGCTTTGTGCGTGTTGGGCGTGGGGAGAGTGGTGCAGTTTCAAAATGCGCAGGGTTCGTGGGTGGTGGAGCTACAAAATAGCTCTTGTTACTCAACGTAACCAGCAGAGATTGGGAACTTCGAGACCGTGAGGAAAGTGTGAGCTAAGCAATCCAACTCGGGGCCTGGCGCTTCGCTGCCCGGCCGAAAGTCATTTCACCGTTTTCGGCAAGTGGGCAGCGAGGGGCGGACCACGAGCCTCCTTCTCTGTCCTCTGCCTGATAGAAAAGGAGATGAGTTATGTCACACGTGGAGTACGGTACGATGCCGGTCCTTGCCCTTGAACTCGACCGTGAGGGTCACATTTCCAGGAAAACCATGAGACTCAGTCGTCAAGAAACGCTCACAAACACGTTGCTTCAGGGATTCTGTCCAGGGATTCGCGTCGCCACAGTGGATGTGCCCACCGAACCTCTGGATGCCTGCGAGCAAGCGGTCGTCGAGCAGGCGTTGACGCGGGTTGAGTTCGATGGAATTCGCTACAGCCTAGTGGGCGCGAGCGGCAGTGCGAAGAAAGGAAAATTCTACGCCGTCGACTCTCGCTACGAGAAGCGTCTGGCCGAGAGATTTCGATACTCGCCGCAGGCAGCCATGACCTATTTCGGCATTCTGGTGTCTTCGTGCAAGGTGCTCATCGAGGTCCCAGACTGCAGCGTTCTCGTCGTCGACGATCGTCAATTGGGTACGAACGACTGTCGGGGATGGATATCACACAGCTTGTTCATGAAACTCCAGGCTAGACATCGCGAGAATCTCTTGGCCGATGAAGTCAAAAGACTGCTTCGCAAGCTTGGGCACGGACAGGACCTGCACTTGAATCCGGCCGAGGGAGAGGTTCTCAAACAGCAAGCCGAGGCAATAAGTGGCCGAAAGCTGCTGCGCGGGAATCGCTTCTATCAATTTCGTCTGGCATTCGATAAGACGCAGGCGAAGGGGTCGTTCAAGGTTATGGCGGATGATGTGGCTGAGAAACTTGAGGCTGACATCATCTTGCCGAAGTCCTCGGTCAAGCCCAGGAATCAGGGAGGAGTGTTGCGGTCGATTCGATCCGTGCTCGGTGGCCGTCAGGCTCACTGCTACCGCGGGTCGGCGTTTATTGGCATTCGGGACGTTTCTCGCAATCTCGAATTCCAATCGAGCTACACCCTTGTGGAGCATGCGCCTCAGGACTCCATCGAACTCGAAGTCAAACCCTACGCTTTGAAGCAGATTGAGAAACTGCGAAAGGCGTGGGAGGAAAACAACTTCACGGAACTTTTCGAGCTGTTGGGCACACAAGAGAGCCAATGCGCGCTCGACATCACCGAAGATCCGGACCCGGACTACACGTCGAGCGAGTACACAGTTGCTCACGGTACTCTTGTTGCCGATGGCACGGGTTACATGCTCAAACATCCCTTCGTGAACAGCCATCTGCAAAAGGTGCTCGCTCGCTGGGCATATCGCCTTTGCACCAGCGGCGGCTTTCGCCTGCCCGGTTTCGCCTTGGCGGACGATGGCTATCTGCTTCTCCGCGATGGCGAGGTTTTCTGTGGTTCGGACTGGATACCGATAGACCGCGGGTTTGCTCCTGTTTCATCCTGTCACGGTCTGATCGTCCGCTATCCCATCCGAATGAAGGAAGACCTGCTCCCGTTTGAAAATCTGTCGCCAGAGGAACTTGTGTCTCTCTTGGCGTCCGATCTTTCAAAGCGCGGATGCCAGATCTCCGAGCAGCAGGTTTCAGTTGTTACCGCTCAACAGTTGCAGCTGAAGGGCACGTTAATCTTGCACTCCGAAGCGGCTGCCCGAAACGGCGGAGACTTCGACTTCGATCAGGTGTGTGTGCTCGAAGGCGAAAAGTTTCCTCGTTTTGTCCGCGACCGATTTGTTTATGAAGAACGGCACGCAACACAAAAAAACAAAACTCCCAAACCTCCGAGTCCCTGGTGGAACCTGCCGCAGGTCGCCATGCAGGCTCGCGGAAACCAGATCGGATCGATTACCGATCTGAAAACCTCGTGTTTGGCGAATGGCAGAGACGATCTGGCCTGGCAGCTTGTCGACCAACTTCAGAATGCCCTTGACCAACTGAAGCACGGGACACAACCTGACCAGGATGTGATTCGGGATATCCGAAACGAAGTGAGCAAGGCCCCGTGGCTCAAGCTCAAGCAGAAACGGCGGATCACGGAGATGGCCGAGCACTTGCCGGTCGTAGAACACGACAAAGTCGGACACCTCTACAACTTTCTGCGCAAAGAGCTTGGCCGTTTTTTCTCAGACGCCGCCGTGGCGCCGCTTAGCGATTTCCGCGGGCTGATCGGAGGTGCAGAGTTTACCCCGGAAATCTTTGCCGAGTGCTCCACGGTCAACAAGTACTATGCAGCCGTCGTAACTCAAACCCTCACTGAGCGAGAGCAATTAAGGGACGAACTGGAGAAGGCCGAAGCCAAGGTCCAGGCATTGAAAGAGGATGCCGAGTCTCGGAAAAAAGCCATTTTCCGCCGCAAACAGGCCTCCGCGGCTCTTCAAAGTTTTGAGGAGCGCTCGCGGGAAGAGCTGCGGGCCCTGATCGATCAAGTCCGCATCTGGGCCCAAAGCAAGAATGGAACGCGCTTGGCATACCTCTCGGCCTTGCACGCGATCGTATGCCGGGATAGGCGGCCGAATCCCGAGCATGAGTTTGTTCCGGGAACCGGGTCGATCGTGTTCTATGCGTTTCCTCAGGAAGTCGTTAACCAAATCGCCGAACGAACCGGAGGACGGCCGGTCACGGTTGAGATCCCCGATCTCACCGACGGTGAAGTTGAAATCGATCGGGATGGGCGCATCTTCCTGGTCAGCCATTTCACGAATGGCGATGGTCAAGTCCACGAACGCCTCATCTTTCTCGCTCAGGTGACGAGAAAAGGCGAGGTCTTTCGTGAACGCGACGAGCAGGGCTCGCCCATCATTACCGAACGTGTCCGTCCATTCCCAATTCTGGCCGGCAGAAGCGAGGCGCAGGAGGGGATTGTCATCTTTCCCGGCACGCAACGGCGCCCTCAAGTTCCACGCGGGACCGTCGCATTGCCGCAAACCGCTAACTGAATCTGTCCGGGAGGTTCGCCTCGAACCTCCTGGATGTTTTCGATGGGCCGACGTCAGGCAGGAGAAAACACAATGAAGCGATTCTGGATCATTCTAATTATCTCGATCATTTCGACTATAGGGATACCGCTGGCCGCCCAGAAGATCGAGCGCGAATCGAGCGATCGCTCCCAGATCATTCATCTGAAAACAGCACTGAATCACCTGACGGTGATTGAGCTTCGCGAACCTGTCACCCAGGTCGCCACCGGGAGTCAGTCATTCAAGGTCGAGTGGCGGGAAAACAAAGTGTTTGTGCAGCCAACCGAGGCCGATGCCTCTACCAATCTATTCATCTGGACTTCCTCCGAACGACTGAACTATGAGCTGGAACCAGCCGGTAACGTCGCTGGCATGGACTTCGCGGTAGACCAGAGTCCGCTAGCTCAGCCCAAGCCAGCCAGCATCTCTCAGCCATCTCAACCCTCCCCAATGGAAATCCTCTTGGCCGGAAAGGCAGTACGGTTCGAGTCCGCCAAGCCTTCGCGCAAGCTGGTCGAGGTTAGGATTCGCGATCTTTACGAGGGAGACGGACGTCTTCTGGTGCGATACGCCGTTCGCAATCGGGGCAGGCATGTCTACGACATCAGGACGCCACAGATATATCTGTTGACGGGCGTGCGTTATCCCCAGTCTCTCTACACTCTCGCAGACTCCCAGCTCGGAGATCCGGAGGCCGCACGCCTTAGCGCCAAGCAGCAGATTCCGGTTCCCGTCCTTGAAAGTCATTTAGAGAGTGAGCATCTCGCTCCGGGTGAGGAGTCTCTCGGTATTGTTGCCCTTCGTCTTCCATCGAGCACAGAACCAACGATACTGCGATTTCAATTTCCCAATGACGAGAAACAACAGGTCGCGGCATTATTGGTGCGGTGAGCTATGGAACGGATTACGCAGAGAGAAGTTCATCGCATCTTGCGGCAACACCTCCGTAACCGCTCCGATCTCGGACTGTGGAATGCGTTCGCACCGAAGATCTTCGAACCGCGCAATCCTTTTGAAACCGGAGCCCGAAGAAGGCCGGCGCGATGGTTTGTGCTTTTTGTGCTGAGTTCGGCTGCCGCCCTGTGTGCATTTGTGTATTTCAACTTGTGGACTTGAGATGGTCGCAACAGTGCTCCACAAAATCGAGCTGTCGTTTTCTTCCTGGCATGATGCTAGCTGTCGTTCTCGAAGATGGAATCGTCTACTGGTGATGCCAACATCCCACCGACCAGAGCGCACCGGCCTTACGGGCCAATGGACCGGTGCCGCCTTGCCGCAGGCGTGGCTCATCGGCGCTCTCTTGATGCTGGCCCACAAGTTGATTGTGATGTGCACTCCGTCATTCGCATGCGCTGAATGCGAGGTTCAGCGCGAGCGGAAAGGCTTCTTGCGGCTTTGCTGTTGGACGATCGCGCCCTCATTGCCATGCAAGGCTTCGGATTCTTCCTCGAACGCGTAGCACCTGCATGATCCGGGAAACATATACCGGCCGTCACCATCATCCGCCTCTCCTCGAGAGCGCGGAGATCCTCATCGCCGCAGTTCTGATGTTTGTTGTCTGGTTCGGATGGTACGTCGGACGAGAACGTTACCTTTTGACAGCGCGCCAACTGACCGAGGTTGCCACCTACCTTGTTATTACGGCGTTCACGCTGGTCACGACAATTGTCCTTTGGGCCACCCGGCGGTCCCGAAGGGAGAAGCAGTGGCCGCATCCGCCGCTTGGGATCTCCCGCAAACGCGACGACAGAATCACACGGCATGCCTGGAATCAGAATTCGGTTGTGCTCGGATACGACATTCACGGCCAGCCTTGGTATTGGCCGGACCAGGTTCGGGTCATGCAGGCGATCGTGATGGGCATGACCGGCACCGGCAAGACGACGCTGTTGCGCAACATCATCTCTCAGGACCTCGCCCGTGCAGTAGGACCTCCGGATGAGCTCCATCGCATTCCAATGGTGATCTTTGACGGTAAGGGCGATCTGGAATTCTTCGAGGATCTGCTCCCACACGTGCACCGCGCTGGCCGCTTACATCAGTTGAGGCTTCTGAATCCCGCGCGGCCCGATCTGTCGGTCCGCTACAGCCCATTTCAGTGTTCTGACGATGAGTACATGCCGGTCGTTGCGATGATCTTCGGGTCATTCAATCTCCGCAAGGAATTCTTTGCCAAGCATCAACTGAACTACCTAGCGGACATCGTTCGCGTGCTGTTCTACACGGGATTGAAGTTCAACTTCTACGACGTCCTGGTGATGGCGATGGATGAGCGAGTCATGAAGGAGCAGGTCGAGAAGGCGCGCAGGCGCATTGCTTTGGGCTCATCGCTCCCCACCCAACGTCGCCTGAATTTCGAGATGTCAGTCAAGAACCTCTACACCTCACTCGGCGATCGGGAGCGTGTACAGAAAATTCAGGGATTGCTCAATGAGTGCATGACGTTTCTCGACGATCAGCTCAGCGTTCTGACCGGTCCCTACGAACAGCTATTGTCGCTCGATGACGTGATTGACCAGGAGCTCATCTTGGTCGTCTCCCTCAACATCAACAAGAACCCGGAGCCCATGCGTTCACTGGGAAAGATGCTTCTGCAAAACCTGCAACTCGTCATCGGTAAGAGGTACGAAAGCGAAGAGCATAGGCTGCGCCGCAACCGGCCAATGCTGAGTGTTGTGCTGGATGAGTTTGCACCGTTCGGCTATCGCAACTTTGCGCAAATCCTACAGACGGCCCGTGGAACAAATACTGCGTTCCTATTCTCGATGCAGGCGCTACCTCAACTCATGCAAGTTGACAGGGGATTCAAGGAGGATGTCTCATCGGCGCCTAACACCACCATGATCCTGCGGACTCGGGATGAAGAAACTGCGCAGTATTTTCTCAGGGCATCAGCGGAACATCGGGTCACCCGGCGCAGCGTCTCGATGCAGCGCTGGAAACTGTTCGGCTACGAGAGGTATGAGCAAACAGAACGAGCAGTGGATCGCGAGGACAAGGAGACCCGCGCCTCAGATGAGCACATTAAGAATCTCCCCAAGGCACAAATGGAGATTCTGATGACGGACGATGCGCGTGGCACGCTGCACGGTCTGTTGCATGTGCGAGCGCCGGAAGACGTCAGCGTACCACGGTTCAGACCACAACTGTATCCGACCCTGCGGCAGTCTCGCGAGGATTCCGTTGGTGCAAACCTCAGGTTCAAGAGCCCTGAACTTGCTGCGGTCGGCCGTCGCCGCAGGTCGGGAGGCTGGTTGTGAGCGGACAGCTTACAGCTATCGCTGTCTTGTGGCTGGTACTGATGCTTGGCGACGATCCAACCCACGGGCACCCGACGCAAACGCAGCAGGCCCCGCCAACCAACGTGCACGCTGCAACTGCTCGCACTCTCTATCAACGGCCGGACACTTGGTACGAGTTCCTGTTGAAACTATTCAATCCGAACGGCATCGACTACGGCCAATGGTTCGAACGAAAGCGACGCTCGTTCATCGAGGCGCGGCTTAAGAACCCATATTTCCTGTATAGCCTGTCAACCACAATAGCGTTAATAGTGATGGCGGCAGTTTGCGCCAAGTTGCAAATCGATCATCGGCGGGCGGTGTGGATTACCGCGGAGATTGTGGCCGACATCTACGGCCAGGACACGTATTCCCGGAGCGTCGCCGAGGAAGCAATCAAGCGTTACAACATGCATGTCGAACGCTGCAACCGTGCAATAGAACATGGTGACCCCTTGGACGACAAGAGCTCCCAGATCGAGCAATTGAAAGGCGAGTTGGCTTGTGTGGCCAGCGAACGAGACACAGCAACCAGAGAACGAGACGTGGCGCGAGAGGAGTTACGAAAGAAGTCTGAGATCTTAGCGGACATGTCTGTTCGTTTGGAGGCGGCGACGGGCAAATCAGGCACAGCGGCAACCAAGCCAATACCTGCGCTACAGGGCGTGGACTCTAGGTTGGTTACTCATATCAACAGCCTTCAAGAGCAACTCTACGCAGAGCGGACGAATAACCGCCGGTTGAAGGGCGGGTAGCCTGTGCTGGTGGCGGTTACAAGTTTCGGTAGTGTATGGCGCCACAGGTCTGCAAAGCCGATAGGTGATGGTGACCGCTTTGCCCAACCTGTCTACTACAACACGACTGGTGTTGTGGTGAGGGGCAGCGTTTGTCAGCGGCCACGAATCTGCGGCTATGCGCGGTTCGATGCCATCGGCGGCTTTAACCCAAACTGTCCGAGAAGGATGATCGACCGTGTATTCGAATGCGCTGAACCGTCAGTGTGGAAAGGTTGCAACAAGCTACTGTTCAGACGACTGCTGGGAGCAGGTGTGCGTCCCGAGCGATTTCTGGTGGTCGCCACGTCGGAGCTAATGGGTCACGTGAGCGTTGGGACCGAACGCTGGAAGTCTCCGGATGCCTGGATGCTGTCGTTCAGCGAGTCCGCAGGAAGTCAGGAAGTGATGTTGCTGATGAGTGTTCAAGACTGGATACAAAGTGACCTTGGGCGGTTCGTGCTCAAGCCTTCGGAGCCGGGACCGTGTGCTGCGCGGCTGATGCTCTGCGCAGGAGAATGACGGGAGCCACGCGATGCGCTACTGGAAGGGATCGATCGTGCTGAGTCCAACGCGGGACTACCCTCTCCTGCGGCACGTTCTACACTCGGTTTTCATTACGCACAACCAATTGTTCGCGTTCCTGAAACTGGACTACAGCATGTCATCGCGAAACGCTTTCAATAACCGAGTCCGCCGCCTCGTGGAACATGGCCTGCTGATCCGGCGTGAAATGCCATTTGGCGCTGAAGCGGAGCGGGACGCTGGTCTACTGGATGCCAGAAACGGAGATTCGCTCGCGAAATGATCTCACCGCCAACGGTTACTGGAAATATTACGACGCGGTCGTGACCGTGCGTCTTGCCGGACAAGACTGCAAATTTGCGCTGGAATACGAGCGAACGCCGAAAGCAGCACGGCACTATCTAGCCATTCGACAGAGGATCGAACAGGAAACATCGATCACTCATTTCCTTTACCTGGTGCCGAACCATGATCTTCTTTGGTTCGTTGCGGACCGACTTGGGGATTGCGGGCGAGCAGTCTATTTTGGACTTTTCAGGGACTTTCTTCAGCAAACACTGACCCTAGGGGTGAGACGAAGCAGGTCTCCCGCATCGGTGTCCCTCGACTCAATCCTGACGCAACGCAAGGTGGCTCACCGGGCCGGTGCTCTTTTCTCGGACATTGCCGTGTGATTGTGGTGTGATTGTGGTGTGATTGTGGTGTGATTGTGGTGTGATTGTGGTGTGATTGGACTGTGTTTGAAGTGTTTGACGACGCGAAAAATAAACAAGATGAGTGACTTGGCCGTTGACTATAGGCTTAAAGCGCCATGCAAATCTGGGGTCGTGGTTTCTGCGGTATTTCTCCGTTTGCCCGTTATTCGTTCAGAATTCGAATTGCCGCTACTGATTCGTTGATACACAATAGCCGAGCTCTTGGTATTGAGGATTTACTTCCGGCTTGTTGACAACCCGCGATTTGAATGCGAACAGCCCTGTCCAAGTGCCAGGACTGCGTTTTAGTGTCCGAATTTGCAATCGCGGTGTCCTGAAACGCACAGCCCGGACAAACTATCGCACATTAAGCATGTAGAATGTGACGCTTAGTGTTGGCAAGTGTGATGCTGATACCCATGCAGGGAGGGGGACGAACAATGTCATTCCTTCGCGATCTGAGAGTTGCAGCTCACTCGTTGATTCGGACTCCTGGGCTCGCAATCGCCGTGGTTCTCACACTGGCCCTCGGCATCGGCGCCAACGCTGCCATTTTCGCCCTGGTTCGGGGAGTCCTGCTCAAGCCTCTGGTCAACCGCGACGAGGACCGACTGATCTATATCCGGCAGAGCGCTCCCGGACTCGGCGACGACAACACAGCCTTCTCCGTGCCCGAAATCCAGGATTTGCAAGCCAGCGTGAAGACCCTGAGCGCGATTGGCGACTTCTCCGCCATGGACTTTACCATGATCGGCCTGGGCGAGCCTCGTTCCAT
>Ga0308309_10002959_pt1 | contig 10144 bp, 8 predicted proteins | sample HubBroMetageWFT5_FD_192491 | JGI IMG/M metagenome (GOLD analysis project Ga0308309, IMG submission 192491) | Warmed and freeze-thawed soil microbial communities from the Hubbard Brook experimental Forest, New Hampshire - Hubbard Brook CCASE Soil... | ecosystem: Environmental > Terrestrial > Soil... | reverse complement strand
ATCGAGTTCCTCCTGCGCGAAGCGCGCGCAGGCGACGCCATCATGACGATCGGCGCCGGAAACGTCAGCCGCGCCAGCAACGAATTGATGGTCCTACTCGGAACGGAGCATCCCTCGCATCATGCGCGTTGAAGATCCCAAAATCGTCGGGGCCATGCCGGACCTGGGTGTGCAGCTGAAGCCGGGAACTTCCTTGGCCGAGCTCACATCCTTAGGCATCGGCGGCACGACGGATTTGCTCCGCATCACGAAGCACGGTGCGATTCCGGAGCTTTTGAAGCTTCTCGACGCGCAAGGCGTCCCGCACAAGTTTGTCGGCGGCGGCTCGAACTTGCTGGTAGGTGATGGCGAGCTCCCCTGGGTGGTGCTGCAACTCGTCTCTCTCGATCCGGATATCGTGCTCGAAGGTAATTTTGCCCAGGTCGACGCAGCCGCCGACCTCGGCCGCACCGTAACCTTCTGCGCGAAAAACGACCTGGGCGGCATGGAAGGCCTCATCGGTGTCCCCGGTACGGTCGGCGGGGCCCTGCGCATGAACGCCGGCGCCTACGGCATGCAAATTGGCAGCTACGTCCGCGAAGTGAAGCTCTACCGGGCCGCCGCCCGCAAGTTGGAAACCCTGAAGGGCGATCAAATTTCTTTCGAATACCGCCACACATCTTTTGCGCCTGATGATATGATGCTCGCAGTGAAGCTGGAATTACCCTCCAAACCGTACCCTGAAATTTTAAAAGGAATTCGTATCTGCAACGAAAAGCGCCGCGCCAGCCAGCCGCTTGGGCAAAAGAGCGCCGGTTGCATCTTCAAAAATCCTCCAGGTGTGTCTGCAGGCCGCATGATTGACGATCTGGGGCTCAAAGGCCTCAGCGTGGGCGACGCCCGCGTCAGCGACCGCCACGCCAATTTTTTTGTGAATGCAGGCAAAGCGTCAGCGAAAGATATGCTGGCCTTGATAGCCGATGTACGCGAACGCGTGGAAAAGTCATTTGGCGTCATTCTCGAATACGAGGTGGTCGTTTGGAACGCGTAAAAGCCATGCAACGAGGTAACACCGCCGCAGCTGCAGAGCCTTACCGCCCGGAACTGCTCGCCGACGAAGAACCTCGCTATCTCCGCCGGCAAAAACCTCTCGAGATTCGCCGCAAGAAGTTCGCCGGGCGAAGCTGGCTGTTTTATCGCCGCGTCCTGGTCTGGACCATCGCAGGCGCTGCAACCGTTATCACGGGGATCGTTGCGGGACGCTTCTTGATGTATTCCCCGCAAGTGCTTCTGCTCAAACCAGATCAAATCGAGTTGATGGGAAATCACATCGTCAGCCGCGAAGCGGTGCTTCAACCGTTTGCGCATGATCGCAACCGCAGCGTGCTCCGCATTCCGCTGGATGCGCGTCGCACCCAACTTGAACAGCTTCCGTGGGTTGAATCCGCCAGCGTGCAACGCATCTTGCCGAACCGCATCCGCGTGGAACTGACGGAACGTACTCCGATTGCGTTCCTGCGCAACGGCAACGAGCTTGCCTTGATCGATGCTCACGGCGTGATCTTGGACCGCCCCGAAGGCGAGGATTTGCATTTCCCCATCGTCACGGGCCTTCCCGATAGCATGCCCCGCGAAGAGCGCGAGAAGCGTATGCAGACCTATCAGGAATTTTTGAGAGATGCCGACCTTGTGCGCAGCGGCTCGTCCGATCGCGTCAGCGAAATCGATCTCTCAAACGCGAAAGATTTGCGCGTGGTCATGACCGGCTTGGCATCGGCGACCGATTCGCAAGCGGTAACCATTCACTTTGGCAACAGCGATTTCACCGGCAAGTACCGGATGCTCGTCGATAATTTCGCGCAATGGCAGGCGAACGCCGGGCGCGTGCAGTCCATCGATTTGCAGTATTCAAGGCAGGTGGTCGTGAACGCAGATAGCAGCACGACTTCGGCGAAGTTAAAAAATTAGAAGTCGAAAAATTAAGAGCATCAGGGCGGGGGCGGCGGCTTGTCAAAAAAAGATCGTTACATCATCGGGCTGGACGTCGGCAGCACGAAAACGTGTGCGCTGATTGCGGAAGTCGACCAGGAACAGGTTAAGTTTCTCGCGCTGGGCGCAGCGGAATCCAAGGGCCTCCGCAAAGGGCTCATCGTCAATCTCGATTCCACCGTCAGTTCCATCCGGCGCGCCGTAGAGGAGGCCGAAGGCGTGGCAAACGTCCCGGTTGAAGCCGCCGTGATCGGTGTAGCCGGCAGCCATGTTCGCGGCGTCAATAGCCGAGGAGGCGTCACGCTCGGAAACCGCGCGCGTGACATCGAGCGCGACGACGTGCGCCGAGCCGTCGATGCCGCCCGCAACATCACCCTCCCCGAAGACCGCGAAGTTCTGCACGTTCTGCCCCATGAATTCATGGTCGATGCGCAGGACGGAATCCGCGACGCCATCGGCATGGTCGGCCAGCGCCTCGAAGCCAATGTGCATCTCGTGACCTCTTCGATCGCCGCCACGCAAAATTTAGTGACCGCAGCGAATCGCGCCGGAATTTTGGTCAACGACACGGTCCTCGAGCCGCTGGCCTCAGCGGAATCATGCCTGACGCAAGACGAGCGCGATCTCGGCTGCTGCCTTCTCGATATCGGCGGCGGCACAACGGAACTGATCGTCTACGGCGGCGGCGTTGTGCGCCACACAAGCGCAGTCCCGGTCGGTGGCGATCACTTCACAAACGACCTCGCCGTCGGCCTCCGCACGCCCATCCCCGAAGCCGAAAAAATCAAGCGCCGCCACGGGTGCGCCGCAACTTCGCTGCTCCACGAAGACGCCTCGATTGAAATTGCCAGCGTAGGCGACCGCCCTCCCCGCACGATCTTCGCTCGCATGCTCACAGACATCATCGAGCCCCGCGCCATGGAACTCCTCGCATTAATCCGCGACGATCTCCAGCGCGCCGGCCTCGACGGACAAATCCCCGCTGGATTTATCCTCGCCGGAGGCGGCGCAAGACTCAACGGCCTAATCGATTTAGCTGAACAGTCTTTCCACTTGCCGGTCCGCATCGCGGAGCCTAAAGGTTTGGCTGATCTGCCCGAACAAGTAGCGCAGCCGGAATATGCAACGGTCGTTGGTTTAGTGATGTACGGCGCGAAAACGCGGCGCAACGCTCCGCAACGCGCCGGAAATCTGGTTTCCAAATTGAAGTCCATGTTCGCCGGTGCCTCGTGACCCTGCCCGAGCGCAGCACCGCAAACCTGGAGAAGGCTGAGGGACGTATGACCACAAAAGACGCAGGAATTCGCATGAGCTTCAGCGAAGAGCTGCAGCCCGCGAAAATTAAAGTCATCGGCGTAGGCGGCGGCGGATGCAACGCGATCAACCGCATGATCCGCGCCAAAGTCGAGGGCGTCGAGTTCATCACCGCCAACACGGACTTGCAGGCCCTCAAGCTCTCGCAAGCCCCGGTGAAGCTCCAGCTCGGCGCAAAACTCACTAAAGGACTCGGCGCCGGCGCCAATCCCGAGATCGGCCGCAAAGCCGCCCTCGAAGACACCGACAAAATCATCGAAGCCCTCGAGGGCTCGGACATGATTTTCATCACCTCCGGCCTCGGCGGAGGCACCGGTAGCGGCGCCGCGCCCGTAGTAGCTTCGCTCGCCAGCGAACTCGGCGCGTTAAGCGTCGCGGTCGTCACCAAGCCCTTCGCCTTCGAAGGCAAGCGCCGCATGCTTCAAGCCGAACAGGCATTGCAAGAGCTGATCAGCTGCGTGGACACCGTCATCGTAATCCCCAACGAGCGCCTGATGGATACCGTCGAACGCGGCACCAGTTTCTTCGACGCCTTCCGCATCGCCGACGACATCCTGCGCCAAGCCGTTCAAGGCATCTCCGACATCATCACCGTCCCCGGCATCATCAACCGCGACTTCGCCGACGTAAAAGCCATCATGCACGGCCAAGGCTATGCGGTCATGGGCACCGCCATCGCCACCGGCACGAATCGCGCCATCGACGCCGCAAACCGCGCCATCTCCAGCCCGCTTCTCGAGGACAATTCCATCCAGGGAGCGCAAGGCATCCTAATCAACATTTCAGGCAGTTCCAGCCTAACCCTGCACGAAGTTCACGAAGCATCCTCCGTCATTCAAAAAGCCGCGCATGAAAACGCCAACATCATCTTCGGCGCAGTGATGGACGACTCCATGAAGGACGCCGTGAAAATCACGGTTATTGCCGCAGGCTTTAAGGAAGCCAACAAGAAAAACGTCCAGCAAAAGCCATCGTTCCTGCCCAAAACATGGAAAGCCGGCCGCGAAATCGAAGAACCCGTGCCCCAGCAGCAAACGCTGCCCAACGTAGTCCATCAAGTCCAGCAGAACGTCCGTGACGTTAGCCGCGAAGTCCCCGCGGACGATCTGGACGTGCCCACTTTCCTCCGCCGCCAAGCCCAAAAGGCATAGCGGGAAATTTTAACGTATTCGAGGGGATGGACCGCGTAAGCGTGCTGTAAAAATAGTCCTCAGCCGCAAGCTGCCAGGGCATTGACAAGTTTTCGAACTGAATCTTCAAACGCACCCAAATTCTCCGCGGGCCGCGCAACCACCGAACTCAATCCTGCGTGAAATTCCTTTGCGTGCGTGATCTCCACCGCCTCCACGATATTTCCCGCATGGATGCCGCTTCCAGGCATCACTATGATGCGAGTGCCAGCAAGTTGCACCAAGTCGCTGAGCGTTTCCAAAGCCTCTGTGGCAGTCGGGCGGCCGCCGGAAGTTAACAACCTCTCCGCGCCCGTCTCGATCACATCTTCGAGCGATTTTTGCAGATCTGCGCACTCGTCGAACGCGCGGTGATAAGTCACCGGCAACGGTCGTGCCGCTTCAACAAGATGTCGCGTCCGCTCTACATCAACTTGCCTCTGCGCATCCATCAAACCCAGGACAAATCCTTCGATCCCAAGGGTCTTCGCCGTTTCAATTTGTCGCTCCATCGTTTCGAACTCGTCTGCGGAGTAGGCGAAGTTGCTGGCGCGCGGCCGGATCATCGCAAAAATGGTGATGTGCAAACGCTCCCGCGTCGCCCGCATCAATTCGACGGATGGTGTTGTACCGCCATCTCGCGCATTGCTGCACAACTCGATGCGGTGGGCGCCGCCGCGCTCTGCGGCCATCGCTGCTTCCGCCGTTTCGACGCTTATTTCGATAATTCTCGAGCCGCCCATGGGCTCGCTAGCTTAGCAGATCCAACCATCTGTGATTGATCACCTACCGGCGTACGAGATCCAATTGCAAGATAACGAAACCGGTCGCCGCGGCGAAAAAGGAATTGTGCGTGGCAGAAAACGTGTATTTACATGAGCCATTCGGGGGAAACTCGGGGCGCCGCCTCGCCTCGCGATGGCTTTTAAAACGATCACCAATACTGGATCCCAAGACCCAAGACGTTTTCTTGATCAGAAGATCCATCGCGTGTGGTGTTTGCACGAATCGCTTAATTGTGGATCGCAGTGCGCATGGAAGACATGGGCCCCGATTCCGATTCCCAGCGCTGATCCAATAAACATGTCCGACGACCAATGATCCCGTGCCATGAACCGCGTGACCGTCACGGTAGTCGCTACCGAGTAAGCCAGCACCTGCACCCACTTTTGCCGATATTCGTGTGACACCACCGTCGCCATCGCGAAGGTAAACATGGCGTGTCCACCGGGAAAGGAAGTGTTAATGGCGTGGTGCTTCCAAAAGTCTCCATTCCCATTTCCTACGTCTGGGCGTTGCCGCGCCGCCAGTAACTGCATGGGTGTGTAGATCAGGAATGTGTCAACCAACGTTTCCAATTCCAGCAGTCCCGTTTCCTTGGCGTGCGGATGATCGCCCTTGAGGCCCCATATCCACACTCCGCCCACCGCCGCTCCCAGCCCGGCGATGGCAACGTCGGAAGTGGCTTGATAAAGCGTGTAATGTGCGTGGCTGATGTGTGTCTCAATGTGCCGGTCCGCGGCCAAAAGTCCCGCCGTTCCTCCCAGTTCCAGCGCATCCCACTTAAAGTTGGAAGGCTTGAACGGAGCTCGATAAAGCTCCTTCTGGTCCTCCAAAATTCTCCTCACGGAGCGCATTACCAGTCCGTGATGCTCCGACTGCTGCGTTTGGATTTGCGGCCGCGGCGAACTTCCCGTCGCGTCCTGCTCAGCCGAGAATTCTCCCCTTGCGTCTCGTTCAAACGTCCTCGAAGGCAGAGTAGTATACTCGCTGAAAATATCGGTCTGCCGGACTTTGCGCTCCAGCGGAGGCTCCTCTTTGATGAACGCTGCTGTACCACTCACGACCACAGCTGTACGCAGCCAATGAGGGCCTTCTCCCATCTTTACTGGGAACAGCCAAATATCCTTCTGGTCTTTAAGAAAGCTTCCTGGCAGCTTGTGCCAAGTAGCCTCGCGCGGCGTGCCCGCCGTGCCCGTTGAAGTCGTTGACGAAGGAGCGGAGTTATCGTCGCGAGCCTGGCCTGCCGCATTGCTGTCAGGAATATTCGTGTGTTCTTGCGCACTAGCAGTCACGCCCGGCAGCGCCGATAAAACTGCGAAGACCATCGCCGTGGCCAATCGCCGCCTGGAGGAGACCGTTTTTCGCACATCCGACCGCATTTCCAGCGATCTTCTGAATTCCAAACCGAAGCTCATGAGTACCCTGACTGGCTGGGCCCGAGTTCATAGCCAAGATGATTTGGCTCCCCAGAAGTTTGGCACTGAATTGAAAAGGACCACTGTGCAAAAGAGGACTGTTTCTTAAACTGCGCTCACAAGCCCGCAAGATGTCTGGCATGTAGCAAGCTGCCCGTTGACCAGTTCCAGAACATTCCTGCGAAGGCCGCTGCGTTCCAACCCCACATAAAAAGACGCATTTCCGTCGGGCTATACGGGCGATTCTTCCAAATCAGCAAGCCGTCCAACACAAACCATGCTGCTCCAAACCCAAGAAATCCCGTGATGACCAAATCTCCAAAAGAAAAGTAGACCAGCACCGTCTCCACGCACAAAATTGCTCCGATCAGCAATTTGGAAGGCACCGCGCCGATCAATGTCGCCGTAGTCCGCCGTCCGCTCCGCCGGTCCGGCTCCATATCCATCACTTCGCCGAAAATATGCGAGTGCATCGCGAACATCGCTCCAAAAAGGAAAGTCTGCCACGGAAGCTGCGCCGCGCCATTCAGCCAGCTGCTCAATACGAACACCAGCAAATAACTCGCCTGAATCAGCACATCGAACGGAGGATGACTCTTCCATCCAAAACGCGGCGCATTGTAGATTCCGACTGCAATCAAAAGCACACCGAACCAAGCGAGGATGCGCGGTCCAACAAGCAAAAAGAAAATGATCAGGAACGGAATCTGCACAGCAGCAATTTTCCATCGCAAAGCGGCGAGCTGTTCCACTGCACCCAGTGAGCCGAACAAGAAAGTTCCCTTGCGCGGGTTCAGACGGTCCGCTTCCGTGTCCACAATGTCATTTACGCCATACAAAAGAAATCCCAGCGGAAACAATACGTAGAAAAGCCCCAGCCATACGGTTCCCGAGTGAAGATCCGCGTGACCGAGCGGCATCAGATAGAACAGCGCCGTTGTGCTCCAAAGCCCCGGCCGCGAAACTTGCAGAAGAAAAACCAGCTCAGAAGCCTGTGCGCTCTTCTCCGCCGAAGTTACACGGTTCGCATCCAGAACTGGCAAGCTCGGTTCCAATATCCCGACTCCTGGTTTTCGAAAAGATCGCTGCCGAGATCCCGAGAGGTAGTATCTCAACTAGAAGACTATAGAAAAGGCATTCCTCCCAGTGCGTCATTCGCACCAAGCTACCAAACGGGTACGAGCGCGCGGATGCAAAAATAATCCTCACTCCTGCCCGCCTGGCCGTCTCCTGCGCTAGAGCAGTCCAAGGTGGTCGGGATACTTGGCTTGCAACGAGCTCAACAGAACCTCAAACTCTGGTAGCTCGCGTACGTTTTTGAGGTGAGCGTCCTTCAAGAAAAACGGCCAGCAAGCGAAGCCACTGGAGACACTCCGCTCCAGCCACTCAAACGCAGCTTGACCCCGCCCCAACATGGCAAGTATGCACGCGATTTGATAATAGCTGTGGTGCGCATGGCCAAAGGATTTTGGGACCGCACAAGCCGTCGTCAGGCAGTCCAGCGCCTTGGCCGCTAATCCGGTCGACGCGTAGTAGACGCCTTGCAAACTGACGATGAGCGGTTCTTCCGGCAAAAGTTGGAGCGCCTCATCCAGCAGGATTTTTGCTTCTGTCAAATCTCCGGTCATCAAAGCCAGTTGAACGGCAAAGTAGACTCCATACTTGTTCTCTGGATTCTCGGCGCGCCAAGCTTCGATCTCCTCGCGCGCAGAGTCGTATTCCTGGTTCCACACATACACTTGCACGATGCTGTGACTAACAGCTTTCCTGGGATGAAATGGCCGGGCCCGCTCGTACATTTCACGGGCGTGCTCAAGCAGCCCGATGTGGGCTAGGATGGTTCCTAGACGGTTGTAGGCTTGCGGCTGATTGTTCTGCAAAGCCAACGCTCGCTTGAGTTCGGCAATCGCTTCAAGGTGTTGGAAATTCTTCGATGGCCCCCATAGCAGAAACGCACAGGCGACGTGCGCTTCGGGCAAATCCGCTTGCAGCTCCAGAGCGCGTCGGCAATGAAACTCGGCCTTCTCCAACCATTCGCTCGTGGGATCGAGCTCAAAGTGGCGCGTCGCGCATACCACGGAAAGAACGGCATGCGCCAGAGAAAAGGCGGGATCTCGAGTGACGGCATTGCTCAGATGCCGCGCCGCTTCGTCCAGCATCGCTGGATTGCCAGAGGAGCTGAGCTTGTAACCCCGCATGAATTCCACATAAGCCATAGGATCCTTGCTATAGCGCGGGAAGCGTTGGACCACCGCTGGACCCAGCGGCCGGTTCAGTGCCATGGCGATTTGTTTCGTGATCTCGTCCTCGAGGTCGGACAGATGGTTGAGGTCGAGATCTCGTTTCCGTGTGAAGCAAACCTTCTGCAGATGGGTGTCAAACATTTCCATCGAGAGGCGCCAAAGGCCTTTGGACATTTGAATGCCGCCGCGGACGATAAAACGTACGCCGAGACGGGAAGCAGCCTCCGCAGGCGTCGCCTCCGCCGACGCATTTAGCACCGCAGAAGTAGGCAGGACGTCCAAGCCCGGCAAATTCCCAAGGCGCACGACCAGCGCGTCGGCAAACCCAAGGCACACGCCATGGTCATCCGTGGCCTTGCCGAGAAGTGCGAGCGGCAACACGGCCAACGACGAGCGCTCGCTCCATCCACCCGTCTTTTCCGGGCCGACGGCGCGCACAACACCCGATCCAAAGTCGGATTGTGGATAGCGCGCGTCCATCACACGCACTGGGCCAACAAATCTGTAGCCTTTGCCCACCACGGTTTCCAGAAAGCGCGGCTTGGCGGAGTCGTCACCCAGAGCGACGCGGATTTTTCGCACAATGTTGTTGAGGTTAGGCTCGGTATCGATGAACAGATCCGAGCCCCACAATTTGCCGACGATCTCCTGGCGCGAAACCATTTGGTCCCGGCGGCTCACCAGAAAAATCAACAATTCCATGGGCTTCTTTTCGAGTTTGACGCGCCGTCCCTGGCGGCGAAGCTCGTAGCGCCCCAGGTCCAGTTCGATCTCACTTATTGCGGGTGTCGTACGTCGCATAACGGCTCTTGAAGGACATTATCCCCTAAGAATCAGTAATTTGCGACGACATAGAAAAGATAGACAAAGGGTATCCGCTCTTCATTGGAATAGCCTTCAGCGCAAGACATCATTCGGGCAGTTCGATACTGAGCAACGGAGGCTCAATCATGAAACGATACCTGTCCCTTGCACTTGCAGTGGCTGGAATGTTCTCGTTGGTGGGGCTGGCTTTCACCAGTGCCGCGAACGATCACCAGCACGAAAAAAATGCATTCACCCCGGATACCATTCCCTGGGGTCCGGCACCACCGGTTGTGCGTCCCGGCGCACAGTTTGCCGTCCTCGAAGGCGACCCAACAGCCTCTACCGGCGACTTCACGATTCGCCTGAAGATGCCTGATGGGTTCCGCATCGCGCCCCACTTTCACCCGAACAGAGAAAACGTCACGATCATTTCAGGGACGTTCAA
>Ga0308309_10002958_pt1 | contig 10146 bp, 8 predicted proteins | sample HubBroMetageWFT5_FD_192491 | JGI IMG/M metagenome (GOLD analysis project Ga0308309, IMG submission 192491) | Warmed and freeze-thawed soil microbial communities from the Hubbard Brook experimental Forest, New Hampshire - Hubbard Brook CCASE Soil... | ecosystem: Environmental > Terrestrial > Soil... | reverse complement strand
CGGCTTGACGGCGGCAAAAAAGCTCGCTTTTAGCTTGGTACCGTCCGCAGCGGTTAGGTCTACGATGCGCTGGGCGCGTAACACCGAAGCCACGCAGGTAAGGGCGAAGAGGAGCACGGCGGGGAAACGGGAAGAGAGACGTCGAGCCATCGTCGGGACCTCCTCAAGCTGCGATATCATACCGAACAGTATGTCAGTGCGAAGAAGAAAAATAAGAGTCACTTACCGACAGCTCGGATGCAGGTCGCGTTGCTGAACCGACGTAGCTTTTACTGACCTTAACAGTTTTCCGGTGCCCGATTCGTCGTGCCAGTTCAAACGGTCGATGCAACACCATCTGGTATAAAGCTGTTTTCAAAGGTGGTGTTTATGAAACAAGGGAGACGGTTTGGGCTCTCAGCGGAGCAGAAGAGTGACGTGTGGCGTCGTTGGAAGGAAGGACAGACGTTGCATGATTGATAGGCTCGGGAAGAGTGAGCCGGCATTCGGTTCGTACGCGGGAGAGCTCGGTACTGGACATGGAGCGCACTAAAGCGTCGTGCACTGGAATGGGCATCCCGCTCCCTGGCGAGAGGGAGTTCGAATAAAAGACCACTCGAGTCTAGCGACCGACATTGTTATGCAATCAAGTTCAATCAGCTTCTCGGTAGCGGGATTGAGCGGGTCACAATACGGTGGGGCTCGCGGTCCGAACTGCCGAGTTCTAACCCAAGAGCAGCCCAATGGCATCCGGGACGAAGTGCGCAATCGTGTTGACCCACAGATTGCGGCGCCAGATGTAGAGTAAAGTGAGCATCGCCCCTGCGAAACCGGCAATCATCACGTGGCCCCAGCTCCGAACCCCCAGGTGCTCCAAGGCGAAGATGGTGCAGGAAATTATTCCCGCGATGCTGACGCTGCCCGTGAGTTCTTGAAGCCGCTCAACGGCGTATCCGCGAAAAATGATTTCCTCCGCGATTGTCCCGCGAACGATTAAGGTGAGGCGCCACCAGATAGGTTTCGCCAACATGAGATTCATCACCTGAGTGACCCGCGGGTCTTCTTTAAAATGAAGAGCCGGCAAGATGACGAGGTAGATCCCGACCAGCCCGCCGAAAATCACGATACCGGAGGCGATCCCGATGAGAATGTTCCGAATGCTTGGCCTGCGGAGACCAATAGACGTTAGTGATCGCCTCTCCCCCCAACTTATGTAAGACAGAAGTAAAACTACCAACGCCCACCAAATGAACTCGTAAGCTGCGAAACGCCTCGCGCTTGCGAATTCGTTTTGAACTTTGGACAAGAGAAATCCTGCGCAGCCAAGCGTCAGCAGAAGCGCGATTAAGGTCGGGACAGCGCGGCGATCTTTCATAACAACTTCGTCGGAGGACATCTTTGGAGCCTGCAATTATCAATCCGCTTAGGCACGACTTTCGATTTGGACTGATGGATTCGGGCATCGTACGCTTCGCCTGCTTTTGGCGCAAACGAATTTGGCGCCGACCCAGCCAGATCGTGACAGAGTTTTCCACACAGCAATCGAGCCTGGGGAGTGGTCGTGCATCGGATATCCGGGCAGGTTACAGATTAGGACTTCATCCGGCAGGCCAGAGAGACTACGAAGGGCGCTACGAGTTCTGTGGGCGGCTGGACTTTTGCAGAACGCGGTCCAAGCCATTCGAAAGGTGGAAGGCCGCGTCGGGGATGTACAGAAAAACCACAAGCAGAAAGGAGCCCAGAACGACAAACAGAACATCGGACGCTGCGCCCATAGTCAGCCGCCATCCCTGCCAAATCATTAGCGTGGCCGCCACGACAAGGCCCCAGCGGATCGCCGAAGCTTGCCGATTCAGCGAGTGCCGGTTTCCCTGGATCCAAACGGCCAGTCGAATTCCTTTGCCTTTGAATATGCCGAGGCCAAAGACTGCAACAAAGAGGAGCCAGAAGATCGCCATTTTCCACGGTACGAACAATGCATGACCTCCCAGAATCTGCCTTTTCTAGATTATCGCTGATCCCGAGCTTTTTGGTTGTCATCATCATTCATCCTTAATCTCTCTGGTTAACCTCCCTATCCATTTGTGGAACTCCAGTGAGTCGGATTGCCGGACATATTACGTACTATTAGCCACCGGTGCGCTAACAGCGCCCCCGGGCTATGGTCCGTTCTTCAGGTACCGGTCAAACCACTCCACCGTGCGTCTTAACGCATCAATCTGGTTCTCACGTTTCGCGAACCCGTGTCCTTCATCCGGGTAATAGTGGGCATCGACAATCTTACCTTCCTTCTTAAGAACAGCGACCGCCTGGTCCGCTTCTTCGCTGGGATCACGAATATCATTCGCACCTTGTAGGACTAACAGCGGAGCCTTTGCATCCTTGAAGTATTTGATGGGGGAGGCATCTTCGTAAACCTTGCGGTCTTTCACCGGGTCACCGAGGATCGATTGGTCATATTGTTGAATAGCTGGTTCTTCGTGTTGCTGCTCGGTCAGCCAGTCGGTGATGCCGAAGAGTTCGACCGCGGCGGCCCAGACGTCGGGTGTTTTGCCGATCGCAATCATCGCCATATATCCGCCGTATGATCCTCCTGTGATACCAATTTTCTTGGGATTCACAAATCCAGTCTCCAAAAGGAACTTTGCGGCATATACTTCGTCCTGAAGATCCCCGCCCCCAAGGTCTTTGTAGTTGGCCTTTTGGAATTCCATGCCATACCCGGTCGAACCGCGGACATTCGGCGCGATGCAAATGTACCCACGTGAGGCCAATGCAACTGCTGTTTTGTTGAAAGAGTCCACCGTCTGGCCTGTCGGACCCCCATGCGCCAGAACGACTCCCGGGTTCCTCCGGTCACGCTTTAAATTGAAGGGCACCCACAAGAAAGCGCTGATGATCTTTCCGTCGAAGGTCCGATAGTGCACTAGCTGGGAGGCGGGAAACCGGGAGGGGTCTAAGCTAGCCACAGCTGAGAAAGTTAGCTGCTGAACTTTCCGGTTGCTAATGTCGTAAACCCAAAAGTCCGAGGGCTGAGTCGAACTTTGATGCGAAAGGAGCAGACGATTACCGGAGGGGGAATAGGCGTTGGGAGCCCCAGCGGCAGAATTGATACCAATGGGAAGGACGAGCTTCTCAGCTTGGCGGCCTGTGCGATCAGAGACGTAAAGGTCGGTTCGTCCGTCTTCGTTCACCATGTAAGTGAAACTGTTGCCATCGGGTGAGAAGTCCCCAGCCTGTGCCTCCCACTTCAGGTTGGTAACCCAAGTTATCTTCTTGGTGGCGATATCGACCAGCGCGACGTTCTGGTATCCGCCTTTTTCGTTAGAGCTAACGAGCAAAGTACGCCCGTCGGGAGAGACGGAGGAAACTGAATAAATGATCTCCCCGTGATGTGGGGTCAGGTTCTCCAGGCCGCCGGTGCTAACATCGATGCGATACACGTCAGAGTCGGTCCCTCCGACATTCGCGCGATCGGCGTAGAGACTCTTGCCATCACGACTCCAAACCCATTCGCCCCACTCACGGTTCTTGATCTTCTCGTTCGTCAGATTGCGCACCCGCCGAGACTTCCAGTCGAGCAGTGCGATGTCATAGTTCGTCGAGGCTTTGGGTCGATAAGAAATGGCGAGCGTCTCACCATCGGGCGACCAGCGCGCATTGCTCTCGGATACCTCAGGAGTATTGGTAAGATTAACCGCCTCACCCCCTTCGCCAGGGACCGCGTAAAGATCGAAGATTTCGCCACCGCCGACGTCCTGTTCATAGATGATCCACTTCCCGTCGGGCGACCATACCGCGTCCAGCTGACGGTCATCGGATTCTGTCAACTGGATGGGCCACCCTCCCGAAGCCGCCACCTTCCAGAGGTTCATTCTTCCTGTCAAGTTGGTGGTGAAAACGACTTGCCGGCCGTCTGGCGACCAGGATGCTCCGGCAACGCTGCGAGTGTAGTAAAGCTCGCTTATGGGTACGGGCTCAGCCGTGTTGTTCGTCTGGGAGCCAACTGACTCGGGCTCAGTAATCTCTCGCTGGTCTGGAGAGGGAATCGCGAGCAACCTCAGGCCACACAGCGCAATGAGAATTAGGGGACCAATCTTAAGCAACATGCTTTCGACCCGCATGCACGAACCACAATTTTCCTTTTAGATTTAAAAACGAGCGCCATTGTACCCCCGTTTCGTATGCTAGCGGCGTAATGGGGCGATTTTCAGCTGCAACATCCACAGCGACCATGGATCCAAGTGAGCACAGACCAAAATGCCACCGAACTTTGAGAGCCATCGAGCGCAGCGAAAGCTAGCTCTTCCGGTCGCGCGTTAACCAAGAGTTAGGACTATAATTTCCGAAAGGTGGACAAGATTTCGCTGCTGTGACAAAGCACATCTATGTCGGCGGCATCGCTGCGTTCCTGCTGCTATCCGGTTTGTGCCATGTTTTCATGCCGTCGCAAACGGAACGGTGGATGAGCAAATCCGGACTTGTGCGTGTGCTCGGTGCGTGCCTTTTGTTGATTTCGATCCCGTGTCTTTATTGGGGCGGTTGGTATTTTGGAGTCCTCTTTGGACTCCTCGTTTTATCGGGAGCGTGGCGATTCTGCTTTCCCGAACACTCGATTCATGCGCAAGAACGCAGCTATCCCCGTTGGGTGCATGGCTGCCTTTTATTGGGAGGAGCACTAGCCGTGTGGGCTTTGAGGCCATAAGCCACTTGTCGCGTAAGCGCGTTATCTCTAACCAGGCCCGCCGTTGCAAGAGTTTTTTCGTGCGCTGATCGATGGAATCGAGCACACCCGCTCGGGGGCGCCCGAACGACGACTGTCTTAGGAGCGCGTCACGTCTACTTAGATTCAGTTTTGGTTGCAGACCGTTTTAGTTGGCCGACTAGTTGCCCGAAACGAGGATCCTGGCGGAGACTCTTGAAATCGTCGTCAGCCATCAATTGATCTCCATCTTTGAATCCTCGCTTGATGGCTTCGTGCAGATATTGGAGAGCATCATCGGGGTGGTTGCCAGCCGCTGCCACGCAGGCGAACGAATACCAGATTGAGAAGCGATCTCCGGTCGCGGTGGAATTGCTCTTCTTTTCAGTCGCTTCGCGAAACATCTTGCTGGCTGCGGCGTAGCGATGAGTGTACGCAAGCGCCATCCCGAGTTGCTGCATTGAATCCACCGTATCGGGATGCAGTGGACCCAGAGTACGAAGCTGGACGTCGAATGTTTCCCTGGCGAGCTTTTCCCCTTCCGAATACCGGCGCTCACGAATCAATATTTCGGCAAGGTTTGACTGAGACAACAAGGTGCGCCGGTTGTCCGGTCCAAAAACGCGAGCCCGCGTCGCAAGGGTTTCGCGTTGCAATTTTTCTGCCTCGCGGAGATGGCCTTCCCTCATAAGCACGCCCGCTAAATTAGATTGAGACATCAACGTGATCGGATGTTCGGGTCCCTGGGTTCGCAACAGGATCGCCAGCGCTTCCCTGTGCAGTTTCTCGGCCTCATCTAGATGGCCCTCGGTGGCGAGAAGATCGCCAAGGTCTTCTATCTCGACGAGCGTGTTTCGATTTTCGGGTCCCAGCACACGCCTGTCGGCAGCCAGGACTTCGCGGTCCAACCGTTCGGCTTCCGCGTGCCGCCCTTGCGAGTCGACGACCACGGCGAGGCCGCCCAAGGCGGAAAGAGTTTGAGGGTGATCGGGCCCCAAGCGCCTGCGCGAGATATCGAGTAGTTTACGATACTCATCTTCCGATTCCTGATAGCGGGCCTGGTAGGAAAGCGCATTGGCCAGGTGATTCATGGAACGCAGCGTCTCGTCACTCTCGGGGCCCAGGTCGCGAGAGGTGACATCGATCAGCTGATGCTCCAGTTTCTCTTCCTCCCCGTATTTGCCCTCGTCTTCCAGAACAACGGCCAAGTTACCCATGGTCCCCAACGTATGGGGATCCTCGTCGCCAAACACTTGGCGCTCGCCCATCAGCGTCTGGCGCTCCATTTTTTCCCCTTCGGGCAAATGTCCTTCGCAATAAGCAATCCAACCAAGTTGCGCCATCGACTCCAGCGTGTTTCCATCATTTGGTCCCAGCAGACTAAGGCGGATGTCGAAGGCATGTTGTGCGAGGTCTTGAGCGCGATCGAATAGCCCGAGGTTTAAATACGTTCGCGCCATCACCCACATCATCTGGGATTGAACCTCAGGATCCTGCGTCAAGCCTGTTTCCATTTGATTCGATGCCTTGTCGAGCATTTCACGGACAGTGACGTTGTTGCCTTGCGCCTCTCGCGGATCGGGTAGCTTAAACATTCCGGTCATGAAATCAGTTATGCGAGTGGCGCGATCTCGTTCACTGTTCGCGCGATCGCGTTCGAGATTTGCACGGTCACGTTCGCGGGTAATTCTGCGCAACTGCACGCCCTGCAAGATTGAAAAAGCGGCCAGCAACATCACCAGCCCACCTGCCACGCCTACAACTACACGATGACGGCGAATATACTTTTGTAACCGATAGCCCACGCTGGAGGGACGCGCCACGATGGATTCATGATTCAGATAGCGCCGAACGTCGGCGGCCAATTCCGAAGAGGCGCCATATCGGCGAGCGCGGTCCTTCTCCAGAGCCTTCATCGTGATCCAATCGAGGTCGCCGCGGAGTAGGCTTGCGAGTTGCTTTGGCGCAGTTCCTCGCGCTTCGGCAATGACGCCCGATGTATCCCGATCCGCCCCAACCTTAGTGCTCGGGCGCAACGGTTCTTCCTCGCGCAACCTTCGCAACATTTCATCGAGTGGTTGCTTCTGATGTTGCTTTGTTTCGAACGGCTCCAGCCCCGTCAGCAGTACATAGAGAACCACCCCAAGCGAATACACGTCGGTGCGTGTGTCAATGTCCTGCACGCCCGGATCCACCTGTTCGGGGCTCATGTATCCGGGTGTACCAGCGAAGTGTCCCAATTGGGTGAACAAACTCACGCCCTCAGCCTGAGGCGCAATAGCTTTGGCGAGTCCGAAGTCGATGATCCTCGGTACGGGTTTGCCGTCCACTTCCACCACTAGAATATTTGCCGGTTTTAGATCGCGATGGATAATCGCTTTCTGATGCGCGTGCTGTACCCCCTCGCACGCCTGTATAAAGAGTTCCAGACGTTCGCTGATCTTCAGTTTTTTCTGATCGCAATATTCCGTAATCGGTAGCCCGGGGACGTATTCCATCACGAAATACGGTTGGCCCTGCGGCGTCGTTCCGGCGTCAAACACCTTGGCGATGGCGGGGTGATCCATGATCGCCAATGATTGCCGCTCGGATCGGAAGCGTTGCACGACCGCCTCGTCGTACATTCCAGCTTTGATTAGCTTCAGCGCCACTCGTCGCCGCACTGGAACGGTTTGTTGGGCCAGCCAAACTTGTCCCATCCCGCCTTCGCCGAGCTTGCGCACAAGTTGAAACCGGTCCGCGAAGCTCTGGCCCGCTGCCAAGCTCCTGTCAAACTCCATATTCAATAACTCCACGGCTATCCGTTCGTCAGCCAAAAGCGGCGACTGCATGAAACTGGAGGGAATTTTTTCTTCAGCGGAAAGCAGCGACTCCAGCTCCACGCGTAGTGAAGCGTCCGAGGAACAGGCTTCGTCGAGGAATCGGCTGCGCTGGGCAGGCGTCAGCTGCATGGCGGCGTGCAGCAGGTTCTTAACCGACTCCCAACGCTTGGTGTACATGCTCATGCCGTCCTGCTCATCTGACGATGTAACCAGACGCGAGCCACCGCCCAGTCGCGGTCCACGCTGGCACGGGAAATCCCGAGTGCATCTGCTATTTCGGGCGACGACAAACCTCCAAAGAATTTCATCTCCACAATTTTCCCCTGGCGCTCATCGAGGCGAGATAGCTCGTTTAGAGAGTCGTCGAGAGCGAGGAGGTCGGCATCTCCCTCGACAGGCACTGCGTCCACGTTTTCCAGAGTAATCTTGTACCCCCCAACACGTTTGAAGGCCTTCCGCCGACGAGCGTAATCCACCAGAATCTGCCGCATGAGTTGTGAAGCGAGCGCAATGAAATGCGCGCGGTTGTGCGGAGCCGGGCGGCCGACCAGGCGCAGATAGGCCTCGTGCACCAGGGCTGTGCTCTGCAGAGTATGATCCGGCCGCTCGGATCGAAGAAAGAAGTGAGCCAAACGGCGCAACTCTCGATAGACCAGAGGAACGAGCGCGCGCAACGCCTCCTCGTCGCCCTGCTTCCAGCGTTGCAGGAGTTCAGTGACTTCGTTGCTCGGATCGTCGGGCACCGGCGGCACTCCGGTCAAATATCCCGGGGGAAGTGCCAGGAGCATAACTGGGTGCCAGGTAAGCGTCAATGCCAGTAATTAGTTCATATATTCTTCAGGGGACCCTCAAGCACTTTTTTTCCGGGACGGTGAGGCGATTGGTCTCTCCTTTTCGCCTATTTGTTCAAAAGCGCGAAATTCAGCCGCTGGCCTTCGCAAATGGTCCGCGATTGAACGTGCGACTTCAATTCTTCGAAAAGGAGAGAAAATGAACAAACTCTTGAAAGTAACTTTGTTGCTGGTTTTGGTTGTTGGTTTCTTCGGCGCTTACCGTTATGGCGCTGCAGAGGATGAAGGCCGAGCCGAAGGACAGGGCCCGATTCCCCCTTCTTTCGACACGCAGGTAATCTCGGACGGAGCTTCTGTTAAGCACATCCTCGAGGGAACCTACATAAATAGCGGTCTCTATGAATCGACTACCTCCGCTGGCGTCTATACACCCATTGACTCCGCTACCACCGTCCAATGTCCAGGGACCTCGGGAACGTGTACGATCTCCGCCGACATGTGGGCGGCGAATGGCAACGCAAATACCACCGACAATGAGAACGAGCTATGCCTTTACGTTGACGGAAATCCGGCGCCGAACTGTAATTATTGGATCGGTTTGACGCCAACAAACAATTATTGGACAGGAAGTTCGAATTCCCAATCTGTCTCGAACTTGAGCACCGGCGCGCATATAGTTCAAACTTACTTCTGGTCGAAGAATGGCGCGAAGGTGTCTTATTACAAGTTCAACTACCAAGTTTTCAAGCCGTAGCTTGGCAAGATCCCGGCCCTGCAAGAGGCACAACCTGTCGATCCCGCGACCGAGGACTCTACATTTCACCATTCACGAGGAGGGCGCGTCAGACAACTGGCTCGCCTTTCTTATTTCCGCTCCCAAGAGTTCCTGCTGTGACGCAACACCCTGTAACGGTTGATCCCGATAGCACTTCTCGTTGAGAACCGGCTGCAGTCGATCCAAACCTAAACAGGGCAGTGTTTTGTTTGAATTAAACGATTTTAGCTCTTGGATCTTCTACAAGTTGGCGTCGATCCAGTGTTGCATCGACCTATTGAACCACCCGGATAACCGGACAAACGAACCAATACTTGAACTTTGGGCTTAGCAAATGCTATTACCGCGGTTATCCCAATTGGGGTCTGTGGAAAATAGAAGCAGCCGCGCAGCATAGTTCTATAAGCGCCGAAGAAGCAAACTATTTAGGTCGAACTGTCGAATTCCGGTCCGGCCGTTCGTCTATGTAGTGAAAGCAGGCCAGGCGCCCGACCGGAAGACCGCTACAGGAAAAGGAGAAATCATGCCGCAGTATTTGGTTGCTATTCACCACCCCGAAGGTTACGACGGGTCCCTCGAGGGCGAAACGATGGAACGCGATATCGACGCACTCAACGAAGAGATGCAGGCTGCCGGTGCTAGGATGTTCGCTGGTGGCCTCTCCCCAGCCAGCAGCGCAAAATCTCTGCGGGCACAGTCCAATGGTAAAGTGCTCATCACCGACGGGCCGTACCTCGAGACCAAGGAGCACATAGGCGGTTTTTGGATACTGGAAGCCGCAAACCTGGAGGAGGCCCTGGAGTGGGGGCGCAAGGCGGTCATCGCCTGTCGAGTGCCGGTCGAGGTACGCGAGTTCCTAAGTCGGACAAGTTCTGATAACGCGTATCCACTTCGACGCAGTTGATTGTGAGTTGATTTACAATGTGGGTCTTAGTACTGGCAAGTGTGGTGCAAATAGGGTTTGGGGGAGACGGAACATGTCATTTTTCCGCGATCTAAGAAATGCGTTCCACTCGCTGATGCGCAGCAAAGGGCTGTCGACCATTGTGATCCTCACGCTTGCGCTGGGCATCGGGG
>Ga0308309_10002957_pt1 | contig 10146 bp, 10 predicted proteins | sample HubBroMetageWFT5_FD_192491 | JGI IMG/M metagenome (GOLD analysis project Ga0308309, IMG submission 192491) | Warmed and freeze-thawed soil microbial communities from the Hubbard Brook experimental Forest, New Hampshire - Hubbard Brook CCASE Soil... | ecosystem: Environmental > Terrestrial >... | reverse complement strand
TTTGGAGAAGCGGCCAGAGTTGAACCCTGCCGGCACGCCTGAGACGGTGCCTAGAGGTTACCGCGTTCCCACCAAAAGTCAACCTTGTTTCGCGAACTCCCGAGCAGCAGCATTCTCGTGGTGCTAAAATCATACGTTTGCGTCTGAACCTGATTTTCCATAGGTAGACTTCATGCCCCCCACAATGCTGGCTGTAGTTAAACCGGAGGCCGCGCCGGGCGCGGAGATCCGGCAAGTGAACATTCCCGCCTTCGGTCCGAATGATGTGCTGGTGAAGGTGAAGGTCGCATCGATCTGCGGCACTGACCTGCACATCTACAACTGGGACCGCTGGGCGCAGAACCGCATTCACCCGCCGCTGATCCCAGGGCACGAATTTTGCGGCGAAGTCTCGGCTTTCGGCAACGAGGTCAGCAGCGTCAAGGAAGGTGACTTCGTTTCCGCGGAGATGCACGTAGCCTGCGGAAAGTGCCTGCAATGCCGCACCGGCGAGGCTCATATTTGCCAGAATGTGAAAATTATCGGCGTGGATGCCGATGGCGCATTCGCGGAATATGTGGTGATACCGGAGTCGAACATCTGGAAGCTGGATCCCGCGATCCCGCTGGAATACGCGTCGATTCTCGATCCGCTGGGAAATGCAGTGCATACCGTTCTGGCCGGCGAGATTGCCGCGAAAACTGTCGCCATCACGGGATGCGGGCCGATCGGACTGTTTGCCATTGCGGTGGCGAGGGCGGTGGGAGCCACCAGTGTGTTCGCCATCGAAGTGAACGAGCACCGCCGCAAGATCGCGCGCGAGATGAAGGCAGACTACGTAATCGATCCGTCGAAAGAAAATGCCAGCGCCGTTGTGATGGAAAAAACCGGCGGCCTCGGCGTCGACGTCGTGCTAGAAATGGCGGGGCATCCCAACTCGATTCGCACCGCTTTCGATATAGTCCGCCGCGGCGGCAGAATCTCCCTCCTCGGCTTGACCTCGAAACCGATTTCACTCAACTTTTCCGAAGATATTATTTTCAAAGGCATCACGGTGCAGGGCATCAACGGGCGTCGCATGTACCAAACCTGGTACCAGATGACGGCGTTGTTGAAAGCGGGCAAGCTCAGCCTGCATCCAGTAATCACGGACCGCATTCCGATGAAAGAGTTTTCAGCCGCGATGGAGCGCCTCAAGACCGGCGAAGCCAGTAAAATACTGGTTTATCCCAACGGCGTGAGATGAGTGTAGCGCGGACACTCCCTTCGGCAAGCTCAGGGTGGGTTATGTCCGCGAAAGCGTAAAGCGAGTAAGCCCAAGCAGGATCACATTTGCCGCTGGAAGTGTATTTCATGGCCCTTGACGCATTCGTGCGCTGCACTTGCATTCGCAACGGCAAGGCCAAGCCGCATCCATTCCCTGACCGGCTCGCTTTCGACGAATCTGGAGAGCCCATTTTGATCGGCGAGCCCTCGGAGGAAGAATGGGAAGCACACGACCGATGGGTGATGAGCTCTTGCCAGCACGAGGGATTTCTGCTGTCCCTGTTTCTCGGCAACATCACGCGCGTGAAAAATCTGCGCGGCTTTCTGCGCGGCTTGCAGGGCAAACCGGGGCCCCGTTTCCCGATTCTCCTGGAAAAAGTTCTCTACGATGGCACGCACACGGGTGACTGGATTCCAGTCAAGAAATCGCCCGCGCTGCTGAAAGAAGTGAACACCGTGCTCCACTCCAGCGACATCCTGGCCGAGTCGGAGAAGGAGTTTTTCAATAATATGAAGCAGCTTTGCGAAGCCAGCATTGAGACCGGAAATCCGATCATGTTTTGACTACGCAACTCCGCAACCCTGGTTCAAGTGAATGAACGCGGATGAACGCGGATGAACGCAACTTAAGACGCGACTTTAAATCGTTGTCGTCCTGAGCGAAGTGAGGGGTCCGCAAAGCGGAGCCATCACGAAGTCGAAGGATCTCTACCAGCGAGGGACTTCCGGATCGCGTAATGGTAGTCAGCATTGAGCCGAAATGCTCCGCGTTGATCCGCGTGAGCACGCGGCAAAGAACTCTGAGGAAACCATGACCACCGCAACCCGCACCAACCCGCTTTCATATCTCACCGATCAGCTCGACGAACTCAAAGCCAAAGGCACGCACTTCAAGCTGCGCGTGCTCGACGACGAGCAAGCGCCCGTCTGCACCTTCGACGGCAAGAAGGTCATCAACCTCGCCTCGAACAACTACTTAGGGCTGACCACACATCCCAAGCTGCGGGAGGCCGCGCTCGAAGCCACACGCAAGTACGGCGTGGGATCGGGTGCCGTGCGTACCATTGCCGGAACGATGAAGATCCACATGGAGCTGGAAGAAAAAATCGCGCGTTTCAAGAACGTGGAAGCGTGCGTCGTGTTCCAGTCAGGCTTCGCGGCGAATGCGGGGACGGTGTCGGCCGTGCTGGGCAAAGACGATTTCATTATCTCCGACGCGCTGAATCACGCTTCGATCATCGATGGCGCCCGATTGTCGCGGGCGAAGATTCTGGTCTTCCGCCACAAAGACGTTGCGCACGCCGAAGAACAACTGGCCAGTGTAAAAGACGAGCCTGGCAAGAAGCTGCTGATCACCGACGGCGTCTTCTCGATGGATGGTGATATCGGCCCGCTGCCCGGCTTGTGCGACGTCGCGGAGAAGTACGGCGCAATAATGATGGTCGACGATGCGCACGCCTCCGGCGTTCTCGGCCGCAACGGCCGTGGCACGGTGGATCATTTCAAAGTGCACGGCCGCGTCGATATTCAGGTCGGAACTTTGTCGAAGGCAATCGGTGCTCTGGGCGGATACGTCTGCGGTACCCGCGATCTGATTGACTTTCTCTATCACCGCGCGCGGCCGTTCTTGTTTTCAACCTCGCATCCGCCGTCGGTCGCGGCGACCTGCATTGCGGCTTTCGACGTTTTGGAAAACGAGCCGGAGCGCATCGAGAAGCTCTGGGAGAACACGCGCTTTTGGAAAAAAGAACTCGGCCTGCTCGGCTTCGACATCGGCGGGCGCGCCACTCCGGCCAGCGAGACGCCGATCACCCCAATCATCATCGGCGACGGCAAGCTCACCATGGACTTTTCCCGCGAACTGTTCAAAGAAGGCGTCCTCGGCACCGGCATCGCCTTCCCCACCGTTCCCGAAGGCAAAGCCCGCATCCGCACCATCATGACGGCGACCCACACGCCGGAGGAGTTAGAGCAGGCCCTGGAAGTGCTGGGGAGGGTTGGAAAGAGGGTGGGAATCTTGATGCAGCCTAAATAAGTGGCGCCGTCGCACGCTCTTTGCAGCTCCGTTCGCCTTCGCGCTCGTCGGCCCATTGCTTGCGAAATTCCGCTTACCAATTCCGCATCGTGCGAGCTGCGTTGCGGTTCTAATTGCTCCGGGAGGTTTGTGGAGATCGCTGGCGATGCAGATCGAAGACTTAGTCGTCCCGCAAAAGTTTAAGAGTTCCGAGGTGGTGTTGGGTCCATTCGTCTCGGCCAGTAGCTCGCGTTCGACCCTTGCTCGACCTGCTATCGCAGCCTCCCTTGACGGGATGCCACACGCGATCTTCGCTCGGGCTCCGGGCTTACCGCCAACCGGAAAAACCTACCCAACGCCTCGGAACTCTATCCTGCCTTCGACGTTTCTTCTTGTTCTCCTCGACCAGCGCTTTGCAATCGACCCTTGCTTGCCCTCCCTGGTCACTTTCGTGAAGAGGGTGACTGCGCTTGAGTCCCGGACGCCGCACCAACCGGAAAAACTTTAGAAGCTGTCAAAGAACGATTATGTTTCTACTCTTTCTATTTTTGCAGTCAACGAAAAACGTGCGCTTGCAACTCGCGTATTTTCAGCCGAGTGCACGCCGTCCACAGGCGGGTGACCGGATTTGGTGCATCCGGCGTAACGAGGTTCGCTCAAAGCTCTTGCCAACGCGTTTCCAGGAAACGACCAGAGACTGCCAGCCGCGACATTTTTTCTGTGAAGAGCTCTTCTGGGATGTGAAAATCACGCAGAACCAGCACTGGATAACGCATCCCGCTACTGCGCATCTCCGAGTGGATCATCCCACTTCAATTTCTTCATCGACAAGTTGCTTGTCGTCCTCGGTGGTCCCTGTGAGCGCGAAAGAATTAGTGATTGCTGCAATCCCTTTCCCCACGCTGGTAATGACGTAAGAGCAGCCGATCCAATGCGCCTCAGCAAAATCCGTTTGCGACCAGCGAGCCGGATGGTCCGGATGAGAATGGTAGAAGCCAACAATGTCCTCGCCACGCTCGCGGCCCTCGCGCTGAATGCGCACGAGTTCGCGCGGATCGATGTTGTAACGGTTTTGCGGCGAGTCTGTGCGGGTGTTTCCACAGCGCGCGGTCGAAGTTACGATGCGCGTCGTGTCGTCATCCATGCGCCCCAGCAGCACTCCGCAACATTCGTGCGGATAGGTTTCCTCGCCGTGCTGGCGAAGGGCTTCATAATGTTTCGGACCTATTTTTAGCATCGATATAACTAGATTTCGCCACGGAGACACTGAGAAAACTGGTTGCAAATTTCGGATCTAGCTGGTTCCAGATCGCAGTCCGGTCAAAGATTTGTTTCTGTTCCTCTGTGTCTCTGTGGTCAAAGAAAATTAACCTTCTGTCCAAAATCTCTCGCTCAAATACTTCTCGCCTGAGTCGCAAAGGATTGTGACAATCACTGCTTGTTGGTCTTTGTGTAATTCAAGCGAATGTGCGACGTGCAGACAACCGACGATTCCTGCAGCGGCAGAGATTCCCAGTAGCAATCCGCACTCACGCGCCACACGCCGGGCCATGGTGTGCGCATCCTCGGTGGCAATCTCAAGATTTTCATCCGCCAGCGCCGAATCGTAAATCCTCGGAACGATGGCGCTCGCCATGTGCTTCGCGCCCTCGATGCCGTGAAACGCGGAGTCGGGTTGCAGTGAAACGCAACGAATTGCCGGATTGAGCTCTTTCAGTCGCCGCGCCGTGCCCATGAACGTTCCGCTGGTCCCCAGCATTGCCACAAAGTGAGTGACGCGTCCTTCGGTCTGCTGCCAGATTTCTTTGGCGGTGCCGTGATAGTGCGCCAGCCAGTTGGCGTCGTTCGAATATTGATCGGCGTAGAAGTAAACATCTTGCTGCTTGGCGGCCAGCTCGCGGGCCATGCGGATCGCCCCATCGGACCCGTCGCCAGGATCGGTATAAATAATGTTAGCGCCGTACGCGCTCAGAATTTTCTTGCGCTCCACCGACACGTTCGTTGGCATACACAGAGTGACGGGGAATCCCTGGGCCGCGCCCAGCATTGCATAAGCGATTCCGGTGTTACCGCTCGTGGCATCGAGCAAGATTTTGCCGGAGCTGAATCTACCGCTGCGGCGGCCTTCGGCGACGATGTTCACAGCGGCGCGGTCTTTCACCGAGCCTCCGGGATTATTCCATTCGGCCTTGCCTAAAAGTGTGACGCCCGGAAGGTGGGCCGTGAGCTGATCGAAGCGCAGCAGCGGCGTGTTGCCTATGCGATCCAGCAGGCTGAGGCCGGCGCGCGCGGAGACTTGTCCTGACTGATCGTGCACCGGAAAGTTTACCGCAACATGCTCCGTACTGTTCTCCAAATTCAACTCGCGGCCCCGTGACTAACGTAATTATGCAAGAACATGCAAAACAAGCTATGTAGTATGGTGTGTTTAGATGACAACGATGGCAAGTCGATGCGGCCGCAAATTGAACTGTGCGCTTTTCAGCGCCGCGTGCATCTAAAAAAGAAGTGAGACGGGAAAACGTAGACATGAAGGATATCGAAGCGAAGACTTACGAGGAAGCGCTGGGCTGGGTGCGCGACCACGGTTTTGATGTGACGGAAGCGCCGGGAACGAACAGCCGCGTATTCCTCAGAAAATATAACGTTTCAGCGGCAATTCAGAAGACGCCCGAAGATGGCGTAAAAATTTTCGCTTATCCTGGGTACTTAATCGGGAGCGAGATTTCAAAGCTTGTCAATCGCGGCTACCAGCAGTTCCTGAAGAACTCGAAGACAGAAATTCCAGCTACCGCCGAGCACCTGAAAGCGCTGCAGTCGTTCAGCGAAGAACTCAAAGAGGCACTGGGGTTGCCCAGTCTTTACAACGAATCGCTCGGGACCGTGAGCGAGTCTTACCATTACGATCGCATCAAAGATCGTGATAAAGCTCCGCTTGACCGCCCGAAGCGTCCCTGGGAAGTTGCCGGAAAGTCCGTGGCGGCGAAGAAGGGTCGCGCTTAGGGCTGGAACGTTGGGCGCAAGCGCCTCTGATGATTCCACTAATTTTCCGCTCTACACCCCTCGGTGTGCGACACTGGTGGGCTCTTCGATTATTTCGATCGTATTCCCATCGGGGGTCCGCATGCGCCAGCTTCTACTATTCATCTCCTGTGGTGTATTTCCTGTTGTGCTGCTCGCACTGAATGAGCGCGCCCACGCGCAGTCTCCTCCTGCGGAAGATTACGGTAACGAATCCAAAGCCATCGAACGCGTGTTGCACAAGCAACAGGACGCATGGAATCGCCACGACCTCGAAGGCTTCATGGCGGGCTATTGGAATTCTTCACAGCTGACTTTTTTCTCCGGCGCGAAAGAGAATAACGGATGGCAGGCCACGCTTGACCGCTATATCGATACCTACGCCAGTCCTGGCCATGAAATGGGCAAGCTGGATTTCACCAACCTTCGGATCGAGGTGCTTGGTCAACAAGGCGCATTTGTGCGTGGCGAGTGGAAGCTAACCATGTCGGGCGGCAAAACTCCGCACGGATTGTTCACGCTCGTGTTCCGCAAATTTCCTGAGGGATGGAAGATGGTGCACGACCATACTTCGGCGGAGTGAAGGAATGCTTGTTTAAGGAGTGGCTTGATTGAATGTGATCAAGAGCATCGCTGTGGGTCTGCTGTTTGTTCTCGGATTTGCCATTGTCAGCCCTCTTATAAGTGTGGCTGTCTTATCCTTGCTTTCAGCAGCTAGGGGGCGGAGGTTCCTGGGGCTAAGATCCCGTATCGTTTGCAAAGTCGCCCTGGTCGTGGGTGGTGCTCCTGGTGATCTTTGCTGCAGGCGCTATTTGGGAATATCGTAGATTGACGCCCTAGCAATGCCCTCATTTTTTTATACGCACCTGAACTCGGGTTCCTTCGGGAAGTTTTCCGTTTGTTAGTTCGACAACCCCATTGCGAATAACGCCTTCCAGTTCCTTGCCGGGATCCGCCGCCGGAATGAGTGCCGGGGCTGCAGCAGCGGCGCGTCGCCCCATGCCTTTGTCCATGGCTTCGTTAGCGAGGCGATCGGCCTCACGATTGTGCTCGCGCAATGCATGGCCGATCGCGAACCACTCCAGTTGGGCGATTAATTCTTTGGCGCGGCCGTGGAGATCTTGCAGCGTGGCATTCTTCACTTTGTAGATGCCTTTGATTTGACGGACCAACAATTCGGAATCGCTAATGAGCTTTAACGCTTTCGGTCCGTGCTGCAGGGTATATTCGAGGGCTGCAATCAGGCCCTGATACTCGGCGAAATTGTTTGTTTGATGGCCCAGGTATTCGCTGAGGTGGACGATTTTCTTCCCAGACTCGTCCTGAATGACAACGCCGTATCCTGCAGGGCCGGGGTTGCCGCGAGCACCGCCGTCGCTGTGCGCGACGAGGTAGTGCTCGGGAGGATTTTCACGGGAAGAATCGTCACGATGGGAAAACAGCGGTCTGGAGCCGGCCTTGCTCGGGTAGGGCATGAGTTCGAGTTTACAACGGCGCAGAAATAAGCTGGATCAGCGTCCCGCCGCCAGGCGCGTCGCCAGACGTGGAGGCAAATTGGCGGCGAAGATTCGGTCTTGCGCCGCTTTTAGATTGTAGGGGGCGCGGTGGAAGTGTACTACCTGCGCCTCGGTGTCGAAGAGTGCAAAGGCGGCGCGCCAATCGCCGTCACGGGGCTGGCCGACTGAGCCGGGATTGATCATGTAACGCGAATGCGGCTTCAGATGAAAAGAGACAGACTCGGCTTGTCCAACCGTGCGATATTCGGGACGGAAGCCATCAGCGCTGTCGCCGTTGGCGAAAAATCCTCCCTGCAGATGGGTGTGGCCGAAAAAAGTCAGCGGCGTTTCGAGGGCAAGAAGCGGGACCAGGGCGTCGCCGATCGAAACAATGTAGGCGTCTTCGTCTCCCGGTGAGCCGTGAACCAGTTGCACCTTAGGAAAACCCTCCAGCGTGAGCGGGCCTTGCGGCAACGCGTGAAGCCATTCGTAATGCTCAGGGGTGAGTTGGTCGCGCGTCCAAATTGCGGCGGCAGCGGCAAGCGGGTTGAAATCATCTAGTTCGAGCAGACCGGTTGCGGCTTTGTCGTGATTGCCACGTACGAAAGTCTTGCCCAGACTGCGAGATCGATCGATGACTTCGTTGGGAGACGCGCCGTAGCCCACGACGTCGCCGAGGTTGGCAACGGAATCAAATGAGGGAGCGGCCGCCAGGGTGGCTTCCAGCGCTTCGAGGTTGGCGTGAATGTCGCTAAGCAGCAGTATGCGCAATGAACACCAGACGGATGGCGATTATAGAACAGTGAAGCGGTTTTGGGTTTGCAGCAAGCTCAAATCCTTGGACTGCAGATCAAGATCTTTAACACAGAGGACACAGAGGATCACAGATCTTGTCACTCTTGGTTGAGCACCGGGCAGCGTGCCCAATGGCCGTGTGCTATTTCGATCAGGGGCGGAAGGGAACGAGCGCACTCGGGGATGCGGAAGGCGCAGCGAGGTTCGAAAGCGCAGCCGGGAGGCAAGGCATGAAGCGGCGGGACTGTGCCTTCGATGGTCTCAAGTGGCTGGTAGCGTTTCGTTTGAAGGTCGGGTACCGCATGCAGAAGACCTCTGGTGTAGGGATGGGCGGGTGTATGAAAGATTTCATGCTTGGCGCCGAGTTCAACCAGGTTCCCGGCGTACATTACGGCTACGCGGTCAGCAACCTGTGATACAACGGCGAGATCATGCGAGATGAAGAGCATGGTCAGGCCAAACTTTGCGCGCAGTTGAGCCAGCAGCGCAAGAATCTGCGACTGGATCGTTACGTCGAGTGCCGTGGTAGGTTCGTCGGCGATCAGAAGTTGCGGACGGTTTACAATGGCCATAGCAATCATGACTCGCTGGCGCATGCCGCCAGAGAGTTGATGAGGGTAATCGCGGGCGCGGAGCTCGGGTTCAGGGATGGCAACGTCGCTCAGGGCTTGAATTGCCAGGTTCGCCGCCTCCTTTTTGGAGAGAGCGTCGTGTGCAAGCACAGCTTCGGCGATCTGGTCGCCGACGCGCATCACGGGATTGAGCGCAGTCATTGGCTCCTGAAAAATCATGGCAATGCGCGAGCCACGCAACTGGCGCATGGAGTCAGCGGGCAATGCAGCGAGGTCACGGGCAGTTCCGTTCTCACGGAAAACAATCTCCCCTGAAACCCTCGCCTGAGGCGGCAGCAGGCGCATGATCGCCAGGGACGTGATTGACTTTCCGGAACCAGATTCTCCGACCAAGCCCAGAACCTCTCCGGGAGCGATAGAGAAACTGAGGTCACGCACTGCTGGCAGCGCCCGCATTGTGACAGCCGTTCCGGCTATCTCGGGGCGGGGCGCTGCAGGGAAGTCGATATTCAGACTGTTGACTTCAAGAAGCGAAGGCACAATGCCATGGTAGCAGGAGCCCTGAAGGCGATGATCGAACCGAAATCTTGCGGCAAGGCTGAACCATGCCGATACACCGTCGCAATGAGAGCGGTTAGGCGGCCGAAGCTACTGCCCCAGAATCAGGGGCAAGCCATTCTTGCTGTTCCCGATCACGACAACCTTCGAGTTCGCGCTCTTGGCTAGATTCTCGGTGGCTTCGATGCCTTTCCATTCCAGAAGTGAGGGTGTGATGCCTTGCGCCACAATCTGCTGAAAGTCGCGAACGCCGGCCGCTTCGATGCGCTTCCGTTGCGCCTCCTGCGTTTCTTTCTGCAGGCGGAAGTTCATGGCCAGCGATTCCTGCTCGGCTTGCTGTTTGGCCTCGATGGCTGCTTTCAAGGTAGCGGGGAGTTGAATGTCGCGGAGCAAAACGTTCTCCACGCTCAGGCCGCGCTGGTTCAATTGGGCGGTCACTTGATCG
>Ga0308309_10002953_pt1 | contig 10157 bp, 9 predicted proteins | sample HubBroMetageWFT5_FD_192491 | JGI IMG/M metagenome (GOLD analysis project Ga0308309, IMG submission 192491) | Warmed and freeze-thawed soil microbial communities from the Hubbard Brook experimental Forest, New Hampshire - Hubbard Brook CCASE Soil... | ecosystem: Environmental > Terrestrial > Soil... | reverse complement strand
GGAAGCCGGAAACCTTCGTGTCCGCACAAGCATTCCTCGAGCACCCGAGAAAACGTGTCCCGAGCTGTCTTGTCCTTGACGTTTCACTTCCGGGCCTGGATGGTCTTGAACTGCAGAAACAGCTCGCGGATGAACACAGCGACATGCCAATCATTTTCATCACCGGTTATGGCGACGTGCCGAAGTCAGTGCAGGCCATGAAAGCCGGCGCACTCGAATTTTTAACCAAACCTCTCAATTCCGACGCCTTGGTGAGCGCCATCCGAAACGCCCTCCAACGGAGCAGTCTCACCCTCGCTCAGAATGCGGAGATGCAGGAACTTCGGGATCGATACGCCACACTTACTTCGCGAGAACGGCAGGTGATGGTGTTAGTCGTCTCAGGACTGCTGAATAAACAAGTTGGCGGCGAGCTCGGTATCAGCGAAATCACGGTAAAGGCACACCGTGGGCAGGTCATGCAAAAAATGAAAGCGAATTCCCTCGCCGACTTGGTGAGGATGGCGGCCAAACTCCGGCCTACTAGTCAGGCAATTCACTTGGCTTGACGGCGGCTCAGTCCGGCTGAGTTCGCGATGGACTAATCAGACTCGCGACACTTGCGTTGATCCGCTCCGCAGAATGTTCCGACTGTTTTTCTGCTGACCCACGCCACCAAGTACTTCTACTGGTGTCCAGCCAGCAGTAATGTGTGCGACGTACGAGATTTTAGGGCCCACATCTCACCAACTCACCTCGAAATTCCAACTGATTTGCAGTCAGCCACGTTCAAAAAGTATCCACGGCTCCATTCAACAATCACACCGTTTGTCTTCTCACCGAACGCAATCGTCGACCGATTGATGCGAAGGTATCGGTCAATACCATCGTCCAATGGACTGTCCTCCAGGCTTCTGGCTTAATCGCATTATCGATTGGGTCCGACAGAAAGCGGCTTGTATGTCAGAAAAGAAAACAAGGATCGTGAAGGAAGAATCACGAAACGCAGTAATCAAAGCCCGACGGAATGAGGTTTCCCCTGAGCATTTCGTGATTGCGTATCGTGACGAGGAATCGTCGCGCGAATTAATTGTCGGCCAAGCGGCAGTGGCGCTTATCCCAAATAGCTCGTCGACGGATGCCGATTCACAAAACATTCGGGAAAAGCCCGCCTTCAGGCGTGAAGCCGATCACCGCGGACATCAATCGCCGAGGCAGCACCTGCTACCCAGAGTCGGGCTCACGGAAACTCGACGTATAGCATGTGCAATTCTACAGAATGCTGTTGTAGCCGGCGCTCTCCTGTTCTATTCCAGAAGCGTCCTGGGAGCTGTAATTCGGGCATCTGTAAGCGCTAGTTAGTTTTCGATTGGGATTGTTTCTGTTGCTCCGTCTAGGAAGTGAGTCGAGATTGAGTCTGGATTCCGGAAAAACTTTGCTTCTCAAGCTGAAAGGAATAATCAAATGCAACAAGCCGAAGCGCACGTCGGGACTGAACAATATTTCGATCTATTAATCGGAGAAAGCCCAGCTCGCGAATTGCATGACGCCCTAGCAAAACGCCTACCCTCTCTTCGCAGAGGGGCTTACCGTCTTCTGGGTAACGCTGCCGACGCCGAAGATGCGGTGCAGGATGCTCTTCTCTCCGCCTGCAAACATTTGGACCAATTCAGAGGAGAGTCGCAGATCTCTACTTGGCTGACTGCTATCGTGTTCAACTGTGCGCGCATGCGATTGCGTTGCCGGCGGCGCCAGGTCCATGTGTCTTTAGACGAGCAAATTGGAGAAGGTCAGCAATATTCAGTTTCAGAGCGGTTGGCAGGCCCTGGACCTAACCCGGAGGAGGAGTATCGAAATTGTGAACTGACTGGGCGCATGAGGCAATTGATGACGCAGCTTTCGCCCACTCTGCTCAGGACCTTCCAGCTCCGCGATATGGACGGCCTTTCCATCCGCGAAACCGCAGCGATTCTGGGTATACCAGCCGGAACCGTAAAGGCCCAATTGGCGCGAGCGCGAAAGAAACTCAAGCAGTTGATGCAGAGTGCGCTTCAGCCTCAATTTTGCAGGAGGAAACCATGACCTGGATAAAGTGGATGTTTGCGTACTTATTTGATTGCGCCCATCTAAAAACCAGTTGGCCGCAACGCGGGCGCAACGGGCTCGATTACGTCTGTTGTCTCGAGTGCGGGAAGGAGTTTTCATATTCGACCCGACTGATGAGCATAGTAACTAAAGACGACCAACTATTGAGGCCCACGGCGGCCGGCTCTGGGCTACGGACAACTATCCTCGCAGAGCAAGCTTTCATTTCACGTCAGCTGTCTCTTCGGACGCCGCAAGCTTGGACGCCAGGAGCAACTGCTGACCTGCCAGGGAATTTGGCTTTGCGGATCGAGCTTTTTGTCAGCGGTAGAGTTTCTCTGGCCAGATTGTGTCGACAAGACCAGTTGTCTGATCTTCGATCTATAGAAAACTATTAGCGCAAACCAGGGAGAGTGCCGCATTCGATAAGCTCCGCGGCCTCCACAGCTTTTTCGTTGCTTTGCTCCTGTGGTCCGTCACTGGCCAAATACGGGCTTCTGGGAAGTATCTGGACAAGACTCACGTTGGTCTATGGAAGACGAACTGGCGCACCAAAAGTTGACAGTTCTTCCCGAAGCTGATAACCGCTCGTGTGAGTTTTCATCATGAACGCCGCCAGGCTTAGAATCCGCTGGACGGCGTGCTCTGTGCCCACCCCACGAGCATGGATGTTCGAGATGAGGTTTCGGTTGGCGTCAGTGTCTGAGGTTTTCGGCTGATGCGCCATGTATGCTGACAGGCTTTCGGCCGTCGCCAATCCGGGACGTTCTCCGATCAGAAGGAGCGCAACTCTGGGTCTTAGCAACTCACCGATCTCATTAAGAATACCCACCCGGCAGTAACGGATCACAAATATCGATCCGACGGTCCAGCCTTGAGTCCTTGTTCCTTCATAGAGGAGCGGCAACAGTTGAGGCACTTGCGTGGCTACGGCGGTTACCGAGAGTCCGTCGCCGATCACAATCTGCAAATCTTGTGCCACGCGGCCGTCCCTGTTCACCGCAGTTCGGGATGCTTCATTCAGGTGACGGCCCATGTCTGGACGCAATAGATACTCATTTTTGCTCGTTGCCCGGGAAGAAACTTCAAGCAAATTCCACTTCCTCGCGAAGTCTTCTCCGAAATCCGTGCGAAGGTCCAGTTCCGCTCGCACGGCATCGCGAGCGGCCGCGTGTGCCTCACGCAACTCCATTTGAGTGCTGGTTCGATACGCTGCTCCACTCCGGCCTGCCAGCAGGCGTGCTGGAGTTTGTGCGCGGATCTTCCTTACGATTTCGGATACGTCGTTTGCTTGTGCGAGTTCGTTTTTCTCTTCTCCGCGGCCCATTCAGACCGTCCTCTCCAGTGACGACTCCAGACCTCGCATAAGTTGGCGGCGCGCGGATGAATCCAGAGATGCCGGTTCGGTCCCGTGATAAATCCCCCTACTCTGGAGCCACGCCAGGAACTCCGGTGCCGGACTAAGTTGGAAGAGGCGCCGCGCAGCCAACGCATCGTGATAGCTGGTGGATTGGTAATTCAGCATTACGTCGTCGGAACAGGGAACGCCCATGAAATAGTTGCAGCCCGCAGCTGTCAAAAGCAGCAGCAGATTATCGGTCGTGTTTTGGTCGGCGGCGGCGTGATTGGTATAGCAGACGTCACAACCCATGGGTAAACCAAGCAACTTCCCCATGAAGTGATCCTCCAGTCCAGCACGGATGATCTGTCGCTCGTCATATAAATACTCAGGCCCAATAAAACCGACGACGCTGTTGACGAGAAAAGGCTGGAAGGCGCGCGCAACTCCGTAAGCCCGCGCTTCGAGCGTCAACTGATCGACTCCATGATGCGCCTCAGCGGACAGAGCGCTGCCCTGGCCGGTTTCGAAGTACATCACCTGATCTCCCGCCCAGCGGAGATCTCGCTGGCAATGATGCTCAAGCACCTGCTGCTGGCCTTCGCGCAGCATGTTCAACGTGATTCCGAAGCTGCGGTTCGCGGCTTCGGTACCTGCGACAGACTGGAAAAGAAGATCGATTGGTGCCCCGCGCTTCAATGCTTCCAACTGAGTTGTGATGTGCGCCAGGCAGCAGGTTTGCGTCGGAATTTCGTATGCGTCGACCAGGCGAGCCAAGGCCACTAGAATCGAGTGGACCGTCGCCACCGAATCTGTAGCGGGATTGACGCCAATAACCGCGTCTCCACACCCATACAAGAGGCCTTCAAACGCTGCCAAGAGAATACCGCCAATGTCGTCCGCCGGGTGATTGGGCTGCACACGAATGCCCAGCACTCCGCGCTCTCCCATGGTGTTGCGGCAGCGTGTGACGTTGCGAATCCTAGCGGCGGCGAGCACCAGATCTTTGTTGCTCATCAATTTGGCCGCAGCAGCGGCGACTTCGGGGATGATGGCCTCCTGAAGCTGCTGTAACTGAGTTTCTGTGGTAGCGTCGTCCAACACGAACTCGCGAAATTCGCCGACGGTCATGCTCCCGAGCGCACGGAAAGCTTCCTGGTCGAAGCTTTCCAGAATAAGACGCGAAACTTCGTCATCGGAAGGATCGATCAGAGGACTCTGGACAATTTCTTCGAGCGTCAAGTCCGCAAGTTTTCGTTTCGCGGCAACGCGCTCTCGTTCCGATCTTGCGGCAATTCCAGCCAACTGGTCTCCAGACTTTTCCTCATTGGCTTTGGCAAACAGTTCGCGGAGGTCGGAGAAGTCGAATCGCTCAGGCATAAGAATATTTGGTCAAGAAAACTCTATGGTATCGAATAAAAGAGGAGGTACGCGTCCAAGCCGACTTCGGGCCCGGGAAAACTCCCGAATCGCCAGTCATCCATAACCCCGTTCCAGAGTCGCTTAAGGTTAAGGTTGAGGTCGCACCACCTCTAATTGATTCCAGTTGCCATTGAGCTTGCCGTTCGGATTGAAGTTTGGGTCGTCACTCATGACATAGTCATTGGTGCCATTGAGCCAGGCATGGTCGTACTGGTTGCTGAGTTCGAACGTTCCCCCAGTCGCTGGGTCGCGGAAAGTCTGCACACCGCGAATGAGTTGGTCCTGGCCAAAGAAAGCTTGGTTCGCGCCGGCCATCTGATTTGCCGTGACCCCGTTGATCACGTCGGCGACGTGCTGCCGGAACGCGGCGATGATCGCCGCCTGCTTCGCCAGCTCCTCCTGCTTCTTCTGGTACAAGGACGCAATGACGCCGTTGCTCCATCTCTGCCATTCCAGCTCGGGATGAATGGTGCTGGCAATCATCTTGAACAGCTTGTCATTGGCATCAAGCTTGCCTTTGGGAGTATGGAAAAACAACACGTTCACGGCGTGCCAATCATAAGCCGCCCCGCGACCGCCGCCGGGCATTGTGTGCACGACAATCGCCGCCGCCATCCATCCTTCGACCGGTTGCCCTTTGTCGTCGTCGAAAGCGACGCGCACGCGAGCCGCGTCAACCCGAGTGTTGCCCGTGTTGCCTCCGGAAGCCGCAGGCGGCAGCCCGAGTTGGTGGCGGACCATCTCCTCGAGTTCCGTAAAGGACTCAGCCGATACGATGATCGTGTTTTTGCACGCCTTGGTACATTTCGGCACCATGTCTTGACGCAGAAACTCCTCTGCCCTGACCGGCGCGCGAATCGGGCACGGCTTCATGCCGGACTGCGCATCCTTCTGGTTTTGCATCTGCATCTGCCGCTGCCCTGCCGGATCATCCATGTACTGCCACGTGAACTGGGGAGCAATCTGAAACTCGACTGAGTTATCCGGGCTCGTGGCGTCTCCGAAAACGGAAAACCAGTCGCCGAGACACCCCCCTTCCGCCTCATGCACATTCACCGCGCCCTTGAATTGCCAGTCTTTCGGGATCACCAAATCATAGGCAGGTTTTCCCTGACCCATGCCCTGGTCGATGATCTTGACCTGCTTCATCAGGAAGTAATGCTCTCCCGAGACGGTTGATTTACTTGAACTTGACGGAGCGGTCGATGCAGAACCGGCGTCGTTGTGGCCCGCAACCGCAGCCGTAGGTAGAGCGGGATTAGCCGCTGCGGGAGCCGGATTGGCGACTGGACGAGCAGGATTGGAAGCCGCAGGCGCCGCACCATCGGCAGAACTCGCATCGCCGCTTGATTTCCCCATGGCGCTAAGGACGGCCCGTTTACAGCCGTCCGAAACTTCGTCTTTGTGCTGTTTGAGGCAGTCAAGGATTCGCCCACCGCCGGGAGGTACGCCAGGGCAAACCTTCTGCACGTCGGAGGCACACGCGGTGCGGGCATCCGAGAGTTGAGGCGACGCAGCCTGCGCGATCGAAGTTTGCGGCCGCAGCAGAGACTCGGCGAGAACAGCAATCACGCACAGAATCAACAACGTTCTAGACCTCGACATCAGGGCCTCCCGCCGCACGGAATTAGTGGTAAATGCTAATCAAACGAAACTTCCTTTTGATCCACAAGAACGACAGCGATTTTACACTTTGCCGGCGTGGAACAGATTTGTGGCGGCTCGCTTCTGGAACAGAGCCTGCGGTAACCGCCGCCCGTCTGCTTGAGGGCAGTCTTGGGGCTAACGCCGTCGCCGTTGGCGGGGACGGCAGGTTTGTGAAGTTTGGAACTCGTCGCGAGGAAATCAGAATTGAATGACGAGCGAGAATTAAGGGTGCCGCTCCAATTGCGGATTTTTCGGAGGCGGACTCTGACTTTCCCTTAGCTTGGCTTCGTGCGCGAGTTGCTTCAGAGCGGCCATGGTGCGGGCCGTGTAGTCTACTCGCTTCGCCGACTTCGGGCGTCGGTGGGGTTTGGTGGGGGTATCATGTTTTGACATCGGCTTCTCCCGTTGCTGCCAGAGTACTTTGAACGGTCCTTATTCAGCAACTATAAATCTAGTCTCGAAGCCGGTCTCATGAATGGTCACTTTTGCACAAGTCAGTTCCTCCGGCGAAGTGTGCATCCGCGGATTTTCATGGACGAAGTGGCACCCCGAATCGGCGGACCCAAGAATTTTGCGATTTTCCGCCAGCCGCTCAATGGCTCAGACCCAAAAACGAAAGCGCCCCAGACTCCGGTTAGAGTCGTGGGACGCCCGTCGAACAGCCCTCCCCCGAAGTCTGCTCACAACCACCCTACTATGTAAGAGGCACTGGTGGAATGGCTCCGACGTGCTACCCGAGATAAGAAAACCGTCGGGGGCTCGTCGGTCAAGAACCTGAAGCAGCCGCAGGAACTTGCATGCCTACCGATGAGTAGCGATCTCCGCGGGTGCCTCTGGCTAAGCGGCCTTCTTTCCGGCTTTTAGCTTCGCCCACCTTGCCCGTTGAAATGCTGCAATCTTCCTGCGAGCGGCAGCAGACATCGCGCGCTTCACAGGAGCCGAAGCCGTTGTTTTCGCTGCCCCCATAATAGGCTGCGATTCCTTCCGCACTCGCGCCCATCTCGCTTTTTGTGCCCTCGCCATTTTTCGCCGCGAAGCCGCGGATATGGTTCGGGTCGGTTCCGATATGGTTCGGGTCGGTTGGTTTACCGTGCGCGATGCTCCCGAGCCGTTCAACGACTCAACCACTGAAATCGCTTGATCTAACTTTTCCACGTGTAATTGCGCCTGCTTGCGCTCTTCTCGAAGCTCCTGGAGCGCATTGTTAAGGTTTCCCATGGTTCCCCCTCGATTTAGACAGCGGCTTATTGTAGAAGGTTGTTTGGATAATGCCTAGTAAAGGCGCATTCCAACGCCGCTCCCAACCTCTGTTTTCCCCCGCAACTTAGAATAAGAGGATGGAATACATTGATCTGCTGGACTCGTCAGGTCGCCCTACCGGAAGGAGAAAACCCAAGCCAGAGGTACATCGCGACGGCGACTGGCATGGCGCTGCCCATGTTTGGATCCTCGATACAAAGGGGCAGATTCTTATTCAGCGGCGCTCACCCACGAAGGAAAACTGGCCTGACTTGTGGGATGTTTCAGTCGCCGGGCACATCTCTGCCGGCGAAGAACCGGTTGAAGCGGCGCGCCGAGAAACACAAGAAGAACTTGGAATCACGCTTGATCCCAGTGAATACCGCTATCTCTTTACCGTTGCCGAACAAGTAGCACTCCACAATGGCAACTACGTCGACAACGAATATCACTACGTCTTTCTTGTTGAAAAGGATCTGCAGGTCGAAGACCTCATGTTCAGCGACGGGGAAGTCGCCGAAGTGAGGTTTGTAGCGCTCCGGGAGCTTCAAACCAACCTCACGACCGATCCAAACAGCTTTGTCCCACACGAGGAAGAGTACCGAAAGCTGTTCGAAGTACTGCGGAACCCTTGCTAGTACGATCGCGAAGTACAGTATGAGGACGCAGAGGATTAGGCGCCGAAATCTTTTATCGGAAAATATCTGATGACATCATTTTCTGCCAGACCGACGTTTCGCTTTAGATGAGCGACCTGGAAACTCATTTCATCCCTGCAAACCCTATTGTTGAGGCGCCGCCTCGCGGCTCGTTCCATTGGTTTACGGTGAACATCGGCAGATCGCCGCCCGCTTCATGAGACGCGACGAGTCGACCACACTTTGCAGACCACCGCCCTCGTCCTCTTTTGCGCACCGAAGGGTGTTGAGCTCATTGACGGCAGCTTATCCACGTCTGCTCTGAGCTACTGGATTGTGACTGCAGTCTTGGCTGAACGACGAACGGTTTTAGTATCGTTAATCAGCACCGTGACCACGCCCGTCGACGTTTGGTTCAGAGTGTCCGCGACGCATGACAGCACAATGTCCGGACGACCATCTTGGTTCACATCCGCAACCGCGACCGACGGTGCTTCGGCTCCGCCGGATGGAAATGTTTGCGCCGGTCGGAACGTGCCGTCGCCCTTGCCTAGTAGAACGGTGACGGCGCCGTCATTCGTACCCGCGTTCGGCGTCCCCCAATTTGATACTACGATGTCGAGCTTCCCGTCGCCGTTCACATCGGCAGCAATCACATCGAACGGCGAGTTCGCCGCCGGGTAGTTCACCACGGGCTTAAAGGTGCCATTGCCGTTCCCGATCAATACCCCAACGTTGCCCCCGGGAGAGCCAGGGCCGCACGCCTCAGGCCCGCAATTCGCCACGAGAAGGTCCGGCTTGCCATCGTTATTCAAATCAGCAACTGCTACGGAAGCGGCGCCATCCCCGCCTGATGGGTAGGTTTTAACCGCCTTGAATGTTCCGTCGCCGTTCCCCAGTAGTACGCCAACCGATCCCTCCACCGGTGGATAACTGCACTCCGTTGCGCAATAATTCGCCACCACCAGATCGGGCTTCTTGTCGCCATTCACATCGGCTATCTCGACCCAACCGATGCCATCGAATCCGCCGGTCTTATAGGTTTTAGCCTTCTTGAAGGTTCCGTCGCCGTTCCCCAGCAAAACGCCGATCAGCCCTTCTGGACACCCACTACCACACCCCGATCCAGTGTTTGCGACCGCGAGGTCGAGCTTGCCATCGCCATTCAAATCACTGACTGCAACGTGCGAGCCAAAAACGGATGCCGCGCCCGATCTGTAAATCACCGCCTTCTTAAAAGTTCCGTCCCCTTTGCCCAATAGCACGCCGACGCTCCCCGTCGAACAATCGCTTCCGAAGCAACCATTGGCCACTACCAAGTCCAGTTTGCCGTCGCCGTTAACATCAGCGACCACGATGGAATAAGCACTTTCCCCGCCAGACCTGTAATTCACTGCCGCATGAAACGTTCCATCACCTCGGCCTAGCATGACACTTATTGAGCCCTCAGGATCGGTCTTGCTCTGCTCCTCGTTGGCGACAATTAGGTCGAGATTGCCGTCGCCACTCACGTCCGCAATCGCGACCGAGTAAGGGTTGTATCCACTCGTTTTATAAGGCACCGCCTTCCGAAAATTTACTGGTCCTGCGATTGGAAACCGGGAGACGGCGTTGTCGCTCTGCAGCCCACTAACCGGAGAGCCCTGAGCTTCCCCCGCCCCCGATTGCGCAAAATGTTGCCACGGCCGGTCGTAGTCCGGGGCTGTGCCCGTCTCCTGGGCCAAGGCCGCAACAGCGGTCACGAGCGTGAAAGCTGCGATGCAGAGAAAAACAAAAGTGCAGACGTTAGCGAAGAATTTGCGCATCAT
>Ga0308309_10002951_pt1 | contig 10160 bp, 11 predicted proteins | sample HubBroMetageWFT5_FD_192491 | JGI IMG/M metagenome (GOLD analysis project Ga0308309, IMG submission 192491) | Warmed and freeze-thawed soil microbial communities from the Hubbard Brook experimental Forest, New Hampshire - Hubbard Brook CCASE Soil... | ecosystem: Environmental > Terrestrial >... | reverse complement strand
GCAATGAATATCGCCTATGGCTCTAAGGGCACATCGACTTAATGCTGATGAAATCTACATTAAGGACTTTTTAATTCGGCCAATTCGAAAAATAGCAAACTAGCAATGCCTCGAGGTTCGCAACCAGGTGAGCGGCGCGGCGGTCGCCAGCGTGGCACACCAAATAAGAAGACACTGTTAAAGAACGCTGCCATTGACGCGGCTGTGGTAAATCCGAACGTTTCGCCTCTGAGCTTTTTGTTGGGCCTGATGAGGAACGAGGGCCTGCCAATGGCACTTCGGATCGATATCGCTGCGACCGCGGCGCCGTTGTTTCATGCCAAGCCGAAAGCTATCGCAGGGAATGATCGATCTGGGCCGAAGCGCGGCGAAAATGAAATAGAACTGGTCGTAAAACCGCGCCCCGAGGAGGGGGCTTCCGACGCAGGGTTGTCGCCGCTTGAGTTCCTGCAAAGTGTCATGACTGACCCCGCGACACCCCCTCAACTGCGGATCAGGGCTGCCCGCATTTCGGCTCCGTTTAGGCACGGCAAGCCGATCGAGCCCGTCGCCGATACCGCCGATATGATCAGCAAGGACAAATTTGGCTTCGTCGTCGACCAACGCTTGGCAAGAGAGCTACGGGACCTGGTCGTGGCACAGTGGTGGACGCGGTATCGTCGGAAGGAGGATGAGGATCTCAATCGGCAGGTATCGGAACTGCGCAACAAGCTACCTCGGCCTCCTCCGAGCTACGGAGGCGAGCAGGCCATGGGCGACAAGTTTCGCATGGTCCAATATTGGGCAGACCGAGTCACACAAAAACACCAAGTCAAATTGTCAGCAGAAGAGGATGCCGCGATTTCGCACGCTTGTTTCCGTTTCCTAGCGTTCGAGCAAACTTGGCATGGAATAGGATATTACGATCACTATAACATGTGCCAAGAAATCAATCGAAGAAACAAACACGCCGAAATGAAGTAGTGGGCGGGAGCCGTTGAAGCCATCGGGCCCGGCGGCCTTTTCCCAGGGGCTAGGTATCTACCGGGCGCGAAGCCTTTACAGTTTTTAAAGCATGATTGAATTCCTGGGTTTGAACAAACAACGGCAGTCCCCATATTTTCTTCACCCGCGGTGCAATGGGCGACGCATCGGCGAATCAGCGAACGCCACCATAACGATGGGCATTCGCGCGAAATCCGTCTGGTGCGCATGACCGGTTTCGGAAGTAGCGGCTCTCGGGCACAGCGGCATTCAGCGCAGCGGCTTGCTTCTTCGCGAAGCCTAAAAAATCGGATGAAAAGTGGTCTACCGGATTCGGAAAAGCATACCGTCTTCATCGACCGATCCTGAGTGGACGATGGGGCCGCTATCGCGTACCGATGAACTCGGGTACCGCGAATATCTCCGCGCCCGCTTCATGGAGTGCTTCGGGCCCGAAGATCGAGTGTTGGCGTGGTCGGTTGATGGCCTGTTGGACGACTTCTGGGCACTCAAGTTTTACGGCATCCTCGAGCTCGTCGTTATCAAGCCCTCGTCCTTGCTCACCCTCGAATTTGAGCTCTACCGCCATGAGACGCTAGAGCGGAGACTGGCAGAGTACGAGCAGGCAAGGGCCCAGAATAAAGGCGTGTCGGCTAAGACTTTTTGGCTTCGCGTGACGCGGGATTATGCGGCGAGCATTAGCCACTGGCTCAAGGTGATTGAGTCCTACCGCCCCGGGCTCGGGCAACGGCTAAGCCAGGTCGCGAAAGAGCTGCTGACTGAACCCCTGGAGCGGGACGACAAGGTATCGAGCGGCGTGATTGCTGGTGCGACCTGACTGCGCCTCGAGCGTGCGCCGGATGTGCGATTTACCACTGATCACAATCGCGCGCTTGGCTTCGTTCTGCCAAGCTTCTCAACTGGTCCGGACGTTAGCCTCAACTCAAACTTGCCGCAAAAGTGAACGCTTTCTGTCGGGCCGCAGCGCTGGATTTTCGAGCAATCTTCGATGTCGGCTACTTCCCGCCGAACAGGCTCTAATCAGAGACTGTAGAATCGCAAGTCTCCACCTAACGACGGTTGCCCGCGGTAGACTCAATGCTAGCTTGTCATTTTGATGCTTGGGGAATGGCATCATGCAAAGAGTTTTGGAGTATCACCGGTTTGCCGAAGAATGTCGGAAACTTGCCGCGTGTCTGGTGAACCCGCGTCACAAACAAAAACTTCAAGAAATGGCGGCGGCCTGGGACATGCTGGCAATAGAGCGCAAGCTAGACCTCGACGAGAAGAAGCCTGATTGAGGGTGTCGGGCAAGCGCAGGCCGGTTCCGGCAACGCCGGAACATACTTACGTGCAATGGCACTGGACCAAAGGGCAATAGCGGCCCGCAATGCCGCGCCGCTAACATCAACGTTGCTTTGGCGTATACCCCTTGTCCCCCGACATCCCCAATGCGCCTGAGCAGCCTTTATTTAGGGCAGGAACCCCCAAGCGCCCAAGTCGCCTGGGGGTTTTGCTTTAGCAATGGCGGGGCAAGCATCGCAGCCGGCCAAAAAACCCGGGCTGACATGCCGGGGCTAATCGAGGCCATGCAACACCATCTGTAATGCGACGCGCAGCATGCCCCCACATGCGTAGCGTCTGGCCCGACGGATTGGTCACACCGTACCACGCGCAAAGACAGCGCCGGCCAAAAAAGAGACCCCAATGAGTACTGCGACCGTCCGGCAGAGCGCACTTTTGCATCTTCACGTAACGCGGCTTGCTCATTGCGCCGCTTAGCCAGACTCAACCATTCTAATGATGTCGTCGATGGTCGCAGCCCTATGCGCCGCCTCCTAACTTTGGCCGCTTTAGTTTTCGCTTTTTGGGCAATCGATTCGTATGCCTTCGACGGTCGTTATTGGTCCGCCGCCGGGGGAGAAGTGAATTACTGCGTCAAGATATTGAATAACACAGTACAGAGTTTGATGAACCCGCTGCGCCGTTGAGCGTGGCGCGTTCCGTGGTTATCCACGGCCGCCGTAAGCTTAATTGCGCTATGTTTTTGACAGGCCCTCAAATTAATGCAAGCAAACAAACTGCTATTGTCTTTGGTTTTGATTTTTTGGTCAGTGATGATTACTGGATTAAGCACGATCAGCTTGGTGCTCGGGATGACCATCGCTTACATGGCAAGCGGCTATCCTGAACGTCGCGCAGCTATGGAGACATTGGGCGGGATTCTATTGCTCGGTGGATTAGGCTTGATAGGCTACGCACTCGAATGCGTCCTAGATCAGCCGCTCCCTTAGCTGCAACAACGCTAACCGTTCCGTAATCCGTCCGCCGCGTAATCGAATGCCGGCCAAGTAGCGTAGCGGTCGGTGACGGCGGACGGGGAGGTTTCAGTACCCGACCGGTACAGTCACCTCCTCGGACGCGCCCGCCTTAAGGTTTATTTCTGTTCGGACTCGCAGCAGCCCGCACCGGGCCGTTATTCCATTCGTGGGCTGAGTTCCCCGATATAAGTCCCATGCTCAGCTTAAGGGCGGGATTGTACCCCCGGTCCCGCCCACCAATATCCCATCAGCGAGTCCGCCAATGGACATGCACGACGATGTGTACACTTACGCAGTCTCCGCCGCGATAGCCGTTGGCATCGCTCTAAGCGTTTGGCTGTACGGTGTTTGGTTCACTTGATAGCGCGGCGCAGATATGGCGCTGCAGGACTTGCCGCTCAAAAATGTCAAAGGTCTATGCCGGACTACTTGTCGTGGTTGCGCTATTCACAATGGCGGCGATCGGCACGCTGGCCTTAACTGTGGTCACGGATGTTGGTTATTTGGCGTACCGAATGCTAAAGCCCGGAATGACCCCCTAAGCGTAGCGCGGCTGCACGCAATACATCCCGATGCCATCGCTCGGGGAGAGTTGGATAACTATCTGCGGGCCGACTACAGCCGCCTTGGATTGAAGTTAATGACGCTGCCGGAGTGGGCCATTCGCAGCAAAGGCGAGAGACTCTGAATTTCTCGATCGCTGCCGGCGGGCGTTAGCCCGCCAGCGTATCCGCAGTCGATGCCGTTTGCTGCAGTGCGTGAGTCCGCGTTTGGCCCAAAACGTCATTTCGCGGCAGCGCAGCAATCGGTCGCTTTGGGAGGCATAGCCGACATCGACTGAGGCGACGTCGCAGCGAGGACGTGGCCCAGCCGTGCCGAGCCTCTCGATGCACATCCCTAACTGCCGTTTTGAGACAACCGCAGCCGCACACCTGGTCCACCTCCCTCGGCATCGATGAACTCGACGCCTGCGGCCTCAAGCGTGCGCCGGACGGCGTGATCGTTGACGCGGGTGAGCTTGGTCTCACTGGCGGTGAGCTCGGCGCGGCGGATGGTGGTGACGCCAACCGCGGAGGCGTCGGCAAGCTGTTGGGCGCTCCAACGGATGAGTGCACGTGCAGCCCTGATCTGGGCGCTGGTCAACGGCTTGGGCAGCATGGGGGAGTGGCCTCTTGACATTGGCATTATTCATATCATATGATATTAATAGTTCAGTACATCACACCACCTGAGACGATTCCGTTGGGAGGCGAAAGCATGAAAACCACCATGTGGAAAAAGAACGGCCAGGACCGCCGCTCCTTCATCGGAGGCTCCGACGCCCGGACCATCATGGGTAACGATGAGGTCGCCCTGGTGCGGCTGTGGCGGGAGAAACGCGGTGAGGTCGAACCGGAGGACCTTTCGGGGAACCTCATCGTCCAGCTGGGGTCCGTCACCGAGGATCTGAACCGGCGCTGGTACGAGCTCAATTCGGGGCAGGTGATTACCGACATCCAGAGACGAGTGCGGCATCCGGCGGTGCGGTGGATGGCGGCCACCCTGGACGGTCGGGTCGAGGCCAGCGGGGCGGTGTTCGAAGCCAAGTTCATGCTGCCGTGGTCGTTCTCGGAGGAAGCGGCCGCCGAGAAGTACATGCCCCAGCTGCAGCACAAGTGGGTGGTGGCGGCGAAGTCAGCGGTGCTCTCGGTGATCACCGGAGGCGGCAAGTGGGTGGAGATCACCGCCCATGCTGATCCGCTCTACCAGCACCTCATCGTCACCGCGGAGCGCAAGTTCTGGCGTTGTGTCGAGAGTGGCGAGACGCCCCGGTTGTTTGGGGTCGAGCCGCCCAAGCCTCGAATCGAGGCGATCCGCATTGTCGACATGAGCACGTCGAATGCCTGGGCGGAGTTCGCTGCCGTGTTCTCGCGGACCCGTTCGGCGCATCTCGAACATGAACAGGCCAAATCGGAGCTGAAAGGTTTGATGCCGGAGGATGCCAAGGAGGCGATCGGCCATGGCATTCGGGCCAAGCGCTCAAAGTCAGGGGCGGTGAGCTTTGATCTTCTGACCGTGGAGGGCGGCCGTGCATAGGTCCAGTCCCTCCATCGCCAGTTTGGCCGCGGCCTTGGCTAAGGCGCAGGCCGAGCTGGTCAATCCGGAAAAATCCCTGACAGCGACCATCTGCTCGGAAGGACGGGGCAGGACGGAGCAGACCTTCCGTTATGCCCCGCTGTCGAGCGGCCTCGACATTGTGCGCAAGACTTTGGGTCAGCATGAGATCGCAACCGTCCAGACGACTGCGATCGATCAGGCGGCCGGCGTCGTCAACTTAACGACGGTGCTGGCCCATGCGTCGGGAGAGTGGATCGCCTCGGATTGGCCGGTCTGCGCCATCGCCGAGACCGCCGACCCGCGTCGGATGGGGGCCGCTCTCACCTACGCGCGGCGTTATGCCTTGTTCACCCTTGTCGGGATTGCCGGCGAAGATGACCTCGATGCACCTGATCTTTTGCCACCGGAACAGCAAACATCGAAGCCCAACGAATCAAAGGCGGACGGCGATAGCCGACTGAACGGTGGCAATCGCCATGCTCCGCCACTCCACTCAGCAGCCCGCCGCAGCGGCAAACTTCAATCAAATCTCGCCGAGCCAGCACTGGGGGCCGAAGCGTCGACTGCGCTGCGCGATCGCCTTATCACTGAACTCGGTGTTCTAACCTGCGGCGATGATGCTGCAATCTGGGCGCATCGGTCGCTCGTCGAAAAGAACAAACTGACGGCAGCCGACGCGCAGTCCGTGGAGGAGAGCTTCCAGGCGAGACTGGCGAACTTTGCAGCGCTTGAGACAGATAAGCCCCAAAGGGCAGGGGAAGTTACGCATCCTTTGACTGCTCAGGGCTCCCCTGCAGCGGAGCAAAAGAGCAAACTGCGATCGAAGGCGGTCGACAAAAGTGTGCTGGCGTTGCCAGAGCCGCGCCGGGTTCGGGACCGCGACCACGTCAGACATGTGGCCAAGCAGCCTTGTCTGGTTTGCGGCCGCCAGCCCTGCGATCCCCACCACCTGCGCTTTACGCAAAGTCGGGCACTCGGCCGAAAGGTCAGCGACGAGTTCACTGTCCCTTTGTGTCGAGGACACCATCGCGAGGTTCACAAGCACGGCGATGAAGGAGCGTGGTGGCGGAAGGTTGGTATTGATCCGATGCTCCAGGCTCGCGCGCTGTGGCTCGAAACGCATCCGCACCTGACCGATCGGCATCATTTGTCTGCTGAAGTGGAGGGTTCTCTTGCCGCTGTCGAAACAGAACGGATGAAGGTCCAAAGCGGTCAGCTGGCGGGCATTCGCCGCTCAAGCCGCAAGGGAAAATCGGTCAAGCAAAAACTCCGACACGGCGTCGCCTCGGCCGCGCGCCCATGAGCGCGCAGGCGACGTCTGCTTTTGGCAGACGAGCGGTCAACACAAATCGGAGGCGCCACGTCGGCAGCCGGGCCAAATTGAACCTTTTAGATGGCTTCTGGCGACTAAAGAGCCCGGGCCGAGCCAGTTGCCCGACTTATTTTATAGAATTCGACAATTTTTTGCGCTGTGCCGAGATTTAGACGCTGAAAGCTTGCCAAGCATTGCTCGATCTCGCTCGATGAGATGCATCGCTGTCGGATACAAGACGACAGCAAAGCTTTTGTGGTTGACCATGACAACTTAGCTGCTTTGGCGAGGATGAGTACCGTCTCTGGTTTATCCTGCAGCATTGCCTGCCGGATGACGTCCACAGAAACATTGCACATGATTGCGAGTGCCGATGTTACTTCCTCGAATTTCCTCTCTTCGGCAAATATTCGAATCGCATCGTCATCGAGTTGGCCAGAATCTTTCAGCGATCGAATCAAAGCTTGCGCGTCGGTCTCGTTTGCCAATCCGGCTCGGGCATTGTCGCGAAGTTCACCCGTAACCGTTGCGACCGCATGATAAATTTCAGACTTACTATGTGGGTCCTCGGCAATCAATTTCGACCGAACCAATTCGGATGCCGTTTCAAGCAAAGCCAGCAATAAAGGACGAGGAAGATCCGGTCGCGAGCCGACGCATGTGGCAAGTGCATCGTCGCCATCCGAGCGCTTAACGAGTCGACAAAAGCCTGCCTCAGAAAATCTGGCTCCGCGGTTCTTTGCGGTGCTTAGGACAACGTGCTTGTTTCCGCGCTCTATAAGTACATCGGTAATTATTTCACTAAGTGTTTTTCGTCGAGAAATTGCGAGTAAGTGCTCCTGGCTTTTTGACCTTGCACTTTGCACAAGAGTTGCTTCGTCTAGCCGTTCAGACTGGGCGAGAACCGGATAGGCAACTTTGATTTCGTCGTCGCTGGCTAACATGCGTATAATATTGACTGGCGCATTGGCAATCGGTGCAAGGCGCTGCGCGAGCAGCGACCGCACAGAGATTTCGATATGTGTGGCGAGCCGGGTTATGATATCGTCGAATAAGCTGACTTCTTCGTCGGTGTAGCGAGATGAATTGGCGACGAAAAGATCGGCAATCTGCATTAGCATTTCAGCTCGCTGTTGGGACGAGCCATTTGCAATTGCGCGCTCAAGTTCGGTGATAACGGTAATCGGTGCTGTCATCGATGGCTCGGGCGGCCTGCGCCAGTCCTTTACGTTGCAGAGCCGGCTTCCAATAATTGTTTCTCGCGTGACGTAATCGGGGGAGGATGCGTCACATCAAATGGTTATCTTTCATTAATACTCTAGCCGATAGTTGTTTAGTAATTCCTAATGCAACTATTTGGCGCCGGTCATAGTCGAGTTCATGATTTAATGAACGACTAGGGTTTTCGCGAATTAGTGCTGCACAGGCAATCCAATTTCCCATTGTGAAGCTTATTCGGATAGGATGAGTTTTCGGCGAATTGTGGACTTGAAGACAAGTCATGCTCGAGCGTCGGCGCTATCAGAGAACGATAGTATTCAAGGCTGCCACACTAATGTTGGCTGGCGATTCGACACTGTGTTGTATCGTCCGTGATCTGAGCAATCATGGGGCCTGCTTGCAACTTTCAAGCACTGCGGACCTTCCAGATGAATTCGACCTTACTTTCGATGCGGGCCGTACGTTGAGAAAATGCGGCGTCGCTTGGCAGACCCTGACGAACGTTGGCGTGTCCTTCGAGTAGATCTATTGCGGGGAGTTCAGGTTAGTTCCAAGCGGTCATGCGATACTGGCGCTGCTGCACTCTCGGCAACTTGCGAGAACGCTCGCACAAGAGCGCCCTCGAGTTTACCTTCCATTTCTTTGAGGATTTTAAACGCCGCCGCCGGTTCCATGGCCTGCTTATACCGCCGGCGTTCGATCAGCGCCGCATAGACATCGCAAATCGTCACCAAGCGTACCAGATCATTGATTTGCGGGCCGACGAGGCCGTCCGGATAGCCGCTTCCGTCGAGCAATTCGTGATGCCGGAGCACGACTTCGAGTATCTCAGGTTCGTATTCGCCTTGTCCGCGCAGGAGTTCGTGGCCAATTCTGGCATGGGTGCGCATGATTGTAATTTCTTCGCTCGTCAAAGTCCCAGACTTGTTCAAGATAGCTAGCGGGATCTTGGCCTTGCCGAGGTCGTGCAGTAGGGCTGCCCTTGTGACGTTTTCCTGATCGTTCTTCGCGAACTGCAGGCCGGCGGCGAACGCCGCGGCGAGGCCGGTGACCAGGAGGCAGTGCTGGTAGGTGGCCTCGTCATACGTCCAAACAACGTCGAGCCAATGCCGGATACCGCCTTCGGCAATCGCGGCCATGGCAGACGCTGTCGCGTTGTCGACACTCGCCTTACTGACACGTTCGCCACGTGCGGCCGCACTAAAGATGGTTCCAAACTGGTACCGGGCTCGCTCGATGTCCTGTGCTGGTGTCAAGCTTTTAGCCGGAACGACCCGAGGGATCGTCGATCGAATAATCGGCGCAAGTGCGGCGCAAATTTCGGAAACCGATAAATCCGCGGGGAGCAGGAGGGTTGCACCAACGGCAACGGCTTGAACACGTTCTAGGTGACTGTGGTCCTGCAGCAGGGCGACGATCGGCACTGCCATTTCGCGAGGCCGCAACAAGTGGTGACGTAGTCGCTCAATGTCTGTGGGATGGCGAAAGCCGACATCGGTAATCACCGCGGCCACGGGTTCCGCAGTGGTCTGCTCTTCATACAATTCGATCATTCGACACGCGTAACGATCGCCGAGCCGGTGAGCCAATTCCTGGCTTCTGGCTGGACGATCCGAAATCAAAAGGATCGCGTGGTCGCTGGACATGGATGTTGCACAGGACTTGCCGAAGGCTTTCAGATCGAACTGGGACCAAATCCCATATTGGCCGAAACATACCAATATTTGGTAAAGCGCTGATTGTGGCCGCAGCCAGCCTCGCGCTTGCCGGGCATGATCTGCTCAATTCTGTGGTGGCGATAAAAGTGTCCGCCCAAACATATTCCGTACAATGAGCAAACGGTTTCGGATCGTGATGAAAAGGTCAGTGACGTCTCGCAAACGGCTGCTTTCGGCTGGATGGACTGCACTTCCCATTGAATGCTAGCCCACGCGATCGAGGCGTCGACCGCGACCTTGAAATCAGACACGGCGTACGCTTGGTCGCACGACTTAGTTGTTCAGAAAATAAGTGAGGCAGCCTTGATTGCGACCGCCTTGCTGTCCTCGCCCATTTTCAGTGAATTGGGATGCGCACAGCTGACTCGTGGTCTGCTTTGGTGAACTATGCGTGTGCGTTGTCGCTGTCGGACGAAAACTGAACTCCAATTTTATCTTGGCAACTCCAGACAACCCGGCACAAGTAACGTGGATGCCCGTGACGCGACAGCCAAAGACTAAATATGTCAGGAATGTCGTCGCCTACCT
>Ga0308309_10002949_pt1 | contig 10163 bp, 11 predicted proteins | sample HubBroMetageWFT5_FD_192491 | JGI IMG/M metagenome (GOLD analysis project Ga0308309, IMG submission 192491) | Warmed and freeze-thawed soil microbial communities from the Hubbard Brook experimental Forest, New Hampshire - Hubbard Brook CCASE Soil... | ecosystem: Environmental > Terrestrial >... | reverse complement strand
AGGGTGAGGGGCAGTGCCGATAAAATCCGGCCGTTTGCGAAGTATTGTGTTACTGGCAGTGGCGCTAGTGTTGGTTGCCGTCATGCCGGCGGCTTCCCGCGCTGGCGAGGAGACCGTGCGGATCGGGTGGTTGTCGCGGGCGGTGAAGCGGACATTGCCGCTCTCCTACCTCGACCAGCCGCCGCAGGATGGAGGCATCCAGGGCGCGCGGCTCGGCATTGCCGACAACGACACGACCGGCCATTTTACCGGCCAGTCGTTCACGTTGACCGAGGCAATCGTACCGGAGGGCGGCGATGTCGCCGCGGGCTTCCGCGAGCTCGCGGCAAAGGGCGTCCGGCTCGTCGTTACCGACTTGGCGGCGCTGGAGCTGTTGTCGGTCGCCGGCATGCCGGAGGCGACCGGGACCACGTTTTTCAATGCCGGCACTGCAGACGATCGCCTGCGCGGCGAGGATTGCCGCGCCAACATTCTGCATTTGCTGCCGAGCCGGGCGATGCTTGCCGACGCACTGGTGCAATACCTGGTCGTCAAGCGGTGGCAAGGCCTTTTGCTGGTCGTGGGCCGTGGCGGCGGCGATCGCGAATTCGCGGACGACATTCGCCATGGCGCACTGAAATTCCAGGCGCGGATCGTCCAGGAAAAACCCTGGACGTTTGTCCCGGGCGCGCGCCGCACCGACACCGGCCACTTCGCGATTCAGGCCGAGGTTGCACGCTTTACGCAGGGCGTCAGCTACGACGTTCTGGTCGTTGCCGACGATGAGGACGAGTTCGGCGATGATCTCTCCTACCGCACTTTCGACCCGCGTCCGGTGGCCGGGACCCAAGGCCTCGTCCCGACGGCGTGGGCGCGGCCGCACGAGCAATGGGGCGCGACCCAGCTGCAGGAGCGGTTCCTGCACCAGGCCAAACGCTGGATGACTGACCGCGACTACGCCGCCTGGATGGCGGTGCGGGCGATCGGAGAAGCGGCAACGCGGGCGAAATCGGCCGACCCTGTAACCATCGTCGCCTTTATGCGGAGCGACCGGTTCGAGCTCGCCGCGTACAAGGGTGCCCGCCTCAGCTTCCGATCCTGGGATGGCCAGCTGCGCCAGCCGGTGCTGCTCGCCGATGCGCGCTCGCTTGTTTCGGTATCGCCGCAGCCGGGTTTCCTGCACCAATTCTCCGAGCTCGATACGCTCGGGATCGACAAGCCGGAGACCAAATGCCGAATGGGCTGATCGCGGCTGTAGCGATCTCTCTCTGTTGCGCGGCCCGGATCACGGCGGCGGACACGATCTACGTCTCGAACGAGAAGGACAACACGGTCACGGTCGTGGATGGCAAGACTCTCGAACCCATCAAGACGATCCCGGTCGGCCAGCGCCCGCGCGGCATCCTGCTCTCCAAGGATGCGAAGTCCCTCTACATCTGCGCCAGCGACAGCGACCATATCGAGGTACTCGACCTCGCCAGCGACAAGATCGCGCGTACCTTGCCGAGCGGCGCAGACCCGGAGTATTTCGCGCTCGATCCCACCGGCAAGTTGCTCTATGTCGCCAACGAGGACGACAACCTCGTCACCATCGTCGACATCGACCGCGGCGAGGTTGTCACCGAGATCCCGGTCGGGGTCGAGCCGGAGGGGATGGGCATCAGTCCCGACGGGAAATATCTCGTCAACACCTCGGAAACGACAAACATGGCGCATGTCATCGACACCGCCACACGCCAGGTTGTCGCCAACATCCTCGTCGACAGTCGCCCGCGCCGCGCCGTATGGACCGCCGACGGCGCGCAGTTCTGGGTTTCGGCCGAAATCGGCGGGTCGGTCAGCGTCGTCGACGCCGCAAAACGCGAGATCGTAAAGCGAATCACCTTCGCCGTTCCCGGGGTGCCGACCGAAGCGATCCAGCCGGTCGGGATCGCGATCACGCGCGACCGCAAGCTCGCCTTTGTCGCGCTCGGGCCGGGCAACCGCGTTGCCGTCATCGACGCGCAGAGCTATGAAGTCCTGAAGTATCTGCTGGTCGGACAACGGGTATGGAGCCTGGCCTTCAACCTGGATCAGAGCCGGGTCTACACGACGAACGGGGTCAGCAACGACATCTCGGTGATCGATGTCGCATCGCTCAAGGTGATCAAATCCGTTCCCGTCGGCCAGGCTCCCTGGGGCGTCGTCTCCCGCCCGTGAGGCGTTCATGAGCATTACACCGGCACTGGCGGTCGAGGGGCTCGGACATCGCTTCGGGCCGCGGCGGGTCTTGAAAGATGTCTCTTTCTCGGTCGCCCCCGGCGATTTTACCGTGCTGCTCGGGCTGAACGGCGCCGGGAAGACGACATTGTTCTCGCTTGCCACCCGGCTCTACGCCCAGTCCGAGGGCACGATCCGCATCTTCGGCATGGACATTCGCGAGCGGATGCTGGAGTGCCTGCGGCAAATGGGGATCGTGTTCCAGCAGCCGACCCTCGATCTCGACCTCTCCGTCGAGCAGAACCTCTACTATCATTGTGCCTTGCATGGCTTGTCGCGTCGCGACGCAGCCAGACGGATCGCGGCCGAGATCGAGCGCGTCGGGCTTGTCGACCAACGCCGCGACAAGACGCGGCAGCTGAGCGGTGGTCAGCGGCGCCGTATCGAAATCGCGCGCGCTTTGTTGCACCAGCCGCGCCTTTTGCTGCTCGACGAGCCGACCGTCGGGCTCGACATCGCCAGCCGGCAATTCATGCTCGACCATGTCCGCCGGCTCTGTCGAGACGAAGGCCTGGCCGCCCTTTGGGCCACGCATCTGATCGACGAAGTCGGGGAGGGCGCGCGGGTCGTCGTGTTGCACAAGGGCGAGGTGCTCGCCGACGGCGCAGCCGCCCAGCTGCTCGGACAAATGCGAGCGTCATCGATGCGCGCGGTGTTCGAAACCCTGGTGCAGGAGCGCGAAGCGGCATGAGGCCGATCCATTACCTGCGCTGCTTTTTCGGGATCGCGATGCGCGAGTGGTTGCGCTTTCTGAACCAGCGCGGCCGTTTCTTTTCCGCGCTGGTACGGCCCCTCGTGTGGCTGGCGATCTTCGCCACCGGTTTTCACTTCGTGCTCGGCGTATCGATCATCCCGCCCTACGAGACCTATGTCCCCTACTCGGTCTACATCGCACCGGGCCTGATCGCGATGATCCTGATGTTCAACGGCATGCTGAGCTCATTGTCGATGGTCTATGACCGCGAGATGGGGAGCATGCGGATCCTGATGGTGAGCCCGCTTCCACGCTGGTTTCTTTTGACCTCCAAGCTGCTCGCCGGTGTCATCGTCTCGATACTGCAGGCCTACGCCTTCCTGGCGATCGCGTTGATCTGGGAAATCGAACCGCCCTGGTACGGCTATGTCGCGGTGCTGCCCGCGCTCGTTTTATCGGGGCTGATGCTGGGAGCGCTCGGGTTGCTGCTGTCCTCGGCGATCCGCCAACTGGAAAACTTCGCCAGCGTCATGAATTTTGTAATTTTTCCGATGTTCTTCGCGTCCTCCGCTCTTTATCCGCTTTGGCATGTCAAGGAAGCGAGCCTAATTCTCTACGACATTTGCGAGATGAACCCGTTCACTCACGCCGTCGAGCTGATCCGCTTCGCTCTTTATGGTCAGCTCGAGCCGGTCTCGGCAGTCGTTCTCGTCGCTACGACCGCGGTCTTCCTGACTTTGGCCGTCTACGGCTACGACCCGGCGAAAGGCCTGATGGCGCGCCGCGCCGCCGAGTGAGGGTGTGTCGCAAATTTGCCTTTTGGGTGATGACGCTGGGTCTGGCTCTGGCTGCCGCTGTAAATGCCCGCTCGGCGCCGCCGCGGGCGGAAGACCCGGATTGGCCCTGCCAGCAGTGGTTGGTCCCGAAGCTGACCGCGGCGGGGTATTGGAGCGGGCCGGCACTGGAGGGTCTCGGCGACTGGCGCGCGGACCCCGCGATTGCCGATCTAGTTCGGCGCCTCGCGCCGCGGCGGGTCTCGACGCAAGAGGGGCTGCCGGAGATAGCCGCCTTTGTGCGGAGCGTGTCGAATGACCGCCCTCGCCGCCTTGCTCTCGCTTTTCGCGGGCTCCTCGAAGAGACCGATCGGGAACGCGCCGGCCTCATCGAACAGCTGAAAGAGATCGGGCGGCGCCAGCATGAGCTGGCCGATCTCGTCGCTCGGCTCGCGACCGAACTCAACGCGATCCCGCCCGACGCCCAAGGCGAAGCCGCCGCCAAGCGCAGCGACTTGCAGCAGCGTCATGATTTCACGGCACGCAATTTCGAGGAGATCCAGCGGACGATCCGTTACGCCTGCGAAGCGCCGGTCGCGCTGGATGCCCGCCTGGGGGCGTGGGCACGGGTACTGCAGGAGGCAGCTTCCCAATGAGCGCTACGATCTCTTTGGTGGACTAAGTCCCTTCACTGTCTCGAGGCCTCGAACATTCTTTAGGACCGCACCCCCGAGATCGGCTTCGGTGGCATCCGCACCGGTCAGATCGGCGTCCGTCAGGTCGGCCCCGGAAAGATCGGCTCCCATCAAATTAGCCCTGCTCAGATTGGCTCCGGTCAGATCGGCAAACCGCATCAGCGCACGACTGAGATCCGCTCCGGAAAAGTTTGCTCCCGATAAGTTGGAGCCCGACAGGTCGGCTCTCATCAATCCCATGGACTGGTTTTTCATATCGGCGCCCATCTTCGCATTTGTGAAATTGGCGCCGCTCAGATCGAAACGGCTCAGCCGGGCAATGATGCGGGCACCGGAGAAATTGGCGTCTCTGAAAACCGGCGCCTCGGCAGGAGAGATGTCCAGACCCGAGGACACGACGAGGCCGAGGAGGCTCGCATTCGACAGGTCGACGTTCGTGAAATTCGCCCGCATGATCCAGGCGAGGTCGAGCTTCGCACCGGAAAGATTGGCGCCGGAAAGGTCCGCCCCGACCAATTTCGCACCAAAAAGGTTCACCCCGGACAGGTTCGCCCGTTTGAAGTCCAGATTGCTCAGATCGATACTTTCGAGCGATTTTCCGGAAAGATCGGTAGGCTTGTCGGGGGATGCCGAAGCCAGGATCTCACGAACCTGCGCGGCATTGAGATCGGCCCCTACAGAAGGCGAGGTCGCAAGCGCCAGCAATACCCACACGCAGCCAAGCGCTCTTTTCATACCGGTCACTCTGCCGGTTCCGCGTTCTGCATCGGCAACTTTGCCGCGTCCCAGCCGTCGGTGCCGTCGCGGTACCAGTAAATCTGCGTATAGCCCCAGCTCGCCGCCCGTTTCGCTGCGTTCCAACTCATCCAGCAATCGGCCAGGCAATAAAACACGACTGCGGCATCTTTGCGGAGCTTGGTGGCCGTCGCGAGATGGTCTCGAAAATAGCCTTCTACGTCGGGGCTGAGCGCACCGCGGCCGATATCGGGGAGCCACAGGCTGCCCGGAATGTCGCGGTGCGGCAGCGGCATCCACAATGCCGACGGCGGCAGGTTTTCCGGCCGCCGCGGGGCAGGAAGCACATCGATCCAAACTGCCGCTCTGCTCTCCCACAATTGGTGAGCGGCGTCGGTGTCGAGCATTACCCCGCCGGCAACCGTCGCCGGGCTCGGCGCGCGATAGTCGTCCATCCGGTAGCCTTCCGGCTCGGGGGGCTGCGCATGCGCGACGAGATTGGCGATAAAGGCGAACGCGAAAGAGAGACAGCGCCCAGCCCTCAAGGGCCCGCGAGCTCCCCCTGCTCGTTGAGCAACGGAACGCCGTAATCGCGCAGGATGGCGGTCATGTCCCGCTGCCGTTTGAGGATCGCAGCGTTGATGCGGCGCCGCCACTCGCGTTCGTTTGCTCTAACTCCCATTGCGATGTGGTATTCCATGCGTGCGGCGCCCGGCTCGTCCTTGAGCGGAACCATGGTGAGTGGCAGATTATCATGCTTGCGGTAGTAGCCGGCGATCGGCCCCCACAGAAAGCCGACGTCGATCGTACCATCGATCACGTCCTGGACCATCTGGTGGGTCGGCGATTCGGCGCGCGTGTCGACAGTCAAAGCGTAGGGCTTTGTGTGGGACATCAACTCGTGGCGCACCAGAAGGTCTGCCGGAGGAGTTCCGGCGACGACACCAAGGCGCAGACCCGTCAGGCGTGCATCTTGCGCCCCCTCGATCGCGAGAGCTTTGTCCGAACGGTAGAACATCACATAGGTGGTAAAGTAGTAAGGGTTTGTCGTCTGCATGATCTCGTCGCCGGCGACCGTCCCCATCACAAGATCACAAAGACGCGCGCGCAGCGTGTTGCGCACGAACCCGATGACCTGCGGGAACCACGCGTAATCGACCTTGAGGCCGAATTCGCCGCCCATTAGCTCGGCGATCTTGTTCTCAAACCCTTCTTTCTTTTCGTCAGAGTACGGCAGGTTGTTCGGATCGGCGCAAACCTTGAGCTCGCTGCGGTCGACTGTGTCGCTGGTCTGCGCGCCGGCCGGTCCGCCTAGTAAAATCCCGCCTAGTAAAATCCCGCCGAGCAGCGCCGTCGCAATGTCCTGCCACCCATCGGTGTGTCCTTCGAGACGGCCCCTTCGGGGCCTCTTCAGGATGAGGTGATTTTGTAATCCCATTAGAGGCTTACCTCATGCTGAGGAGCGCCGGAGGCGCGTCTCGAAGCACGCACGGCGGTGCTCACCAATCAATCTCCGATGCGGGGCGGGCGGCCGCGGCCCAAGACGCCATCGGCGCGGGCCTTCAGATAAGCCCAGATGTCGTCGAGATAGGCGACGACATCCTCGACCTCGCCGAAGGGTGGCATCACGTTCTCGCTGGCGGAATTGACGTTCGTGCGGCCGTTGACGACGATTTCGTTGAATTCGTCCTGCGTCATGTGCTTGGCCGAGTCGACCAGCGATGGCGCATAGGAGCTGCCGGCTCCGTCCGGCCCGTGGCAGCGCAGGCATGATTCCGTGTAGCGGCGCCACCCGTTGAACGTCTTCTTGTCGACTTTGCCGTCTGTAACCGTATAAGGCTTATCGGTCGATTGGTCGGCTCCGGCCGTCGGCACTAAACCGGTCCCGAGAACCAACGCCGCAGCAAGGCCAAACGACCGCGCAAACCCACTCACCAAGTACCTCCAGAAGAAAGAGCCGGCATCCACTGAGGGACGCCGGCCCCGGTGTCTTCGTCAACCTAACCGAGGGTTACTCGGGGAGGCCGAATACCGTCAGGACACCGCCGAGCTGAGTATAGTTGGCCAAGGCTTTATAGGCCCCAACGGCGCCGAGCCCGTCGGTGTCCTTGGTGAGACCCGCCGCCATACCGATGCCGGCCCAGCCGCCAACGCCCGACAGCACGGCAATGTATTGCTTGCCGCCATGGGTGTAGGTGTTGACGTTGCCGATGATCCCCGAGGGGGTCTTGAACCGGTAGAGCTCCTTGCCGCTCTGCATATCGACCGCCTTCAAATAACCCTCGAGGGTACCGTAGAAGACGACATCGCCAGCGGTGGCGAGTGCGCCCGACCATACCGAGAAAGGCTCCGGATCCGACCACACGATCTTGCCGGCGCTGGGATCCCAGGCGATGAAGTTGCCGAGGTTATTGTCGCCCTGCGGCGGGAACATCGACAATGTCGCCCCGACATAGGGCTGACCGGCGGTGTACGAGACCTTGAACGGCTCGTAATCCATGCAGACGTGGTTCGTCGGAACGTAGATGAGCCCAGTCTTCGGCGAGAAGGCGGCCGGCTGTTGGTCTTTCGAGCCGAGCGCGGCGGGACAGATCCCTTTGGTGTTCTTATCCTCGCCTTGAGCTTGGGTGCTGTACTGCTTGACGACCTCGGGCCGACCGGTCTGCATGTCGACGTGAGTGGCCCAATTGACCTTCGGGTCGAACTTCTCGGCGACCAGCAGCGCCCCGGTTTCGCGGTTGAGAGTGTACGCGAAGCCGTTGCGGTCGAAGTGGACGAGCGCCTTGGTCGGCTGGCCCTTCACATTGATGTCGGCCAGGATCATCTCGTTGACGCCGTCGTAATCCCACTCGTCATGCGGCGTCATCTGGAAGACCCATTTGGCGACGCCGGTGTCGGGATTGCGGGCAAATATGGTCATCGACCATTTGTTGTCGCCCGGCCGCTGCGCTGGGTTCCAAGTGCTGGGATTGCCCGAGCCGTAATAAATCAAGTTCAGCTGCGGGTCATAGGAGTACCAGCCCCAGGTATCGCCGCCGCCGATCTTCCACTGGTCGCCTTGCCAAGTCTTCAAGGACGAATCCTTGCCGACGGGCTTGCCGAGCTCGGTGGTGTTGGCATCGAACAGGATCTGGTCGTCGGGGCCGACGGAGTAGGCCCGCCACGCCTTTGACCCATCCTTGAGGTTGTAGGCGGTGACGTGTCCGGGCACGCCGAATTCGCCGCCGCTGATGCCGACGATGACCTTGTCTTTGACGACCATCGGGGCGTTGGTCATTGTTTCGCCCTTCTTCGGGTCGCCGTTCTTGACGCTCCAGACCACCTGACCGGTCTTGGCGTCGAGCGCCGCGACGGTCGTGTCGGCCTGTTCGAAAATGATCTTGCCGTCGCCATAGGCCACACCCCGGTTGACCGTATCGCAGCACATCACCGGGATGACCGTCGGATCCTGCTTTGGTTCATACTTCCAGAGGATCTGGCCATTCTTGTTGAGGTCGAGCGCGAAGATGTTGTTGGGGAACGGGGTATTGACATACATAACGTCCCCGATAACGAGAGCGCCGCCCTCGTGACCCCGCAACACGCCCGTCGAGAACGTCCATAACGGACGAAGATTCTTGGCGTTGTCCTTGTTGATCTGGTTAAGCTCGCTGTAACGCCAGTTCGCATAGTTGCCGGTGGGCATGGCCCATTGGTTCGGGTCTTTCGAGAGCTTCATCAGCTCATCATTGGCGCTGGCGCCACCCGCGACGAGCGCGAATGCCGAGAGCGCGAGCCAGAATCGTGATGATTTCATCGCCTTCTTCCCTCCCGCCTTCTTACGTAATGGTTAAGGCGGCGATGCTATTTCACTTCGCGTTAACGCACAAGCGCTACGCCGGCCTTTGCCGCGGGACGTTGTGTTCGCACCGCCAGCGCGACAGCATCCATTTCGGATGCTCGGCGAGCCATTCCGCGGCATAGTGTTGGCCCCGCACCAGGCAAGCTTCAGGCGAAAGATCCTCGATTGGACGCTGCTCGGTGCAGGAAGCAGGCGCACTTTGCAGGCAAAAGACGAGCACAAGCGCTGTCAATGGATATTCCTTTCAATGGACGCCAGCAGAACGAACCTGGCCGGGCTTATTATCCCTATTACTCGGCGATCGGCCTCCTCGTGCTCTTGCTCGCGGCAGGATCCGCCCACGCCGAAGGCAACGATTACCCGACCACTGCCCGCGCCGATTACGTGATTGGGTGCATGGCGGCCAACGGCAATACCCACGAGGCGCTTCTGAAGTGCTCCTGCGCGATCGACACGATCGCCTCGGTGATGCCCTATTCCCATTACGAGCAGGCCGAAACCGCGCTAAGCCTGCAGGCCGGCGGTGGGGTCGGCGGGCGGGTCGGCCTGTTCCGCGACCCGCCGCAGATCAAGGCGGTCATCGAAGAGCTGCACCGGTCCCAGGCGGAGGCCAATCTCCAGTGCCGGTAAAAGCAAACGCTGCCGCGCTCACATCTGCGCTGCCGCCGGAACGGGCCAGCTTTGACCGAAGCGCCGCTGGCTGCTGTCGAGGATTTCAGCCTTGATCACCCCCGCGGCTGCCGGGTCGGCCGGGCGGAAGCTGAAGTTGAAGCTCGGATCCTCGCTGATCGCTATGTCGGACTCGAGGCGAAATACCTGCTCGCCGTTATAGGTGACGTCGAGCGTCTGCATGAAATCGGCGGGGATATAGTTGCGCGTGACCTGATCCATCTGCAGCCCCGAACTGTTCGGATGGCTGATCAACAGCTTGGCTCTTATGGGCTCATCCGGCCTCGATCGGTCGGCGAGGCTAAGTTTCATCTTGCCGAGGCGTTCGAGGGCGAGGGCCTGGTCCTTGCCGGCGGGCGCTGAGCAGCCGCCGGCCGCCTTGATGAACCGCGCCACCGCGTAAAGCCGGCCGTCCGCAGTTTCGACGACAGCATGGAGATAGGTGTAGTCGTCAATGCGAACCCGGGTCGAAATTTCCCGTGCGTCTGCGATCGGCCCGAGCTCTAAATGAGCCGCCA
>Ga0308309_10002948_pt1 | contig 10163 bp, 8 predicted proteins | sample HubBroMetageWFT5_FD_192491 | JGI IMG/M metagenome (GOLD analysis project Ga0308309, IMG submission 192491) | Warmed and freeze-thawed soil microbial communities from the Hubbard Brook experimental Forest, New Hampshire - Hubbard Brook CCASE Soil... | ecosystem: Environmental > Terrestrial > Soil... | reverse complement strand
CCGCCCGAGAAAGTTTCCCCAGGTGAGCCGGCGCGATCAGCGCCGTCTGCGACAAAACCTGCAGCAAAATCTCTCGCGACAATCCCGCCTTTTCCCCCATTGCCGCCGCTTCCGCAATCGCCTGCATTTCAATGCCGAGGATCGCGTTTACCACCAGCTTCATGGTTGTCCCGGCCCCGCTCGGCCCCAGATGAAAAAACTTCGCCGCAATCGCTTGAAAAATGGGCTGTGACGCCTGAAATATGTCTGCATTCCCCCCAGCCAGCAGGGTGACGGTGCCCTGCTCCGCCGCCGGCGTGCTCCCCGAAATGGCCACATCCAGCGCCTGCACGCCCGCCTGCAAGGCTTTGCTTGCCAGTTCGCGCGAAGTGGCCGGAAGAATCGTGCTCATCTCAATCACGATCGCCCCCGGCTTGGCATTCTCTAGGACTCCGCCAGCCCCGAGGTAGACATCGCGCACGGCCTGATCGTTAGTAAGGCACGAAAGAACCACATCGACCGGCCGCGCGAGTTCCGCCACCGAAGCGCAGGCTATAGCGCCCTTCGCCTGAAGCGCCGCCCCCTTCGCTGGGCTTAAATCAAACACGGATACTTCATATCCCGCGGCCAGCAACCGCGCCACGATGCGGCTGCCCATGCCGCCGAGGCCGATAAAACCAAGCTTGGTGGTTCTTGCTGTAAGTGAATTCATGTCAACCCTCCCGAAAAAATAGCACCCAGGTCAATTTGGACAACTCTGAGTAGTGCAAGGTGAATTCCATCTCCTGCCAAGGCCGGCCTGCTGCAGGTTCTTTTCTTCAAATGAGTTAGCAGAAGTCGAAGAACCCGTGCCCCGCCACCGCGCTTCCCAGCCGACAGTCGTGACGATTAGCAGGCATCCCTTCGCAGTGCGTTCTTGCTTTGCACCGCCAGAAGCGGGCAAATCTTCGGGAAACGAAGACTGGATCAATCCGAGAACGGGGGGAAATGGATTGGTTCCAAAACATTCTTCATCTTAATCACCATGAGCGTTAGATCGTCGTCCAGGGAATCCCGCTGGGTGAAGGCGGCGACGTCTCGCCAGAGCTGATCGCAAATCTCTCTCGCGCTCCCGCTCGAATGCTGGCGAACCGATTCCAACAAGCGCTTGGTTCCAAACTCGTTCACCCCTCTATCACTGGCATCCGTCAGCCCGTCCGTGTACCAGACCATGATGTCGCCCGGCGCCAGCGTGATTTCCTCGAGCGAACATTCCATCTCCGGCGACATGCCCACAGGCGTCCAGGAGGCGTCCAGCCAAACCGCCTCCCCGCCATCTGCACGGACCAGCAGCGCCGGGTTGTGCCCGCAATTGATGTACTTCAGCTTGCCATTGCGCGGATCGAGCTCCCCAAGAAGCACGGTGACAAATCGCCCGTCGTCCTGCAAAGCGTACAGCTCCTTATTCAGGTGACTCGCAACCTCGCACAGCTTTCGCGGTTCATTCGTCTCAAGCTGCACAGCTGCAGCGGTCGCCGACATCAGCAGCGCTGCGGCGACGCCCTTGCCGGAAACGTCCGCAATCACCAGCCTCATTCTTCCATCCGGCCGCGCAAGGTAATCGTAGTAGTCGCCTCCCACCACCCTAGCCGGATGCATGTCGCCTGCGATTTCAAATCCCGCCGTATCAAGATCGCTGCTCGGCAGAAAAAGCCGCTGGACCTCCGCCGCCAATTCCACTTCTTTCAGCAGTTCGTCACGCTGGTGGCGGGTCAAATCATTCAGAGCGTTCCGTTGCGCAACAAACCACTGAAGAACTGCCACCACGAAAGCAAATCCGACGAGCGCCGCCAGATTGTGCAGGATGCGTCCCTGAACATTGTGGATTGGCGGGCCAAAAAGATCGTGGAATAAAATGCAAACAACGACGATTCCATACGTCAATCGCGGCGACAAAAGAATCGCGCTGAAGGAAAGCGGCAATATATAGAGGTAGCCGAGCGAAACCCCTTCCACCCGGTTGTCGGCGTAGGCCACGCAAGCGATCGCCGCCACCACCACCAGAAACGCCCACCAAGTGGAAGATTTCAAGGCCATGATCGTGTTAGCCGCGACTCGCGCTACCCGATTGCCGGCATTGCCCACCCACACCGATAACGTGCCGCGGGGATCGTTGAGCGACCCGGAGGTCTTGCGAAGATCAGATTCCACCTCAAAACTTGTGCCCATAATTTGCCGTCGTGACTAGATGCACCCCGCATGCCAGTTGATGCATTTATCAGGGGCCCGGAATCCTTCTCAAATCAGTGGGTTAAAGGAGCCGGAAACGAAAAACCCCAAGGTGAAGTGCTATGACACGTCGAAGTGTGGTCACCGCGCCGATATGGAGGCTCACCGCATCCAATTCGAATCCCGGGCCCGGCCTGATTTGCGGGTGAGGTGTCTCTCCGGGCCCTCGATGGGCGCGACGGGAGGATAAGCACGATGGACAGGACAGCGCAAACGCTTCATCAGTGCCACCTCGCCCTGTTACGCGCCACGGACGAAAATGAGCTGCTGCAATCGATCTGCCGCATCCTCGCCGAAGTCGGCGGCTTTCGGATGGTGTGGGTGGGCTACCCCCAGAGCGATGCCGAAAAATCGATTCGTCCCGTTGCCTATGCCGGACACGACAACGGCTACCTGGCGGCCGTTTCCGCAACCTGGGCCGATGACGAGCGCGGCCAGGGTCCTGCGGGCACAGCATTGCGGACCGGGAAGCCAGCTTGGGCGAAAAACATTCGCGACGAACAAAGTTTTGCGCCCTGGCGAGAAAAAGCGCTGGCGCACAGCTACGCATCCTCACTCGCCTTGCCGCTCGCCGGCGGCGCAAACATCTTTGGCGTGTTGTCTCTCTACTCTGCCGAAACCGGGAAATTCAATGAGGCAACCTTCGAACAGTATGTAGAGTTTGCCGAGAATCTTGCCTTCGGAATCTCCACCATTCGCACCCGCGAGGATCAAAAAAGATCCGATGAAGCGCTCCAGAAAGCCTTCGAAGAAATCAAAGCCCTCAAAGACAAGCTCTACGAGGAAAATCTGGCCCTGCGCGAAGAATTGGACCAGGCCTCGATGTTCGAAGAAATCGTTGGATCCTCCCCGGCCCTTCAGGAAGTGTTGTCGCAGGTGGCGAAAGTCGCCCCCAGCGATTCCACCGTTTTGATTACCGGCGAAACCGGCACCGGCAAGGAACTCGTCGCACGGGCCATTCACAAGCGCTCCCAGCGGGCCAGCCGCGCGTTTGTCAGCGTAAACTGTGGCGCCATTCCGTCTTCGCTTATCGCCTCCGAACTCTTCGGCCATGAAAAGGGCGCCTTCACCGGAGCCTTCCAGAGGCGCATTGGCCGCTTCGAACTGGCCGAAGGCGGCACGTTATTTCTCGACGAAGTCGGCGAGCTCCCATCGGAAACGCAGGCTACTTTGCTGCGTGTTCTTCAGGAGCGCGAATTCGAACGCGTCGGGAGCAGCAAACTGATTTCTGCCAATGTCCGCGTCATCGCGGCCACGAATCGGGATCTTGGCGCCGCCGTTGCCGCCGGCTCGTTTCGCTCCGATCTTTTCTATCGCCTGAATGTTTTTCCGATTGACGTTCCGTCCCTCCGCCAGCGTTCTGAAGATATTCCGCTGCTCGTCAGTTATTTCATTGACCGCTATTCCGAAAAAATAGGGAAAAAGTTCATCAGCATCGAAAAGCGCTCCCTGGATCTTTTGGGGAATTACTCCTGGCCCGGCAACATCCGTGAACTCCAGAACATCATCGAGCGCTCCGTCATCCTCAGTGAGTCCGGAGGCTTCGCCGTGGATGAGAGCTGGTTCGCCGCGCAACCGGCTCCCTCCGACGGTCCCCGAAGTTCCTTCAACAAACGAATTCTGGACCAAGAACGGAAAATGATCGAAGCCGCCCTGGCCGAGGCGAACGGCCGCGTATCCGGAAGCTTCGGCGCCGCCGCGAAGCTGGGCATGCCCGCCTCCACGCTGGAATCGAAAATCAAGACGCTTGGCATCAAGAAAGCCAAATTCAAGCCGGCTTGATCCCTCCGTGTCATATCCCCGGTTTCCCTGCCGAATTCTCGGGAATTCCCGAAGATTCGTGACATCCGACTCACTCATTGCCACGCATCTCCCTTTAAATCAGTGCATTATGAATGGAATTCAGGTTGCCCTACCCCTCTCCGGATGCTTGGTCGAGGCCATGCTGAAGATATCGAGACGCGAAACTGGGGATGGCAGGGTTGAATACGCACTTTCCGGACGACTTCAATTTAAGCATGTCAATGAGCTTCGGAATCTCATCCGAGAGGAAGAGCGCAACGTGGCTCTCGATCTTCGCGAGGTCAATTTGTTGGATCGCGAGGCCGTTGAGTTTCTCGTGGTCTGCGAAAGGGATGGCGTCTCGGTCCGCAACTGTGCGCCCTATATCCGCGAGTGGATCACCCGGGAAGCAAGTCGCCAGAATTTCCCATATCCCGGGGAAGAGGGCTGAGGGGTCGCACAGGTTACACCGTGTTCTTGTCGCAATTGTATTTTTTTTAAGGAGGACAAAATGGCTTCCACAACTGTTTTATTTCAGACTTCCGCTCCCGCAACCTGGCAGGAAAACCCCTCCCACGAGTTTCGCGGTGCTGATCGAGCCTCGCAATTCACGGACGCGAAGCTGACTTCGCCATCATCGAATGCGCTGGACGTCACCGATGCCTTCGCAGGCCTGATCGGCTCAAGCGAAGCGATCCGGCGCGTGAAGGAGCAGGTGTGCACGGTAGCCCCGACGGATTCCACCGTCTTGCTCGAAGGAGAAACCGGCACTGGCAAGGAACTCGTTTCGCGCGCTGTCCACATCCTCAGCCAGCGCAAGCATCGCACTTTGGTCAAGTTCAATTGCGCCGCCATCCCGCATGGCCTCCTGGAGAGCGAGCTTTTCGGCCACGAACGCGGCGCCTTCACCGGCGCAATCGTCCGTAAACTCGGGCGTTTCGAACTCGCCGATCAGGGAACGTTGTTTCTCGATGAAGTCGGTGAAATTCCCTTGGAGCTTCAGGTAAAACTCTTGCGCGTTTTGCAGGAACAGGAATTCGAACGGCTCGGCGGCACGCAAACACAACGTGTCAACGTGCGTCTTGTGGCGGCCACCAACCGCAATCTGGCGGAAATGGTCTCCGATCAGGAGTTCCGCAGCGATCTCTATTTCCGCTTGAACGTATTTCCCATCACGATTCCTCCGCTTCGCGAGCGCACCGAGGATATTCCGCTGCTCGCGGAGCATTTCCTGAAAGAATATTCCTGCCGCATGGACAAGCGGATTGACACTATCCCCGAATCAACGATGCAAGGGTTGCAGCAACATCCCTGGCCCGGAAACGTGCGTGAACTCCAGAATTTCATCGAGCGCGCGGTCATCCTGACCAGCGGCGCAATCCTGCATGCTCCGCTAGAGGACCTGAAAATCCCCGCGGGCGCTCAACCGGTACCCGTCGTCACGTTGCGTCAAGCGGAATCCAGCCACATCCTGAAAATCCTTCGCGAAACAAATTGGGTTTTGGGCGGGCCGCGCGGCGCCGCGATCCGCCTCGGTCTTAAGCGCACCACGCTGGTCAGCAAAATGCGCAAGCTCGGATTGACGCGGCCTGTGCCGGGCATGGCGCTCTAATTGCGGGAACTGGTGGGCTTTCGGTCGGTCAGCGATGAGGAAGCGCATCGTGGTCGGCGCTTCACTCGAAGTTGTATTCTGAGTCTGAGGCCGCAAACAAAAAACGTCGGAGGAAAACTTGAACTCCAGAACTCGCTCCTATCTTTTTCTCGCGGCGCTCTGTGCGTCCCCAGCTATTTCCCTGGCACAGGACGCCCACTATCACAACGCGCCTGCCTCCACGGCTCAGCAGAAGAACCCGCTCGCAGGTCAACAAACAGCCGCCGCAGCAGGCGCAAAACTGTACGCGGTGAGCTGCTCGGCTTGCCACGGCGCAACCGCGCAGGGTAGCGGCAACATCCCCGCACTTTCCCAGGGTCCAACGCAAACGGCGCCTGATGGCGAAGTCTTCTGGTTCATCACCGTCGGCTCAGTCGGCAACGGCATGCCCGCCTGGGGCAGCCTATCCGAGGAACAGCGCTGGCAAATTGTCACCTACCTGAAATCTCTCAAGACCTCCGCAAACGAGAGCAAGCCCAGCGCACCGCCCGCGAAATTTACCCCCGTGACAACCAATGCGCCGCTTCCTGCGTCTCCTTACACGGATTTTCGCGTTGAACGGCCCGGAAAAATCCGCAAGATTACTGCTCAGGACCTCCCCGCACCCTACGTAACAGACTCGGCGAATAACGGCCCCCAACTCGTGTCGCGGCCCCAGGATGCGTGGCCAAAAGGGCCGGACGGCTTCACCGTCCAGCTCTATGCAACAGGGCTCGACAATCCGCGCCTGATCCGCACCGCCCCCAACGGCGATTTTTTCTTGGCTGAAAGCAGCAGCGGCAAAATCAAGGTCTTCCGTGGCATCACAGCCGATGGCAAACCCAGGGAGACCTCCGTCTTTGTGGAAGGCCTCAACCAACCTTACGGCATCGCCTTCTACCCGCCGGGAAACGATCCCCAGTGGATCTACATCGGAAACACAGACGCCGTCGTCCGCATTCCTTACAAAAATGGGGACCTTAAGGCCACCGGTGCGGCCCAGCACATCGCCGATCTTCCCTACGGCAGCGGACACTGGACCCGAGACGTACAATTTACCGCCGACGGCAAGAAAATGTTCGTCGCCGTAGGCTCGTCCTCGAACGTCGATGACCCGGATACAACACCCGCAGAAAAAAACCGCGCCGACATTTTGCAGTTCAATCCCGACGGCTCCGAGATGCGCGTCTATGCCTACGGAATCCGCAACGCCGGAGGCGGCCTGGCCATCAATCCCAAAACCAACGAGCTTTGGTGCTCCGTCAACGAGCGCGACGGATTAGGAGACAATCTCGTCCCCGACTACATCACCCACGTTCAGGACGGAGGCTTCTACGGCTGGCCTTGGTGGTACATCGGCGCCCATCAGGATCCACGCCACCAAGGCAAGCACCCCGAATTGAAAGACAAGGTGATCGTTCCGGATGTCCTCCTCCAGCCCCACTATGCTTCTCTCGAAATGACCTTCTATGAAGGCTCGCAATTTCCGGCCCAGTATCGCGGCGATATCTTCGCCTCCGAACACGGCTCGTGGAACCGCTCCGTCCGCGCCGGTTACGAAGTGATCCGTGTGCCCATGCACCAGACCGGCCGCGCCAGTGGCGAGTACGAAGATTTCATCACTGGGTTCGTGGTGGACAACGGCCACGTCTGGGGACGCCCGGTCGGCATCACCGTTGCTCCCGATGGATCGCTGCTCGTAACCGATGACGGATCGAATTCCATTTGGCGCATCAGCTACACGCGCGGCAACGCGCAAAAAAGCGCAAGCGAGCGGAAACATGCAAGCAATACCGCCAAGAGCGCGTCCAACTAAAATATTCCTGGTCGCCTCGCTCTGTCTCTTCGCGGTTCTGCTATTGGCCGCGTTCCAGTTCGGAGACAATAACGGCCTGAACAACATGACTTTCGCTCAAGTCCAGCGCCTTGTCTCTGACCTTCCCAAAGCGCAAAAAATGGCCAACGACGGGAACCTCGAACTTCTCGCCGGCAAACCTGTGCGTGGAGAACCCGCAACTCTCCGTGGCGAACTCACCGACGCCAATTGTTTTCTCGGCACCCACACCCACGCTTACGACCACGCCTTCTGCGCGAAATTCTGCGCCGCCGCCGGCGGTCCGCTCCTCTTCGTTGCCGACCAGGGCGGTCTTGTCTATGTCGTCCTGACCGCAAGCAACGGTGTGCCGCTTCCCGAAAGCGTTCTCAATCTCATCGGTGTGCCCGGGATCAAGGTGAAAGGCAGAACCTTCGACGCAAACGGCGTACATGCCCTCGCCATCGAAAGCGTCCAACCCTAACCTCAGCAGCCACTCGATAACGTATTGCTAATCAGTATGTTGAGGGCAAGCAATAGAATGAGCATCGCCCTCAACACGCATTACACTGGATGCAAGAGCCAGGGCGCGTTTTCGCTCGCTGCAGCCGACACCCCATGGGAACTTTCTGCCTGCTTTTCCGGAATTACTAAGGTTGAGGCAGAGTCCGTTTCCCCGCTTTCGCGTTACTTTGGCCGCCGGGCTTGCGTCTTTATAAACGTTCAGTTTCACTAAGGAAAACATAACCATGAATCGTAAGCATCTTTACTTATTGAGCTTTCTATTCCTATCGATTGGAGTTGCCAGCCCGGCGCAGACTTCGGATTCCCCATCCGCGTCCCAGGATCAAATTCAGGCTCCCGCCTCAGGCAGCGGCCGTGGCTCGGGACGCAGTGGCGCAAAAGACGGTCACGGAACCATCGGCAAAATTACCGCCGTCCACGGCAACTCGCTTCAGCTAATCAAGCCCGATGGCTCCACCGTAACCATCAACCTCACCGATAAAACCGAATACCGCAAAGATCGCCAGCCCGCCCAGATTTCCGACTTCAAAGTGGGCGATTTTGTCATGGCGCGCGGCGACGAAAACGCCGACCACTCCGTGACCGCTCAATCCCTCAACGGACGCTCCGCCAATGGCGGCGGCCCGGGCGGCGGCGCTGCATTCGGCGAGATGGGCAAGGACTTCGTCGCCGGTGTGGTGAAATCTGTTGACGCTCCGAAGCTGACTGTGTTGCGCGCCGACAACGTCACGCAAACGCTCGAGCTCAATGAAGACACCTCGCTTCGCAGAGGGCGCGAAAGTATCACCATGGCCGATATCAAACCCGGCGACCACATCGTCGTCCACGGCGGCTTGCAAAATAATGCCTTCGTTCCCAAAGCCGTTATCCTTCTTTCCGCCGAGCAGTGGGAGCGCCTGCAACAGTTTGCGCAAGGCCGCGCCGGTCAGGATGGCAATGCCCCTGCCAAACCGCCGGCCGGCAATCCGCCGCAGCAATAGCTCACGGAGGAAGTGCTAGTTGAAGCCCAAGTTTCGCGGCGTATTCACGCTTCCCCTGCTCGGGTTGCTCCTCGCCCCGCGCGGGCACGCGCAAGACGCCCCGCCCGCCGCGACGCAACCCAGCCCTGTAGCCATTGGCGTGGCACAGGCCGACCCGCAAAACGCTCCGGCGCCTTCGTATGAAATCTCCGGGACCGCTCGCAGCGGCAAAACTCCCTTGCCCGGCGCCACCGTAACCGCTTCGAACACGCTCACCGGCATAAAATATTCCGCCGTCACCGACGCCGAAGGCAAATTTTCCTTCTCGGGCGTCGCCCGCGGCCGCTACGTCTTGCGCATCGAATTCATGGGCTTCTCTCTCTTTACCCAGGAAGTCGTCCTCAATCCCACAAGTCCTTCAGGAAAGATTGAAGCCGAATTAACTTTGGCGTCCCGCGAGCAGCAGCAGCAAACCAATAACGCCAAAGCAAGCATAACCGCTGGCCGTGGCTTCCAAAGCCTTGCCCTCGACAGTGCGCTCTCGTCTCTCGCTGGAGGTAACGGCGGTTTAGGCGGCAACGGTACACCAGGTGGATCGCAAAACTCCAATGACTTTTCCGCTCTGCCACTGAATGGCGCGGGGGCCGAAGCCCCCACCGAATCCATCAGCGTCAGCGGCGCCCAAGGCCGCACCCAGGATTTCGGCGCCGGCAGCGAGCAGGATCTGCAGGATCGCATCCAGGAATTTCGCGACCGCATGCAACGCGAAGGTTTCGGCGGTCTCGGCGGCGGTCCCGGGCTAGGCGGACAGGGCGGCGGAATGGGCGGTGGGCCCATCGTGATTGGCCGCATGGGGGGCCGCGGCTTCAACATCAATCAGCCCCACGGCGTCCTCTATTTTTCCGACGACAACTCCTCCCTCGACGCCACCCCCTTTTCGCTCAGCGGATTTCCCATCGCCAAGTCGCAGTACAACCAGTCGCACTTCGGCGCAAACGTCGGCGGCCCGCTAAACATTCCCAAGCTCTTCAACGGCGGCAACAAATGGTTCTTCTTCGCCGGCTGGAACGGCTCGCGCGGCGACACTCCCTACGATGCCTTCTCCACCGTTCCAACGCTCGATGAGCGCAACGGCAATTTTTCAAACGCCACCTATCGCAACGGCGCGCCCGTGCAGATCTTTAATCCCGCCACCGGCCAGCAATAT
>Ga0308309_10002947_pt1 | contig 10164 bp, 6 predicted proteins | sample HubBroMetageWFT5_FD_192491 | JGI IMG/M metagenome (GOLD analysis project Ga0308309, IMG submission 192491) | Warmed and freeze-thawed soil microbial communities from the Hubbard Brook experimental Forest, New Hampshire - Hubbard Brook CCASE Soil... | ecosystem: Environmental > Terrestrial > Soil... | reverse complement strand
ATACAGCTTCGTTGTGCCCACTCCGGCGCTCGGGGTCGTTCCGTCCATCGTGTAATAAATCTGGTTGTTTGGAGTCGCATCCGATAGCGTCACACTCTGCGCGGCACCATACGATCCAGCAACCGGCGAAAACGTTGGCATCAGTGTCTGCGTCTGCAGCGTGTACGTCTGCTTGGCCACTCCGCTTGTCAGCATGCCGGTTGCGCTGGCCACCGCCGAAATCGTTTCCGTCGTGCTCACGGTAATTGCCCCGGTATATTTCGTGGACGAAGTCGTCGGCATGCTTCCGTCCGTCGTGTAATAAATTGTCGCGCCCGATGTGCTGTCTGTGATCGACACCGGCACACTTCCGGTAAACGACTCGCCCGCCGGGCTGATCACCGGCGCAGCCGCCTGCTGCGTGCCACTCAGCAATCCGTACACATCCACTTCTTTCTCTGCGCCCACATACACTTTGCCGTTAGTAACCGTGGGCACCGCAAACTTCACCGCTGGCCCAACTGCATTGGAGGCGCCCGTCGGCTGCGTTTGTGTCGAATCGAAAAGCTCCGTCGTCACGTTGGTCGCGGGGAACGCCCGCAAGACCGCAACCCCACTCGAGCCGTAGGCATCCGTCTGCACAGCCCACACGATCCCGTTCGTCGTCCCGTTCGAGGAGATAGAGGGCGTTGCCCCGGGAAAATTTGAACTCTGCGAATTCGTCGACGTGGGAGTAGTCGAAAGTTTTCCTGCCGATAGTGAAAACGCTTTTAAGCTATTTTGACTGCCCCAGAAATAGACGTTGTTGTTCCAGTATGCGGGCATGCTCCACAATCCGCCGGTCTGCCCAGTAATCTCTTGGACGTCGTTGTCTGTGGTGGTGCTGTACCCGCCCATGGTGTCCCGGTCAACAAGGTATACTTTCCCCTCCTTACCCACTTGCGCCAGCAATCGCAGATGTGCGCCGCTGGTCTGATCCGGCAAGAGCAGCACCCCTCCCGCAGCCACGTCGAGATCGCCGCTATTCAAATGCGCCTGGTTCGACGGTGTAAACGAATCCTGCACCGTCATCACACCGTTCGTAAGATCCAATTGAACGTGCGAGTCCCCATAATCCATGTTGTTCGTGTATGGGGTGGTTGCATCGTACGAACCATTTCCCGTGGCGATAAACATCCGGCCATAAGGTTTGTTCACCGGGTCGATCACGTCTGCCGCAAGCCCTGCGCCAGACATCCAGACACCCGCCCCCGCACCATTCGGCGAGGCACAATAAACGCTCGTCTGCGCCAGCGTGTTCGCTTTGTACGCCAGAATCCATCCATGCCATGGGCCGTTATCCCCATGAGCGGCAAATCCGATGTACACAATTCCGTTCAACAACAGCATGCCCGGGCGTTGGTTTTCCCACTTCGGGTCCCAATTCAGCTTTCCGTTCGAACTTCCATTCCCCGTGCCGGAAACGCTCCCAGACAACGGCACCGGGCTCCCACTTCTTTCTAGACCGGTTGTGATATCCAGCGCGTGCAGCCTCTGTATAAACGTCGTGTCTGACACCGTGGACTTCGCAACCACGTACATCGTGTTAGTCGTCGTGTCGATCACGGGTGTCCCGATAATCCCTATTTCCGGAACAATGTCTCCCGTCGAAACATCGCCGTTCGGCACCGCTTTCTCTGTGCCTCCGGTATTTGCCCCGTGAAGGTTATCGATCAGCGAGGCCTGCCAAAGTGGCGCAGAATTTGCCCCCCCATTGTTGTCTGCGTCAAATGCGTACACGGTGTCATTCGCCGTCGCAATGAAAACAACGTTGTGCGTCGTGCCAGCTTGTGGGCCGCTCCCTATGGTCACACCAGCCACGTACAGCGGCTGCGCGTACACATAGCCGTCCAGCAGCGTATGCGAAAACAACTTTCCGAAAGTCGTCTTATTTACGTTCGCGGGCGTCAGGATCGTCTCATTCGTGTTCTGGCCGGTTCGGGAAATGTCATTGTGCTGCATCACCACATTCGTCTGTGCCGCCGTCCACGCTCCAAAATGGGCCATACACACCAGGGCCATCGCGATCAATCGTAAATATCTCTTCAACATGGCTTTTTGAATCGACGGAATAGAAAAATTCGAGCTCGCGGACGGTCTAACAGACATCCCGGGTTCCTCCACAGAGACTTCTTCGTTCACGCGAAACGCATGGCGAAGTCTAAACTTTCTCTTGCCTTTTGGGGACGCACGCGCCCGAACATGCGCTGTGTCTGCTGGCTGGATAGCAGAAGTTTCGTGAGTATAGCGACGCGTTTTCACACCCGCAAGACCAACTTGCCACGCTTCGCTATTTTTTGAGCGGGTACCTTTAGTACTTTTGTACCAGTCCGAATGGGCTATGCTCGTCACACGTTTGGCTCTCACGCAGACCCACGCTAGAATCGAGCGTCTATTTCCGGAGGACTGATGCCCAGCAATTTTTCTCTCCGCCTTAAATTCGTTTTATTGAATTTCTCTGCCGTGGTTTTCGCCGCGCTTCTCGCCACGACTCCTCTGCAAGCGCAGGACTCCGCAAAATCTTCCCCGGCTGCCCCCGGCCTTCTCACTGTGGATCGTATCTATGGCCAGCCCAGCCTCAGCGGCCATCTCAGTCGTGCCGTCGCGTGGACGCCCGACAACAAAAAACTCACCTACTTCGAAACCACAGGCTCCGGCAAAGACGCGCGCACCTCGCTCTGGGCTATCGATCTTTCTTCAGGCGAACGCTCCATGCTCATCGCCGCGGATAAATTGGAGGCGATCCTTCCCGCCAAAGCTGCCGGAGCCCCACAGGCGGCAGGTTCGGGCCGCCACGCTCCCGCCGAATATCGCTGGGCTCCGAATGGCGACGCCCTCCTTTTCGCTGGCCCAAATTCACTCGTCTGGTTCGACCTGAAATCCCAATCGGGCCGGGTCCTTGTCAGCGGAAAAGAAGAGCTCGCTGATTCAAAAGTTTCTCCCGATGCAAAATTCGTCAGCTTCATCCGCGACCACAACCTCTGGCTCGTCGATATCGCTGATGGAAAGGTTCACGAGCTTACCACCGGAGGCACCGAGGAAGTTCGTAAGGGCGAACTCGACTGGGTCTATCCCGAAGAACTGGAAATCACCACCGCGTATTGGTGGGCGCCGGATTCCTCAGCGATCGCTTACTTGCAGATGGACGAGAGCAAAGTTTCGCAATTTTCTCTGGTGGACTTTGAATCCTTCACCGGAGAAGCCAATCTTCAGCGGTATCCCGTCGGCGGCGGCGCCAACCCCACTGTTCACGTTTACGTCGCACCACTCTCCGGCGGCAAGCCTCGTGTGCTCGATACCGGCGAGAACAACGACATCTACATACCGCGCGTAAACTGGCTTCCGGATTCCAAACGTATCGCCGTTCAGCGACTCAATCGCACGCAGACCACGCTCGAACTCCTTCTCGCGGATGCGTCCACCGGTAAATCCTCAGTCCTGCTCACCGAGAAAGACGCTTACTGGATCAATCTCTCCGACATTCTGTACTTCTTCAAGGATGGCAAGCGCTTCCTGTGGTCCAGCGAACGCACCGGCTACCGTCATCTCTATCTCTACGACATGAGTGGCAAACAACTCGCGCAACTCACCACTGGCGACTGGGAAGTCACTCGCGTTTCCGCTGTCGACGACCCCAAGGGGCTGGTCTACTACGTATCTACCGAAAAAACTCCTCTGGAACGCCATCTCTACCGCGTCTCCCTCGACGGCTCTGCCGCCACGCGCCTCACCAAGGAAGACGGCACGCATGCAATCCAATTTGCGCCAGACGCTTCCACCTATCTCGACACCTATTCGAACTCCGCCACCCCTCCGCGCCAGGACGTTTATCGCGCCGACGGCACAAAAGCCGCCACAGTAAATGAAAACAAGATTGCCGAACTTGCCGGCTATCACCTCTCGCCGGTCGAGTTCTTCACCGTCAAATCGCATGACGACGTCGTCCTGAATTGCTTCATGATCAAGCCTCCCAACTTCGATCCTTCCAAGAAATATCCGGTAATCACATTCACCTACGGCGGACCTCACGCACAGGTTGTCGTCAATGGCTGGGGAGGATCCAATTATCTTTGGCATCAGCTGATGGCTCAGAAGGGTTTCATTATTTTTGCCCTGGACAATCGCGGCTCCGCGGGACGCGGCCATGTTTTCGAGGAATTCATCCACTATCGCTTCGGTGCTCAGGAACTTTCCGATCAACGTGATGGTGCAGTGTGGCTCCGCCATCAGCCTTACGTGGATCCCGATCGCATCGGAATCTGGGGTTGGAGTTACGGCGGACACATGACCCTGCACGCCATCTTCGAAGCGCCCGAAACCTACAAAGTCGCTTTTGCGGGCGCCCCGGTCACCGATTGGCATTTCTACGATTCCATCTACACCGAACGATACATCGGTCTGCCGGACGAGGTTCACGAAGAAAGCTATCAGGAATCCTCGCCGGTCCAAACTGCCGACGGGTTGAAAGGGAAGTTGCTCATCGCCCACGGCACCGGCGATGACAACGTCCACTATTCCAATACCCTCGCGCTCCTGGACGAGTTAATCAAGCATGGCAAATATGTCGAGGTCATCTCCGCCCCCGGCCGCGGCCACCCAATCTCCGATCCTCCCGCGCGCCGCATAGTCTTCACCCGCGTAACCCAATTCTTCCTCGACAACCTTTAATCCTCTTTGTAGGGGCGGCTCCACGCCGCTACTTTTTTTCGAGACCAAAAAAGGAACTTGAGGGTGGGCTCTTACGATCGAACGCCGCAACTTTCCGCTCTCTCCCCTCCCTTCTTGTCTTGTTCTTGTTGGGACGGCCTTCTGCCTGCCCTGACAAAGGAAGGGAGGCCGTCCGCCAACGATCCAACGGCGCCTCACAAGTGTGCTTGAGCGCAGCATAGTGGCACAGCCAACTCTGCTCCATCCCACGGTTTTCGCGGGGATGATTCCTGGCTGTGTTCTTGGGTTCTACCATTTCCAACATTGTCATCCCGACCAAAGCAGCGGCGCTTTCTTGTCTTTGTAGGGGCGCAGCACTGCGCCCCATGTCCGCACGATCTCAAAATCTCGCGCAATTCTCCTCCGCGGCAGACGAACCCTGGCGAAAAACGCCGCTCAAAACCCATCACCTGAACGTACGCCCGCCGTCGTTTCCTGCATTTGTATGTGCCGCCTTGCGCCGCCCTCTTGGGTTCCGCCACTCTTACTAGTAAACTGAACTTCCCTGTTTCCCGTTCGCATCACGGAGAACAAATGATCGTCTGGATTGTCGCGGCACTCGTCGCCGTCGTTGTGATTGGCTTGGTCGTCTGGGTGCTCGTCCAAAACACTCAGGACCAGAAGAAAAACGAACAACTCGAATCGCAGATGAACGAACTGCGTCGCGACCTCCTTGGCCTTTCCACATCCCAGGCGCAGTCCGCCGCCAAAATGCAGACCATCGGCGATGTCGTTTCCACTCGCCTCGAAGCAGTCACCAAAGCGTTACAGGAAGGCATTCGCGATTCCACGCAAACGACTTCGCAAATCACCTCGCAGGCGCAGAACGCCATGTCCACCGAGTTGAAAAATACTCGGGAGCAAATCAGCAACGTGCAAACGCAACTCGGCGAGCTTCAACAATCCAGCCAGCAAATGCAGCAAGCTACGCAAACCCTCGAACACATTCTCGGTGGCACCAAATCCCGGGGCTCCTTCGGCGAAGTCACTCTCGAGCGTCTCCTCGAAGACTGCTTGCACTCTTCCCAATACTCCACGCAGCACCGCTTCCGCAGCGGCGAGGCCGCGGACGCGGTCATCCACCTGCGCGACAAGAAATTAATGGCCATCGATTCCAAGTTTCCCCTCGATGCCTATCGCCGCTTGGCCACCGAGGGTGAAGAAGCCCGCAAAACCTTCATCAGTGCCGTCAAGGGCCATGCCGATTCCATCGCCCGCAAATACATCGTGCCCGGCGAGAACACCCTCGAAGTCGCGCTGATGTTTGTTCCCAGCGAAACCGTGTACTACGAATTGCTCACGAGCGTCGACAGCAAGGGCGAAGCTCTCGACGCCTATTGCCGTAATTGCAAAATTCTCGTCGTCTCTCCCAACAATCTTTTCGCTTATCTCTCGGTCATCGATATGGGTTTGCGCGGCATGCGGATCGAAGAAAACGCGCGCCGTCTCTCCGCCAGCCTCGATGGCATGCGCAATCAGCTCGACAAGTTTTCGGAATCCTTCGAAAAAGTAGGCACGCACCTGAAGAACGCGCAGCAAAGCTACGCCGAAGCCGACAAGCGCTTCGACAAAGCCTCCAACACCCTGGAAACGATGCGCACTTCTGGCGGGCCTGCGCAGCTACCACTCGATCCTCTATTGGAAGGCGCACAAGGAACGCTCGAACTCCCGCCCGCAGCCTCCAAAAAGTCCGCCTAACTCTCTCTTGGGAACTCCATCTTTGGGTGCCGCACCCTTCGCTTTTAAGGGTGCGATTTTCTCTTGGGTTTCCGTAGGGGCGCAGCACTGCTTTGCCCTGACCCTGGAAGGGTGCGCCCCTTGTCCGCTCGCTTGCAAATCCGCGTGCATTCTCTTTATGGCTTAATCTGTCATCCCGACCGAAGCGGCCGGCCTTGTCTTCCGTTCGCGGCCCGCGAACGCCGGCCACGCAGTGGAGGGATCGTGGCTTGATCACAGCCATCTCGCAATTCGTTGGATCCGGAGGCTCGTTATTCGCTTTTCTAATAGCGAGCCGCGCAGCTCCTCACCGCTGCGGCATCTCCGGCACTGCCACCAGCCGGATCGAAATCACAAAACTCCCCTTCGTCTTCCCAATCAATTCAAGCTTCGCCACGTTCTCGGCGCTACCCGTGGACATCATCCTCATCGTCTTCCCACCGCCTGGCAACTCCGCCACATCCGGCGCCAGGTTCCGCGCCTCCAGCCGCAACTTCGCCGTACTCCCTTTAATCCGCACCATCACTTGGCGGTGTTCTCCCGGCGCAAGCGGCGCGCTGTTCGCTTCCAGTTCCAAATTCACGAACACCACCGTGAACGGCTGCACCTTCTTCTGCCCGCAGGCGATCTCCACGCTTGCTGGCCCCGGCGCTTGCTCGGGCGAAGGCACCACCGCCAGCGAAGCCGGTGAAGCCGCAATCACCAACCCCTGCAGTCCGCCCATCATCACTTTGTTCCAATCTGCTTCACCGCAAAATCCGTGCCCACTCACTTCCAGTCGGTCGCTTAACGAAACCACTCGCGGCGAAAGCTCCACCTCCATCGAACTGGTGGGCGATTCTGTCGGACTCACCACCGTACTCGCCACTTTCCCCGCTCGCCCCTCGATCGATGCGTAAATCGTTCCCGTAGTCAGCGGCGCCACAAACAGCGCCCGCCCGCTCGCATCCGTGGTCAGCGAATCTCCGTTAGAAAAATTCACTTTCACGCCGGGCGTCAATCTTCCACCCAGATCCAGCACCGCCAGGGTCGCTCGCTCGCCGCTCACCAGTTTTTTCGGAAGCAAAAGGATCCTCGCTCCCGCCGCTGGAGGCCCGGGAGGTTGCGTGGAAGGCGCCGCCTGTTGCCCGAGGCATGACCCGGCCAGCAAACAAATCAACGCAGCGCCTAAAATATGTTTCTCAATCAAGGCAACGGACAATCGCACTCGTGAATTGTAGTGGACTTTGCTCTATCGAAAAAGTCCGGCGCTCAGCGCACATCTCTCACGGTGGGAGATGCAAATCTCTGGCTCTTTCGGCGGTAACAATCTTCGTCCAGTAGACTAGCGCGCACCGGCTGCCTCGCCGCGTCCCTCCTGTAAAAACAGGGCGAAGTCGGTGGCGACCGGCTCCGCGGCAAGTTGCCGCATCATTAGCGAAACTTGACCCCGATGGTAAGTGGAATGGTTCGCCAGATGCTGCATCAGCCCTGCCAAACTGATTTGTGTTGTACGAACAGGAAGCACCCTTCCCAAGGATTCGTCCGTGACGCGATTCACAAACTCGACTTGTTCTCTCTCGACTTCCAACCACCTTAGCTGTACCGCGGCGGCGTCGGGAAAGGAATCCGGAGGGAATTGGGCGTCGAGGCCCTCCCACAAATCTGTTACGAAGGCGGAACTAACGGATGGCTCCTTCCAAATTTTAAGCCAAGCCCACTCGCTGCTGATAATGTGCATCAGCGTGTCTCGCACAGAGCGGAAGCTGCCACCCAGATCACGCGTGAACTCCTCAACGCTGAGCGTGGAGCACGCCGCCAAAAGCCTGTTGTTCGCCCAGCGGTCGTATTCGTAGAGTAGCTGAATGTCATCTTTGGTCATGGTGATGGCCGACCCCTATGCCCTTCGCCACTTCATCCCTTGCGCAGACCGCGGGAACTTACAGAATATTCACGGCTCGCGCTGCTAGCAGCGCAATAATCGTCAGCGATATCAGCGCCTGCGTCATCATTCCCACTTTTGCCCAGCGCGAGAGTATCGCCGTATCCGTGGGCGAAAACGCCGTGCTCGTGTTAAACGCGAGGAACAGGTAATCCATGAAGTGCGGTCTCCACCCCGACTCCCGTCCTTCCTCGGTCAGCATCTGCGGGAAAAGGAACGAGCTTTTCGTGCCGGCAAGTCCGCGGTCCCGGTTCAACGGGCCGCCTGCATCCAGCTTCCAATACCACAGCGCAAACACCAGAACGTTAGTGATCCAGAGAGCGATCGCAGAGCGCAGCAGAATCTGCGGAGCTTCGCGATGCTTCGGTATTCCTTGGATTAGAAAAACTAGCGAAGCAATCATGGCCAAGGTAATCAAGCCGTTGGCGCCAAACGTCAAAATCCGCGTCACGTCGTAGCGTCCCCATTGATAGGACACCACCAGGGGAATCAACAAAACCACCATGATCGCCAGCAATAGCCAACTCGGTCCTACCGACAGCGGTTCCGGCATCGCCCAGTACACGCCGGAGGCAGCCAGCATCGCTACAAACGCAGGCCATCGAGGTTCGCGAATAATTTTGCCGCGCGTCATAAGGTCGAAGTGTACGCGAACCCAGTCGCGACATCCACTCTTGCAGAAGCGCTCCCGCCGCGCTGAACAAAAACTCAAATCATCTTGCTGGCGATCACTTGAGCTGGCAGCTTTCTGGTAGCGGTCTTCCCACGGCTGGTGGGTCCACCAACCGCGAATCCTCGCTTAACACCGCGTAAAGAGGGTATTTACTCTCATCAATTCTCGGACTCGTTCCGTTATACGACCACGTGGGATCCTCGTCGTCTCCCGGAAAAACGAGCCAGTCGAATCGCACCGCGCCGCAATCTTTCAGCGCAATTGTATAGGTAACTTCCCGGCATTTTTCCTTGCTGCGGTCAGCGCATTGTCCTTCGCGCCAGCTTCCATGCGAGTATTCGGGATAGAAAATAAAGTGTTTCCTTACAACCTCCAGTGGTTGTTTCGATCTGTGTTCATTGTAAATCACATACAACCAGCCCGCCCCGGCGGCGAACACAAGCACGCCAAGAAAAATGTTCTTCAAAAGTTGCCAGGACGATTTTTGCATCCTCGCGCTTCCTCCAATCCGGCTCAGCCCCACCATACCTCTGACTGCCGCGGGCCAGTGTCGGTTACAGAGACATCCGGGCGTGGCACAGCCAGATCTCGCGCAGTCCGGGAGATGATCCCTGATTGTGCCCTTTGCTGCCGTCGGAAACCAAGGTAGGTCGACTAAACGATTTTCACGCCTTCGGATCCGTATAGATTCAGCGTGTTTCTATTCGGATTAAGTCGGTTTGACATAACGCTTCCAGCTATATTGAATTGTATAGCAGCGCCTCCGGTAAGAAACCTGCTCCGCTTCACGGCACTTACCCCGCAAGTCAGATCTCGGGGGAATCCACCATGCATTCCAATTTGTGTTTCTATTCTATGGGGACAAATTTCTCCGGCCATCAATCGCGCAGCCGTAACTCCAAACACCATTTTCGCCCGATTGGGCTCGCGTTACTCGCGCTGCCCCTGCTTCTTTCCTGCCTGCCGGTAGCTCGCGCGCAAACCTCGGCAAGCATCAAGGGCATAGTTCTCGATCCCTCGAATGCGCCCGTTCCCACCGCGATGATAAAGGCCAAAAATCTCGAAACCGGCGCGACCCGCACCACCAACACTGACGAACTCGGTCGCTACCTTGTCCTCGCGCTTCCCG
>Ga0308309_10002945_pt1 | contig 10167 bp, 7 predicted proteins | sample HubBroMetageWFT5_FD_192491 | JGI IMG/M metagenome (GOLD analysis project Ga0308309, IMG submission 192491) | Warmed and freeze-thawed soil microbial communities from the Hubbard Brook experimental Forest, New Hampshire - Hubbard Brook CCASE Soil... | ecosystem: Environmental > Terrestrial > Soil... | reverse complement strand
TGACCACCCACGTGGGCAGCCTGCCGCGCAGTCAGGCGGTGACCGATGTGCTGTTCGCGCGCGAGCGCAACGAGGTGAGCGATGCGCGAGCGGCGGCCGCGGTGATTGCCAATGCCGTGGCGGAAGTGGTGCGCCGGCAGGTTGCAGTCGGCATCGATGTGGTCAGCGACGGCGAGATGAGCAAAATCAGCTATGCCACCTATGTCGCTGAACGCCTGTCAGGCTTTGGCGGCGATACGCCTCGAGAGCCGGGCCAAGACCTGGTGGAGTTTCCGGGACTGCTCAAAAAGCTGGCGGATCGCGGCTCCACCGCCAAATACCGCCGGCCGCGCTGTATCGCCGAGATTCGGGTCAAGAATCTCGCACCCTTGGAGGAGGATCTCAGGAACCTCCAGGCGGCGCGCGACGCGGCGGCACCCACCGAGGCTTTCATGAATGCGGCCTCGCCCGGCGTGGTGGCGCTGTTTCAGCCGAACGACTTCTACTCTTCGCAGGACGACTATCTGACGGCGCTGGCCGAGGCCCTGCGGGTCGAATACGAGGCAATCGCGAACGCCGGCATCATTTTGCAGATCGATGCGCCGGATCTCGCGATGGGACGCCACACCATGTATCGCGAGCGCTCGCTCGAGGAGTTCGAAGTGCTGGCGGCGCGGCACATCGAAGTTTTGAATCATGCCTTGCGAAATGTGCCGGCCGACCGTGTGCGGATGCATGTGTGCTGGGGCAATTACGAAGGACCTCACCATCACGATGTGCCCATGGAGCGCCTGCTGCCCGTCGTGCTCAAGGCAAAGCCGCAGGGATTGCTGTTTGAGGCCGCGAATCCGCGCCATGCGCATGAATGGACCGTGTTCGAGACCGTTAAAGTCCCGGACGACAAGATTTTGATCCCCGGTCTTCTGGCCACCACGACGAACTACATTGAACATCCTTTACTGGTGGCCGAGCGCATCGAACGCTTCGCGCATATCGTCGGGCGCGAGCGGGTCATGGCGGGTAGCGACTGCGGCTTTGGGACCTTTGCCGGATTCGGCCCGGTCGAGCCGGATATCGCATACATGAAGCTGCAATCCCTGGCGCAAGGGGCGCAGCTTGCCTCGCGCCGGCTGTGGCGCTAGCCATGAACGCGCCTCTTGGGTCTTCGGGGTCAGCGGTCGAGCGATCGCCGGATGAGTCGCGGGAAGGCGGCAAAGCGTCGGCTTCGATTCCGTTTCGCTTCTACGACAATCGGCAGAAGTATCTCGCCTTCATCACCACCTGCAATGAGAAATCCGCGATCGCGCGGCGCGCCGCGCATGAAATGACCTTGTTGCGGCCCACCCCGCCGGCATTGCGAATCTTCGACGCCGGAATGGGCGATGGCACCGTACTCACGCGCGTCATGCGCAGCACACACCGGCTGTTTCCCACCGTCCCGCTGTTCGTCGTCGCCAAGGAGATCAGTCTCGAGGATGTTCGCCTGGGGCTCGAGAAGCTGCCCGATCGATTGTTCGAGCATCCCGCGACGGTCTTCGTCGTGACCAATCTCAACTACGCCGAGGCGCCGCGGCTGATGCCGCGCGACGCGCATGTGGCCGCCGCGCTCAACTGGCAGGAAGTGCGCTTGACCGGCTCGACTGCGCATGAATACGCCGAGCAGATCGAGGATCTCGCGCCGGCGCTGGCCAATGGCTGGCAGACCACGCCGAGCCCCAAGACCGGCAACCCCCAGGTGGTGCGGCCCTCGGTACTGGTGATATATCGTGAGGATCACAAGTTTCTGCTCGACACCGTGATCCCAAAGCCCGGCAGCATCTTTGAGCACTACGACTTGGTGATCGCCTCGCAGCCCTGGCGGGCGCGGATGGGCGCCGACTTCAAGGTCCGCAAGGTGCTCGCGCCCTTGGCACGCAGTCTTGCCCCAGGCGGCAGGCTGCTCGCGATTCAGTCGTATGGACACGATCCGGGTCTGGAGATCATCCAACAGCTGTGGCCGCAGGAGCAGCCATTTCAAGTCGATCGCCATGAACTTTTGACGACGCTGCGCCGCGAACTGGGCCGCGATGCCCGCGACTTCAGCCTGAGTGCACCGCCGGACGACAAGGCGGTCTTTCGCTACGAGATGCACACGCTCCCGTCGGAAATCGGCGATCGAATTGGCACCTCGACCCTGTTCGCCGCCTGGAACGCCGCGATCTATGTGAATCAGATCGAAGATGAACGGCTCGATGAAGTTGTCCCAAATGGCGCCTATCTCGCGGCGACGCAAAACGTACTGCAGAAGCACGGCGGCTTGTGGTTCAACGACGAGGCTTTTGTGGTCGCGCGACGGCGCGCGTGAGCGGTCGCGCGGGGGAAGCCATGAAAAGCTATACGCCACTGTCCGTCACCGACGCCGTGCTCGAGCAAATGGAGAGCACCTCGGATGAACGTCTTAAGGCCGTCGTTCAAAGCGCGATCCGCCATCTGCACGCGTTTGCCCGGGAGGTGAACCTGACTCCGGCAGAATGGTTGCAGGCGATCGAGTTCTTCACACGCGTCGGCAAAACCTGCACCTCCACCCGGCAGGAATTCATCTTGCTCTCGGACGTCGTGGGATTGAGCACGCTGGTGAACACGCTGCACGACGCGACCGCCATGGAAAAAGCGACTTCCACCAGCTTGCTGGGGCCGTTCTTTCGCGAGGATGCGCCGCAGTTGGCGCTCGGCAAGCAGATTTCGAATGCTGATAAATCGCAGGAAATCCTCTTGTGGGGCACGGTGCGCTCCGCGGCGGGAGAAGCCTTGGGCAACGCCAAGCTGATGGTCTGGCAAACCTCGAGCACCGGCGTCTATGACTTGCAGGAAGGTGACGGCAGCGCGATCGATTACCGCGGCACGTTTCACACCGATGCGGACGGCAACTACCATCTGCGCACGGTCCGGCCGCTGGGCTACTTCATCCCGATGGACGGCCCTGTCGGGGATCTGGTGCGCGCCCAGAAGCGTGAGGGCTGCCGGCCGGCCCATATTCATTTCCTCATCAGCGCGCCGGGGTTTCGGGAATTGGTCACGGCGCTGTACTTTCCGGGTCAGTATCTCGAAACCGATGTCGTCTTCGGGGCTTCGCCCGAATTGGTGGCGAATGAGCAGGCCAACGACCCGAAAGCGCCGGTCAAGGGATTGCCGAGCGTGCACTTCGATTTCTCGCTGGCCCGCGCAGGCTCGCTGGATGCGGCTGGTGGGCGCGTGGGGGCCGATCCCGGCAAACTCGCCATTGACTAGGCGCGCAAGCTGCGGCCGACCCCGTGTCGGTTAGACGATGAGATGCACCATCTTCGTGCGTGCACAGGCGACTGAGGGTTCGTCGGGTTGTGCTTGACTGCGGGAGCCGACCACGAAGGTCGTGCCACCTAGGATCAGACTGTTCACCAACAGCGCGAGGGCAACCGCGCCGAGTTTGATCGCAAGCCGAGTCTTCATTGATTTAACTCCCGTTGCAGGCGTCGACTTGTCAGCATTGACTCAAGGTGCCGGTCAAAGTTCAATTCAATACACCTCGGGTACCAGCATTTCGGCAGCCACCGCCTGCCGAGAATAGTGCTCGTGATGCTCACGAGCGGGTAGCACGATGGCCGGTTTGATCACTTCCTTATACGGAAACTGTTCCAGGAGGTGGTGGATGCAATTGAGTCGCGCGCGTTTCTTATCGACCGCATGAACTACCCACCATTTCGCCTCAGGGATGTGCGAGCGCTCCAACATGACCTCCTTCGCCTTGGTGTAGTCCTCCCACCGGCGGCGGGATTCCAGATCCATGGGACTGAGCTTCCATTGCTTGAGCGGGTCATGGATGCGGCCCAGAAAGCGCACATACTGCTCCTCATCCGTGATCGAGAACCAATATTTCAGCAGCCTAATGCCGGAGCGCACCAGCATGCGCTCAAATTCAGGCACCGAACGATAGAATTCCTCGTATTCCTCGGGCGTGCAAAATCCCATTACCCGCTCGACCCCGGCGCGGTTATACCAGCTGCGGTCGAATAGGACGATCTCCCCCGCCGCCGGCAGGTGCGGTACGTAGCGCTGGAAGTACCACTGCGTGCGCTCTCGATCGTTGGGCGCCGGCAGCGCCACTGCCCGGCAGACGCGCGGGTTTAAACGCTGGGTGATCCGCTTGATGATGCCCCCCTTCCCCGCCGCGTCGCGCCCTTCGAACACGATTACCACTTTTTCGCCGGAGTCGACCACCCAGTCTTGCAGTTTCACCAACTCGGCCTGCAGTCGAAACAGATCATTGAAGTAGCGCATCCGATAGGCTTTTTCAGCCTCGGCATCCGCCGCGGACGGCAAACCCGGCACGGGCGGCCGATCCTCGATTTCCATCTCCAATTCTTCATCGTAGCTGTCGGCCAGGTCGCGGCTAATCCGGCGAATCAGTTCGTCGTTATTCAGTTGCGGCGTATCATTCATCGGCAAAATCCCTTGGTGAAATGGCACAAGCCCGGGCACCCCAAATATCCTTCGCGTATTCGGCGATCGAACGGTCGCTTGAAAACCTGCCCGAGGAGGCGACGTTCAGGATTGCCTTGCGCGCCCAATCTCGCGGATCGGCATACCAATCGAGCATCTGCTGGTCGGCCTTGAGATACGATTGCAAATCCGCCAGGTGCATGTATCGATCTCCATGCATCAGCAGGTCATAGAGGGGCTGGAAGAGTTTCGGATCGGAGCCGCTGAAGTGGCCGGCAGCGATCAAATCGAGCGCCGCGCGCGTCTCGGGGTCATGATCGTAGTGCCAACGGGGGTTGTACCAGCCGCGGCTGTCGGCAACCTGCTGCGCCGTAAGGCCGAACAGAAGAAAATTCTCCTCGCCGGCTTCACTCGCCATTTCGATTGTCGCGCCGTCGCGCGTCCCCATCGTCAAAGCGCCATTCATCATGAACTTCATGTTGCTGGTGCCGCTGGCCTCATAGCCGGCGGTGGAGATCTGATTCGACACGTCGCTTGCCGGGATCAGTCTTTGTGCCAGAGAAACGTCGTAGTCCGGCAAGAAGATGACGCGCAACTGCGCTTTTGCGGCCGGATCCGCGGCAATCGTTTTGGACAAGTTCTCGATGAACTTGATGATGAGCTTTGCCACGAAATACGCCGGTGCGGCCTTGCCGGCGAAAAAAAAGGTCCTCGGCAAGCGGACCGCCCGCGGATCCTTGCGCAATCGGTTGTACAGAACGACGATGCGCAGCGCATTGAGAAGCTGTCTCTTGTATTCGTGGATGCGTTTGATGTGACAATCGAATATCGTTTCGGGGTCGACACTGAAGCCGAATTTCATTTTGATCCATTCCGCGCAGCGCCTTTTGCTCTCGTGCTTCACTTGCATGAATTTGTCGCGAAAGACCGCGTCGTCCGCCAGCGGCTTTAGTCGGGCCAACTGGCCAAGATCCGTGATCCACGCGCTGCCGATCGCGTCAGTGATCAATTTGGCGAGAGGCGGATTCGCCAACAAAAGCCAGCGGCGCGGCGTTACGCCGTTGGTCTTATTGCTGAATCTTTCCGGAAACATCTCGGCGAGATCTTTGACCGTGGTGGTGCGCAACAGCTCGGAATGGATCTTGGCGACGCCGTTGGTGCTGTGCGAGCCAACGATGGCCAAATTCGCCATGCGCACGTGCTTCGTGGCGCCTTCCTCGATCAGGCTCATGCGTTGCACGCGGCCTTCGTCGCCGGGGTAGCGCTTGCGCACCGCCTCCAGCAAGCGTCGATTGATCTCGAAGATGATTTCAAGCTGGCGCGGCACGAGCATTTGAAACCAGGGCAGCGGCCACTTTTCGAGCGCTTCCGGCAGCAGCGTGTGGTTGGTGTAGCCCAGCGTACGGCAGCTAAGATCCCACGCCGTGTCCCAATCCAATAGGGCATCGTCCAGGAGGATGCGCATCAGTTCCGGGACGGCAAAGCTCGGATGCGTGTCGTTGAGCTGGAGCGCGGTTTTTTCCGGTAGCAAGCTCCAGTCCGTGTTGTGCATCCGAAAGCGGCGGATCACATCCGCCAGCGAGCATGCCACCAAAAAATACTCTTGGACGAAGCGAAGCCCCTGCCCGAGGCTGGTCGAATCATCGGGATACAGCACGCGGGTCAACGACTCTGCCTCCAGCGCCTCGGCCACTGCGCCGACAAACTCGCCGTGACTGAAGGCTTGGAAGTCGAAATACTCGGGTGCGCTGGCGGCCCACAGGCGCAAGGTATTGATGGTCTTGCCGCCATAACCCACGATCGGGCGATCGTAGGGAACCCCAATCAGATGCGATGGCCGCCCGGGTACCGCCCGCAGGGTGCCCTCGCGCACCTCGTAAGAGCAATTGAGTCGAATCTCCACTTGATCGCGCACCCGGCGTATTTCCCAGGGATCTCGGCGCGCCAGCCAGTTATCCGGGTATTCGACTTGCCACCCGTCGCGGATGACTTGCTTGAACATGCCGTACTCGTACCTGAGCCCGTAGCCCATGGCTGGAATTTGCATGGTGGCCATGGAATCCAAAAAGCAGGCGGCCAGGCGTCCGAGTCCCCCATTGCCGAGTCCGGCGTCCGGCTCCTGCTCCAAGAGGGCCAGCCAATCCAAGTCGATCTCTTCGACGGCACGACAGGCGTCGGCGTTCAGCAGAAGATTTTCCACGTTGTTGGCGAGCGATCGGCCGATGAGGAATTCCATCGAGAGGTAATAGACTCGCTTGGGGTTCTCGCGCGCATAGGTGCTCTCGGTCTCCACCCAGCGTCTCGCCAGAAACTCGCGCACGGAGAGCGCAAAAGCGTCGAAGCGCTCATGCGGCGTCGCACTCGCCAAACCGACAATCTTGTCGGTCAACAGGTGTTTTTCGTAGAGCGCCTGGTCCAGCCGAACCGTTTGCTTTGATGCGCTTCTTTTCGGCTGCTCATTAATCATGCGATCTAGCCTCCTGATGGCAGGTGCCCGTCGGCTGCAAAGCTACCGCAACCACATTGGGGTTTTGTGAATGTACGCAATGCGGCGGCCAACGAGCCGCTTTTATCGCAACGGGCGGCGGGCTTGGCAAGACTTTTTAGGGCTACTTTTGGCGTCCTGTCTTGGAAATGTCACATTTCAGGCGCGTTGTGCGCCTGAAAACGGGAAAAAAGCACAAAAACGTGGCGGCGATAGCATAAATTTCGCGCATTTAGAGACTCCGTAGGCATCTCCCGGATTCAGAAATGGGCGGAATAGGCGTGTATCAATAAGGAGTGCGCCTTGTTTCGCGGTTTCAAGTTTGAGGTAGTGCTGCCGATCGCGGCCATCGCTTTGCTGCTCATCAGCATCGGTGCCATCGGCTTTTCTTATTGGGCGATGCAGCACGAAGAGGCGCAGATCAAACAGCAAATTGCGGATAACGTCACGTCGGTTCGGGGCGTGTTCGAAACGACCGCCACGTTAATGGATGAACGCGTGCGGATGAGCATGGCCTTGCTCAAGGAACAAATCGGCGCGCGCGGCGGGGCAGAGAAAGGCGGCTCCGTCACCCTCGCGGGCAAACCGATTGCGGATATTCTCGTCGCCGGCAGAGGCCAGGCGGGGAACTTCGAAATCGTCGACTATGTCACCCGCCTAAACAAGGGCACGGCCACGATTTTCTCCAAGGATGGTGAGCGCTTCGTGCGTATCGCCACGAACGTCCTCAAGGACGACGGCAGCCGCGCGGTGGGTACCGAGCTGAACAACACCACCAAGGCATACGCTGCCTTGATCCGGGGCCAGCCGTTTTACGGCGTGGTCGACATTCTCGGCAATCCCTACATCACCGGCTACGAGCCCCTCAACGCCAAGAACGGCGAGTTTATCGGCATCAACTACGTCGGCTATAAGGCGGAACTGCCGGTCTTGAGCCAGTCCTTGGAACAATCGCGGGTCTTGAAGAGCGGCTTTCTCGCCGTGGTCGACAGCAAGACGGTACGTTACCTGCCCTCTTGGCTCACCAAGGAAGAAGCGCAGGAGCACATCGACAACAAGGACGGCTCGTGGGTCATTGACCGCGTGCCGCTGGAAGAATGGGGTCTCACGATCATCTCAGCCTACCCGGTCGCCGAACTGCATTCCTTGGGCCGAAAAATCGGCTACGGAGTCGCCTTGGCGGGATTGGTTATCGGCGCCGCCATCTCGATTGCGCTGTTCTTCCTGCTCGACTGGAAGGTGCTCGAGTTGCTCGGCGGTGAGCCGCGGGTCGCGGCGGACTACATGAAGAAGATTGCCGCCGGCGATTTGGCAGTGGAAATTGCCGTAGCCGGCAAACGCCCCGACAGCCTCATGGCCTCGCTCAAGTTGATGCAGATGAAGTTAAAGAATCTGATCCTCGCCGTCAGCGGCGCTGCTACCGAGGTCAGCGAGCAGTCACGCAAGTTCGAGACCACGTCGACCGCCTTCCAGCGCAGTCGCGACGAGACCTCGGCACAGGAGCTGTTGCGGCAAACCAAGGGCGTCAGCAAAACACTGGCCCTGCTGGAAAAATCGATCGCCCGATTCAAGCTCTAGCCAGGCCTTATGAGGCTGTGTCATTGATCTCGCGCACACAGGCAATGAGCAGCGGCAAGCGATCCCGATGGCGGTTGAAGAGGTCGGTTCGAATCAAACCCACCACCTTTTGCAGGCCCGGCACGTCCGCGCAACGATTGACCGCATCCACAAATTCCTGTCCCTGCACGCCGAACTGATTGAGGCAGAATTCCGTCAGGGCGAATCGAGCCTGAGCGAGCGAAATACCGGCTTCCAGGCGCAGCCGATCCGGCCCCTGTCCGCCGCTCGCGCCCGGTTTTTGCGCAGACGCCGGCTTGATGTCCTGTGAGGCGCGCGCGGGTGCGGGTTTGGTCGGCGCCGCTTTCGCGCCAGGCGCTGCTTTCCCGGCAGGCGCCGCGGTTTGCGCATGGGATCCGGTCGGCGAGGTGTCATCCGTTTCGTTGATTTCGCGCACGCAGACAACCAGCGCGGGTAAGCGAGCCGCAAAGCGCTCAGCGACCTCCGCGCGAATGGTATTCAGCACTTCCTGCAGGCTCATGACATCGGTGCAGAGGCTCACCGCATCCACCAGGTACTGGCCATCCGTGCCGAACTCGTCCATGCAGAAATTGGACAGCGCGAAGCGCGCCTGACTGGGCGAGATGCCGAGTTTCAAGCGCAATTCCCGGCGAGCTGCGCGCGCGGAATCCGCCGCGCCGCCGCTCCGCGAGGCCGGCTCATCATCCGCAATGGCGACGAATTTATTGGTCAAAAGCCGGCGCAGGCCGTCGACCACCGAATTGTGAGGAAACATCGAACGCTGCAAGATGGCTTCGGTTGTTTTGCAGCCTTGCTCGATCAACGACAGAATATTGCGGGCGATTGCGTCGAGCTGGAATGCGTGCTGGCGGAGCTCTTCTGCGCCCTTGGTGGTGAGAATCAAGACCTGCTCGCCCGACTTCATAGATTTGCCGGCTTAAGTCTGTCGTTATTCTGAAATCTTAAACTACGTGCGCTGGCGCGTGACGGATGGATTCTACCTCACCGAGGGGCCGCTGCGCGCCCGATCTGGTTCAGCGCGGCGACCGCGACGCTCGGCAGCTCCAGGTCGGCCACCGCGAGATTTTCACGCAGATGATCGAGCGATGCGGTGCCGGGAATCAACAGAATATTGGGTGCGCGCCGAAGCAGCCAGGCGAGCGCCACCTGCATCGGCGTTGCGCCGAGCGCCTTGGCGACATCCGAGAGCGCCGTCGACTGTAACGGCGTGAAGCCGCCGAGCGGGAAGAACGGAACATAGGCGATGGCGAGGCCGGCGAGTTCATCGATGAGCGCGTCGTCTTCTCGATGGGCGAGATTGTAATGATTCTGCACACAGACGATATCCGCAATGGCGCGCCCTTCTTCGACCTGCTTTCTTGTCACATTGCTGAGGCCGATATGACGCACCAGCCCTTGGCGCTGCAGACCCGCCAGAACGGCGAGCGGCGCCTCGATGGAGCCCTCGGCGGGCCCGTGGACACCGAACATCAGGCGCAGGTTGACGACATCGAGCGCATCTATTTTCAAGTTTCGAAGGTTGTCATGCACGGCACTGGTCAGGTCTTCCGCTGAGAAGGCCGGTTGCCATGAGCCGTCTGGACCGCGACGCGCTCCGATTTTGGTGACGATCACCAGATTGTCGGAGTAGGGATGCAGGGCCTCGCGGA
>Ga0308309_10002944_pt1 | contig 10167 bp, 6 predicted proteins | sample HubBroMetageWFT5_FD_192491 | JGI IMG/M metagenome (GOLD analysis project Ga0308309, IMG submission 192491) | Warmed and freeze-thawed soil microbial communities from the Hubbard Brook experimental Forest, New Hampshire - Hubbard Brook CCASE Soil... | ecosystem: Environmental > Terrestrial > Soil... | reverse complement strand
GTTCGTGGATATCGACCTGCTCGCCGACCTCGAAAAGCGCAATATCCCTGCCGTCATGATCGGCCGCGAGTTGCGCTCCGGAGCTGTAAGCTCGGTGATGGTGGATAACGAAGCCGGCGCGCATTTGGCGTTGGAACATCTCTATTCGCTCGGCCATCGCAAAATCGCCTTCATTCGCGGACCCAAAATGCTGGTCGATAGCTCTCCGCGCTGGCGTGGCGTTCGCTCCTTCGCGCGTTCCATGGGCCTTGAAATTGATCCCGCGCTTGTTGTGGATTTACCCGATTCCCTCGACCCCAATTCCAGTTTCGACGGCGGTTTCAAACTCACCGAAGAACTTCTGAAGCATAAAAAGCGTTTCACGGCCATCATGGCTTTTGACGACATGACCGCTTTCGGCGCCATTCGGGGCCTCGCTCGCGCAGGCCTGAGAGTCCCGGAGGATTGTTCTGTAATCGGTTTTGACGATGTAATCCCCGCCGGCCTCTCGGTCCCGTCGCTCACCACTGTGCGGCAGCCGATGGAAGCTCTGGGAACCGCAGCCGTTGGCATGATCATGGAGGGCATAAACGCAGCCATCGAAGAGCGCGAATCCGTAGCAGTCCACCGGCAACTGGCTCCGGAGCTCGTAGTGCGCGAATCGACCCGCGCCGTATCTTGGGCCTAGCTTAACCGTTGTGGAAGCATCGCGATGCTACTGCCCAAACCAACTTCATTTCACTGGTTTTGGGACTTGACTTAACGCCACGGCGAGGAATAATACGAACGTTTAATAAAGTTTAATAAATCAACGTATTCATTAAACGGCTCAGCCGTCAGCGCAGGTTTGCGTGGCTGTGGCCGTCCCGGGAGGTTGTTGGTGCGTTTAAACCGCGTGCTCGTTGATTGCAATTCTGCAGCGTTTCTGCATTTTTACACTCGCGCCGCGGCCACCATCATCGTGATACTTGCCCTGGCGGGTTCTTCCCTCTGCGCGGACTCGGACACCAAAGCAAGCGAAAAAGTATATCTGCAGTCGGGCTGGGCGCTGCAATCTTCCTGTCAGTTTTCCGCAACCGGCGAACAAATCTCTATTGCCGGCTTCAAGACCGACGGGTGGCACTCCACGGAAGTTCCTTCCACGGTGGTAGCGGCTCTTATCGCGGATAAAACTTACCCCGATCCTTATTACGGGATGAATCTGCGCGAAATCCCCGGCGCCACATACCCCATCGGCAAGAATTTTTCGCTATTGCCCATGCCAAAAGACAGCCCCTTCCGCTGCTCCTGGTGGTATCGCACGGAATTCAAGCTGCCAGAAAATTTTCACGATCGTCACGTGTGGCTGCACTTCGGCGGCATCAATAATCGGGCGAATATCTGGCTCAACGGCCACCAAATCGCTAACGCCAAGGACGTCGCCGGCGCCTATCGGACCTACGAATACGAGATCACGCCGTTCGTTCAGCGTGATCAGGCCAATGTGTTGGCCGTCGAAACCATCGCCCAAACCGAAAAAGACTTGGGCATCAACTGGGTGGACTGGAACCCCGCGCCTCCCGACAAGGACATGGGACTGTGGCGCCCAGTCCATTTGCAGGACAGCGGTCCCGTGGCGATCCGCCACCCGCAAGTGGTCACGCATTTTCCCACCACATCACTCGATCAGGCCAATCTCGCCGTCGAGGCCGAATTGCGCAACGCCACCGACGCCGCTGTGACCGGCGTGGTCGAAGGCGACTTCGACGACGTCCATTTCCGCCAGAATTGCACTCTGAATGCGCGTGAAACCAAAGTCGTCCGGTTTCTCTCAGATGAATATCCTCAGTTGCAAGTTAAGAATCCGAAACTATGGTGGCCCTATCAGATGGGTCCGCAAAATCTTCATGAACTTTCACTGCATTTTACTGTCGGCAGCGATCAGTCGGACGCTCAAACCGTCAAATTTGGCATCCGCGAAATTACGTCCGACCTGAATTCCAATGGTGCCCGCCAGTTCTACATTAATGGTCGCAAAATTCTCATCCGCGGCGGCGGATGGTCTCCGGATATGCTTCTCCGCCAGGACCTCGAGCGCCTGCAAAACGAATTCCGTTACCTTCGAGACATGAACCTCAACACCATCCGCCTGGAAGGCAAGATGGAAACCGAGGAGTTCTACAATCTGGCCGACGAGCAGGGGGTGCTGATCATGGCCGGTTGGTGCTGCTGCGATCACTGGGAGCAATGGAAGCACTGGCAGCCCGGTGACCTGGAGATCGCCACCGCTTCATTACGCTCACAGATCATGCGGATGCGCGGCCATCCCAGCATGCTGGTTTGGCTCAATGGCAGCGATAATCCTCCGCCTGCCAACGTGGAGACTGCTTATATAGAAGTCCTCAAGGAATCCGATTGGCCGAATCCTTATATTTCCTCGGCCTCCGCGACCCCCACTTCGGTTACGGGTCCATCCGGCGTTAAGATGACCGGGCCGTACGATTACGTTCCGCCCGATTACTGGCTGATTGACACGAATAAATATGGTGGCGCGTTCGGCTTCAATACCGAAACCAGCCCGGGCCCGGCGGTCCCGCTGCAAAGTTGCCTGAAAAATTTCATTCCCTCCGATCACATGTGGCCGCAGGACATTTACTGGAATTATCACGCGGGTTCCGAAGGTTTTAAAGACCTTACCCACTTCAACGGTGCGATGGATGCGATCTACGGTACGGCCAAGGATCTCGACAACTATGAACTGAAGTCGCAAACCATGGCCTACGAAGGCGAACGCGCCATGTTCGAAGCCTACTCGCGCAACAAATACCACACTACTGGCATCATTCAGTGGATGCTCAACAACGCCTGGCCCTCTACCATCTGGCACTTGTTCGACTATTATCTGCAACCGGCCGGCGGATATTTCGGCACGAAGAAAGCCTGCGAGCCTCTGCATGTGCAATATTCCTACGACGACAACAGCATTAACGTCGTGAATAGCCTTTATGAGAAGGCTTCGGGCCTCACCGTCACTGTCAAGCTCTACGACATCACTCTTCAGCAGCGATTTTCGAGCGAAGTGAAAACAGACGTCGATGCTGACGCCGTCAGCAAAGTTCTGACCATTCCCGCGGGTTCCTTCAATCCGGCTTCGCCTGCATATTTCGCTGCGCTCGAACTTCAATCCGGCGACGGAAAAGTCGTCAGCCGGAATTTCTACTGGCTGTCCAGCAAGAAAAACACCTATGAATGGGCCAAAACGTCGTATCGTTTTACTCCGGTATCCTCGTACGAAGACCTCACAGCTCTTCAGACTTTGCCGAACGCCAATGTTGAGGCAACCGGCAGCCTGCTGCCCGGTCCAGATGGCGCTGTCGCGCACGTGTTGCTGAGAAACTCCAGCAACAACCTCGCGTTTCAAATCCGCCTGGCAATACGCAAGTCGGGCCAGACTCAAGAGATCCTTCCCGTGTTTTGGGATGACAATTATATTGAACTGATGCCAGGCGAATCTCGCAACCTAACCGCCCACTACCTGCCGTCCACCGCCGTTTTCGGCGGTGTCGAGCTGACTGTTTCTGGATGGAACATCGCGCCCGCTACCATTCCCCTGAAAGGGGGAAGGGGCATGCCGACAACTCCCACCGGGGGCGGCCGCTAATGTCTAACCAACACACTGGTCCGTCGAGTGCTCCTCACCCATTTTCGAATTACATGCTCAGCGAGATCTACGAGCAGCCAGAAGCCATTCGTGAAACCATTCGGCAGAACGTGCACGGCGACATCATTTTCCCGGATTCGCTGCGACCCATCGAGAAAGCTCTTTTCGACTTCAAGAAAATAATCATCGCGGCCAGCGGTTCCAGCCGCAATGCCGGTCTCGCGGGCGAAATCATGATCGAAGATCTCGCCGGAGTTGCGGTGGACGTCGAATACGCCAGCGAGTATTGCTACCGCTCCACGCACTCGGACACCAACCCGATCGTGGTCGTGATCACTCAATCGGGTGAAACCGCGGACACCACCGCGGCACAACGGGAGGCCCTCAATCGGGGCGCCAAGACGGTCGCCATCTCCAACGTCGCGGATTCCACAATTTCGCGCGAGGCGAGTGCGAAACTTCAGACGTGTGCTGGCGTCGAGAAAGCCGTGCCGGCCACCAAGAGTTTCACCGCGCAGCTCAACATCCTCTATCTATTAGCGCTGTTCCTGGCGCGCCAACGCGGTCGCATGACTTCCGAAGTCGCTCGCGCTCATTTGAACGCGCTTGCCGAGGTACCTAAGGCCATCGAAAAATCCCTCGCGACGTGGGATGCCCAGGCCGCCGGCTGCGCGCGCGCATTTCAGCACGCCAAAGCCTTCCTTTTCCTGGGACGCGGTGTCCACTACGCTCTTGCTCGCGAAGGCGCGCTCAAGCTCAAGGAGATTTCATACGTCCAAGCCGAAGGCCTCCCCGCCGGGGAACTGCGCCACGGCCCCAATGCACTTGTCGATGAAAAACTTCCAGTAATCGTTCTTGCGACGCGCGACACCGCCGATCCCGATTCGGTTCTGCGCTATCAGAAAACTCTTCTGGTTCTCGAATACATCAAAAGCCGCGGCGGAAAATCCATCGCCATCGCCACGGAAGGCGATCGCGAAATCCTCACCCTTGCTGATCGAGCCATTTTCGTTCCACCGGCTCCAGAATTACTGCTTCCCATCCCTGAGGTCGTACCGCTGCAGCTATTCGCCTATCATTTCGCCATCCTGAATGGCTGCGATGTGGACCGTCCCAGAAATCTCGTCAAGGCTGTCATTACTGAATGATCCTCAGTTCTTTCAACGGTCCATTTTCCTGTTCATGCGTGACTTTCACGTTCACTCACCGCACCTGCACTCGAATTGAAGGGGAATGATGGCGAACGAGCCAAGCCAAATCGCACCATCTCCCGTCAAACTCAGCCGCGTGCTGGGCCTTTGGGACCTCATCATCATCGGCATCGTGATCATTCAACCCATCGCCCCGATGGGAATTTACGGTGTCATCAGCAATGAAGCGCGCGGCCACGTCGTCACCACCATCCTGATCGCCATGGTCGCCATGTTGTTCACCGCCGTCAGCTACGGCAAAATGGCGCGCGCCTATCCCAGCGCTGGCTCGGCCTATACGTACGTGGGTCAGGAAATTCGTCCCGCACTCGGCTATGTTACCGGCTGGGCCATGGTGATGGACTACATTCTCAATCCGCTGATCTGTACCATCATTTGCAGCAAGCTTACGCAGAACATCCTGCCGTTCATGCCTTACTGGGCGCTCGCTATCGGATTTGCTGTGGCTTTCACGTTGCTGAATCTCCGCGGCGTGAAAACATCCGCCCGCATCAATGATGTGCTCGCAGCCGGAATGTCCATCGTGGTCGTAATCTTCTTCGCCTTCGTGATTCGTTTCCTCTGGGGATTGCACCAGTATGGCCCCGGCTTCTTCACCCAGCCGTTCTACAACCCCGCAACGTTCAGCTTCGGCGCCATTTTTCGCGGAACTTCCATCGCCGTGCTTACCTACATCGGATTCGACGCTATCTCCACCTTGTCTGAAGAGGTCGAAGACCCGCGCCGCAACATCATGCTCGCCACAGTCCTCGTCTGCGTTTTTACAGGTGTTTTGTCATCGCTCGAGGTTTACGCCGCGCAACTCGTCTGGGGCTCCAAGCCATTTCCTCCCGAAATGGTGGAATCCGCCTTTCCGCTTGTGGCCAAACAAGTCGGCGGCTTCTTCCTCTTTCATCTGTTGAATTTCACCATCCTCATCGCCAACATCGGCTCGGGAATGGGTTCGCAGCTGGGTGCTGCGCGCCTGCTCTATGGCATGGGACGCAGCGATGGCATCCCCAAGAAGTTCTTCGGCGCGCTTGACCCTAAAAATCACATCCCGCGCAACAATGTCATCTTCGTCGGTACCATTGCTCTCATCGGCGCGTTTCTGATCACCTACGACCAAGGCGCGCAGCTCTTGAATTTCGGCGCCTTGCTGGCTTTCATGGGGGTCAATGCCGCCGCCTTCGTACGCTACTTCCTCCGGGCCAAGGAAAGAAACTGGTTCGATTTCCTCTCCCCGCTTCTCGGTTTCGTGATTTGCCTCTTCATCTGGCGCAACTTGAGCGGCAAGGCCATGCTTCTTGGCGCCGTCTGGATGGTTGTCGGAATTGCTTACGGCGCCGTAAAGACCAAAGGCTTTCAGGCCGATCTGGTTAAGTTCGATATTCCTCCGGACGAAGCTTGACGAGGAGAACTGTAAGAGCAACTGGATCGATGATGTTGGTGTCAGTGACCTAATTTGAAACTGCCCACCGAACGATTCTTGAGACACGTTTACGAGTAAAGGAGTCCGCAGGTGCGAGCGCCGCGGTCCCCTGTTGACGTCCGTTCCGGTGGAAAGGTTTAGCGTGGGGGAAAGTGTGCTATCGAACAGATGCCGAGGATTTCGGAGGTCGCGCGAAGCCTGCGAAGCGTCCAGCAGTGGCCGTTGAAGTTGCCGCCATGCTCTCTCAGATTGGCTGTATTCACTCTCCCACCGGCAACTCTCGGTAAGCTATATAAGGGCGAAGTTTTCAACGAGTCGGAGCAGGAAATGGCAAACGTATGCCTACCGTTCCCGAAAAGTGCCTGTCTCATATTTCCCAGCATTGACGCCGTCCGCGAAATCTTGCGGCAGCATCCTCGGAACGATCGAACGCCGCGCTCGACGACGAAATCCCCTGGGTGCGCTCGCGCGCTGAAGATTGCTCTCAATTTTGACCTGCCGGATGCCGGCCAAGGTCACTCCGATCATCCGTTGGCCGTCATGGGTGGCCGCAAGGGTTTGTACCACCCAAGAGATTCTGGAGGCTTTTGCAGCGATGCGCAGCAGCTCACGATTCTCCAAACTCCCGCCGCTACAGCGCAGCCGGTGTTAACCGGATCACACTGTTAGCCCACTCGTTGCCTGATTTGTCAAACACCCGCTAATCAGGCTCTTGCGTCACGATGTGCACGTCTACCGCCGGCGCGTCCTTCAAAAATCGGTTGATCCCGCTCATGTAACGCAGCTTCTTCCATCCTTCCGTCGCCGATCGTCCAAAAATCACCTGGGTGATGTGCTTATCCCGCACGAATTGTGCGGCAGCGCCCGCCACGTGATCACCCTTTAATCGTACGGGTTTCGCACCCAGGTTTTCCGCGAATTGCAGGTTCGCCGCCAAAGCTTTTTCCTCTTCGGGATCGCCGTCAGGTTCCAAATCCACATGCAGTGCGTAAAGTTCGGCGTCCATTCGGCGGGCCATGCGCGCGGCCCGTGCCACCAAATACTGCGCCTTCGGGTTCGCGCTGATGCACACCGCGATTCTCTCGCGTACGCCCCAGGCTTCCTGGATGTCTTTTTCCACCATGTACGATTCCAGGCTTCGGTCCACTTGCTCAGCCACCTGCCGCAACGCCAATTCGCGCAGTGCGATCAGGTTCCCGCGGCGGAAGAAATTCTTCAGCGCTTGCTCGATTTTCTCCTTACCATAAACGTCTCCGCGCCTCATACGGTTCTGCAATGCCTCTGGTGTCAGGTCCACCATCACCGTTTCGTCGGACACTTGCAGCACCCAATCCGGCACCGTTTCCCGCACCGGAACGCCGGTAATCGCTCGCACCGTCGGTGCGATGCTCTCGATGTGCTGAATGTTGACCGTCGAAATCACGTCGATCTTCGCATCCAAAATCTCCAGGACGTCTTCGTAGCGCTTGCGATTCGTGCTCCCGGGAATATTCGTGTGTGCCAATTCATCCACCAGGACCACGCGTGGGCGCCGCGCCAAAATCGCCTCCAGATCCATCTCGGCGAAGAGCGTCCCTTTGTAATCGATCATGCGGCGGGGAACTGTTTCTAGTTGCGAAGAGAGTTCCGCGATGCCCTTTCTGCCGTGCGTTTCCACCACGCCAATCACCAGGTCTTCGCCCCGGCTATGCCGCCGGATCGCTTCACTCAGCATGCTGAAGGTCTTGCCTACGCCAGGCGCATATCCCAAAAACAGTTTCAGCGCTCCTTTGGTCTTTTCCGCCGGTTTGGACGCGGCCAGCCACTGTTCTGGAGTTTTCGGCATGGGTGTATTCTGTTCTGCGGGCGCCTTGAAAGCTACGTTAGAATGTGCCGGTGCGCGAGCCTCTCCTGACACGTTTCCTTCGATTTGCCGCCGCTTTTGCCCTCATCATGGGGATTTCCGCTTTCTATAAGCACGTCTTGCCCGTTAATCCCACCACGGTCGCCCTCTCTTTTCTGCTCGCCATTCTAGCCGTTTCCACGGTATGGGGCATCGCCGTTTCGGTATTTATGTCGGTGGTGGCAATGCTCGCATTTAACTACTATTTCCTGCCCCCGATCGGCACTTTCACCATCGCCGATCCACAAAATTGGGTCGCCCTCTTCGCCTTTCTTGTCGTGTCCGTTTTGGCCAGCCATCTTTCTACCCGCGCTCGTCAACAAGCGAAGGATGCCTCCCAGCGACGCCGCGAAATCGAAAAGCTCTACGCTTTCAGCCAGGGCCTTCTGGAATCGGGCAACGTGATTCAACTCCTGAATCGCATCCCTTCGCAAATTGTGGACATCTTTGAAGTCGGCGCCGCTGCCCTCCTTCTCGCCGAGAAACAGAAGATCTATCGCTCAGGTCCGGTGATCCCGCAGCTCGATCTCGAAACTCTGAAGACAATGGTCATTCGCGAAGAGCCGCTGGTGGACGAAGCGAACAGTCTCTGCTTTGTGCCCGTGCGTCTCGGCATTCGTCCCATCGGCAGCCTGGGGATTTCCGGCTCGACGCCTTCGCGCCAGACGCTGGAAGCCATCGGCACCCTGATCGCCGTTGCCATCGAGCGTGCTCGCGCCATCGAGCAACTCGGACTGACGGAAGCGGCTCGCGAAGGCGAGCGTCTCCGGACGGCGCTCCTCGATTCTGTCACGCACGCGCTGCGTACCCCGTTAACCTCCATTAAGGCTTCCGTGACCAACCTCCTCTCGAATGCCAGCGTCACGAATCTGCAGCGCCAGGAGCTTCTCACCATCATCAACGAGGAAACCGACCGCTTAAATCGCCTGGTCGGCGAAGCCGGAGAAATGGCGCGACTGGATGCCGGCGAAGTCGAGCTTCACCTCGAGTCGCGGCCGATTGAAGACGTTATCGACGCGGCTCTCAACCAGTGCAAGCTTACCCTCGGCGCTCGCGTCGTCCGCGTCCAAGTGCCACCCGGCCTGCCTAACGTAAGTGTGGACCTGGTCCGCGCCCGCGAGGCTCTTGTTCACCTCATCGAGAACGCGAACCAGTACTCGCCTGCTGACCGGCCCATCACTATTACCGCGGAAGCCGCGCCGGACTTCGTCGTCACCAGCGTTGCCGACCGCGGTGCTGGCATTGACGACCTCGAACAAAACCTGATTTTCGAGAAGTTTTATCGCGGCAAGGATCAGCGCTACCTGGTTCAAGGAACGGGCATGGGCCTTCCCATAGCCAAAGCCATCATCGAAGCACACGGAGGCACCATGAGCCTTACCAGCCAGCGCGGCCAGGGCTCCGTTTTTTCGTTCACCTTGCCCCTGTACCGCATTCGTTCGGGAGATTGATGACCGCCGCGACCATTCTCGTAGTTGACGATGAGCCACAAATCCGCCGCGTTATGCTTACCACCCTGGCGTCGCATGGCTATAGCGTCATTGAAGCGCGCAGCGGCGAAGAAGCTCTCGAAAAAATGCGCGGCGAGCGTCCCGATCTCGTTCTTCTCGACGTGAATTTACCTGGAATTTCGGGTCTTGAGACCTGCCGCGAAATCCGCAGCTCCACCGATACACCGATCATCATGCTCACCGTCCGCAATACCGAACGCGACAAAGTGCAAGCTCTGGATGCCGGTGCTGACGACTACGTCGTCAAACCCTTCGGCGTCGAAGAGCTGATGGCGCGGATTCGCGCGGCGCTGCGTCGCGCCGCTCCTGGAGAGGCTACGCCTGCGTTTATCTCCGATGACCTTAAAATTGACTTCGAAAAGCGCAGCGTTCTGGTCCAAGGGCGTCCCGTTCGTCTTACTCCCAAGGAATTCGAACTGTTGCGCCAACTAGTGTCAAATCCCGGAAAAGCACAGGCGCATCGTCGTCTGTTGCAAGCCGTCTGGGGACCGGACTACGGCGAGGAAACGGAATACTTGCGCGTCTTCATCAAT
>Ga0308309_10002943_pt1 | contig 10169 bp, 4 predicted proteins | sample HubBroMetageWFT5_FD_192491 | JGI IMG/M metagenome (GOLD analysis project Ga0308309, IMG submission 192491) | Warmed and freeze-thawed soil microbial communities from the Hubbard Brook experimental Forest, New Hampshire - Hubbard Brook CCASE Soil... | ecosystem: Environmental > Terrestrial > Soil... | reverse complement strand
TGCAGGATCTGCGCGCTCAGCTTGGAAAGGCTGCCGCAACCGCCGAGAACCTGCGACGCGGCAATGAAGAAGCACGCGGAGACACCGAACGGTCCTACAGCCGAAACGTGCAATTGCTCGACGAATCTCGCAATCAGGAAAAACTGTTGGCAGAAGCAAGAGACCAGGCGGCTCGGATTAGTCAATTGCGCCTCGACGACGAGGCCTCCCTGGTCGAGCAGCAGGCTCGCATCACGGAACTCTCAAATAAGCTGCGGATCGCGAGTGCCACCCTCGACCAGGAACGGCAACTCGCGGCGTCGGGTAAGAATGTCCAGGAGCTTATGGCGGCCCGCCAATTGCATGTTATTGATGTCCACGACACTGACCCGAATGGTCAGCCCAGCAAAGCCTTTGGTCGTGTTTTCCTGACGGAAGGTAAATCCCTCACTTTTTATGCCTTCGACTTGACTGAAGACAGCGTAGTAAATGCGAAGCGTAGTCTCCAAGTCTGGGGAGTGCCGGAAGCGGGAATGAACTCGGCGCGCAGCTTGGGCTTCCTGCACATGGATGCCAAAGCACAAGGGCGTTGGGTGTTGAGAGTGGAGAATCCCGATCTGGTGAAGGAGATCAACTCCGTATTTGTCACGGTCGAGCCCACGGCCGTCGGCAAGCAGCCTAGCGGACAGAAGATGCTTTACGCCTATCTGGGCGAGGCCAATCACCCGTAGCGAGACGCAACAGCGTGTCCCCATCCCCGGCAGACCTTTCCAGTTCAGACGCTTGCATCACTCCAATCACAAGCATATTCTTCTCAAAATCTTAGGCCGCGGCAGAGCTAGTCGCGGCGTGCGAGCCCCAAGGGAGAATTGTGATGAAGTACCCGGCGCTCGTCCTGGTTTTTCTTTTCAGCTCTGTGCTGGCCTTCACACAAACGGATGGCGCACGGATTTCCGGCCGGGTGACAGATCAGACCGATGCGGTAATCGTCGGTGCCGAGTGCAAGATCACCAACACTGAGACCAACGTCTCGATCACCACCACCACCAACGGGGATGGGATCTACGTCATTCCAGATCTGCGTCCGGCCGCCTACCGGCTGACCATTCAGAAAGAGGGTTTTCGCACCGTCGTCCAGCCCAACCTGCAACTCTACGTACAAGACGCCGTCAACGAGAATTTCCAGCTAGCCCTTGGTTCCGTCTCAGAAACCTCCACCGTTGCAGGAACGCCCCTATTACAAACGGACTCCGCAGCGGTCAGTACAGTAGTCGATCAGCAGTTCGTGCACAACATGCCGCTGAACGGACGCAGCTTCCAATCCTTGATTGCGCTCACCCCAGGAGTAGTGTTCACCTCGCAAAACCTCGGTCAAGGCCAATTCAGCGTGAATGGACAACGCAGCGACGCAAACTATTTCATGGTCGATGGAGTGAGTGCGAATTTTGGCGTTAACATTCGTACTTCGGCTCAGACTCTGGGTGGCGCGATCCCGGCACTGACGGCTCAGGGGGGCACAAACGGACTCGTTTCCGTGGATGCCATGCAGGAGTTTCGCATCCAGACCTCGTCGTATGCGGCCGAATACGGACGTACTCCCGGGGCGCAGATCTCAATTGTCACGAAGTCCGGCACCAACGAGTTTCACGGCAATGTGTTTGACTACCTGAGAAACGACATTTTCGACGCGCGCAACTATTTTGACGTTCCGCCGCTTCCCAAGCCGCCAATCCGTCAGAATGACTTTGGCGGAACCCTTGGCGGGCCGATCGTTAAGGGCAAGACTTTCTTTTTCTTTTCTTATGAGGGGCTACGGTTGCGTCTGCCGCAAACGGCTTCAGACGTATTCCTTACGGCATCCGCCCGGGTGGCCGCGGCGCCGGCCTATCGACCGATCCTCAATGCGCTTCCGCTTCCGGATGCAGCCGCACGGCCGCTCGACCCCTCCTGCGATAACATCACAAATCCATGCCTCGCAAATCTCACGGTAGCTTATTCCAACCCCTCGTCCCTGAATGCAACGAGCATCCGCATTGACCACAACCTGACCAAGAGAGTCAGCCTGTTTGCGCGCTACAACCATGCGCCGTCGTATGGCGCGAGCCGCTTCTGGGAAGAACTCGGTTCCAATCATGCGAATTCCGACTCCCTCACCGCGGGAGCTACCGCGGTGCTCAGTCCCGCCAAAATGAATGACTTTCGCGCTAACTGGAGTCGAGAGACGGCCACTTATAGCAACGCCCTTACCAATTTTCATGGTGCGGTGGCGCCGCCGACCTCCGTCTTGTTTCCGCAATCATCGCCTTTTAGGCCTGATAGAAGTCAGGCGCTCGTCTATCTTGGACTCGGTGGCAGCATGGAAGTTCGGGAGGGCTGTCTTTTTTCCAACGTGCAACGACAACTTAATCTTGCGGACACATTCACTTGGGCCATCGGCGTGCATCAGTTAAGGTTCGGTATCGATTATCGTCGTCTAACTCCCACGCTCACGGAGAATACGGGATATGCACTTTTCCCCTCTTCTTACACTGAGGTGGTGGCAGGGACAGTCGACTCGGTGCTTTTGAGTGCTGACGATCCTCTTTCTGTGACGGTCGACAATTATTCTCTGTTTGCGCAGGACACCTGGAGGACCACGAATCGTCTGACACTGACATATGGGTTGCGATGGGAGATCAATACTCCTCCGGTCTCGACAACGTCAGGAACGCCGCTGTACATGCTGAAAGGCATCTTCGATTCGAATCCGCTCGCATTGGTGCCAGGAGACCTCTGGTATACCAGGTTCGGAAATTTCGCTCCCCGAATCGGAGCTGCATACCAGCTCACGCCCAAAACCGTGGTGCGAGGTGGCTTTGGCGTTTTCTATGACCTGGGCTACGGAAACGTCGGCGATAGTTTCCGCATTTTTCCCTACGATCGCTCGGAATTTCTCAGTTCGCCCCTGCCTTTCGACTTGTCCAACCCGGCTTTCCAGCCTCCGCCGTTCTCCACAACCATCGATGCGAGCGTACTGAAATTAAGCGCTGTCGATCCGAACTTGCGTCTCCCCTTCGTCCTGCAATGGAATACGGCCGTCCAGTGGGGACTAGGAGCAAACCAGACATTGACAGCAACCTACGTTGGGGCGGCCGGCCGGCGTCTTCTGCGGCAGGACATAATCGCTCCTCCGCTGCTTGTGAGCCTAGGCCAAGGGGCGGATGTCCAGCTAACACGAAACGGCGGATACTCCCACTATAACGCTTTACAAGTACAGTTCCAGCGCCGTATGTCGCATGGACTTCAGGCACTGGTGTCCTACAACTTCGCAAAATCAAGTGATCTCGATTCCACGGATGAAAACGGTCTAAAGGCTGACAGCGTGAGCGACATCGTGCTCCCACCCCTCAGTCCATCCGACTTCGACATACGGAACTCCATCGCCGGGGCCGTTTCGTACGAAGTTCCAACCCCTTCGTGGGGCCGGACCAGCAACGCGATCCTGAAAGGATGGGCGGTGGATGGATTGGTACGCGCGATGACGGCGCCGCCAATCAACGTGTTCATTCAGGGGTACTCGCCGGTGTTTGGCCACTACACGACCCAGGCTGATGTTGTGCCCGGTCAGCAATTCTGGATTTCGGATTCGACCCAACCAAGCGGCAGAGCGTTGAATCCGGCGGCATTTTCCTCACCACCCGTGGGGCAGAGGGGAGACTTCCCCAGGAACGGACTGCGCAGTCCTTACTCGATCGACCAGACGGATCTTGCGCTGCGCCGCCGTTTTAACCTAACCGAACGCGTCAAGCTCGATGTGCGCGCAGAATACTTTAACGTGTTCAACCATCCGATGTTCGGAATCCCCGGCTCGCAATGCAATCCGGATGCTTTTTGGGGATCGCAGGGTCGTACTAATCCAGCCTTTGGCAAGATTTGTCCGGGTACGTCCACAACAAACATCGACGGCGGGGGCACCCCAAACGGACAGAGCGCTCTGTATGCGGTTGGCGGCCCGCGCTCGGCACAGTTCACGCTCAAGCTTATGTTCTGATATACGAGAACACTGTCAACAATTTTTCCCCGCGGTTACACGGTTTGGTATTGCTCAATGGGCGAGCCCTCGACCGCCAACTCTGCGGCCCCTCTCGTTTCCCCCTGGTCAGCCTTGAGTGATCAATCAATCTCGAATGACAGGTACCGAAACCTGCCGTGGCGTTCGACCTGCACGACGAATGCCTCGCCAGATTTGCAATCCTGGAGCAAAGAACGGACATCTTCAACGGTTTCAACGTTGGTCCCATTCACCGATCGAATCAAATCCCACAACGCCAATCCGGTCCGGGCGTCGCTGTGGGCCACCTTGCCCGCCACCAAGACCCCGGACTTCGATCGCAGACCCGAGACGGCGGAACGACTTCGGTCGCTGAGAGTCACGGCAACGATGCCCAGCGGCGTCACAATGCTCTTTTGCATGTCGAGTTGCTCTAGCGACTCTTCCGGATCATCGCCACCTTGCTGAACGAGAACGGTCGTCGTAAAAGAACGCGAACCCCTGAGGACCGCGAGGTCTACTCGATCTCCCACTCGCTTTGTGTAGAAGCTGGTCGCGTACTGCGCGGAGCCCTCCAAGGGAATTCCGTCGAGCGACAGGAGGATGTCCTGAACACGAATACCACTCGAATCCGCGGAACTGCCGGGAATCACATCGGAGACGATGACCCCCGCCTTTCGGGGCAGCCTCAATCCGGAGGCCATCGTTGATGTAACGGTTTGCACTCTTAATCCAATATCGCCAACCTGGAAACGCCCATTGTTCTTCAGTTCCCTGTAAATGAGGTAGACCATGCTACTGGGAAGCGCGAATCCTAGCCCTTCACTGCCACCTCCTTCCGTAAGGATAAAACTGGTCATGCCAATGAGGCGGCCGTGAATATCGACCAGTGCACCGCCGCTGCTACCCGGGTTAACCGCGGCATCGGTCTGAATGTATACAGGGGACAGATTGGAATCACGTGGTCTGGCTACGGCACTGACGATTCCCATCGATACTGAGTTGTTTAGCCCTTCAGGGTTGCCAACTGCAAAGACCAACTGGCCGGGCTGGATTGTGCTGGAATCGGCTACCGACAGGACTGGCAGGCCAGTCGCCTCAACTTTCACAACTGCAAGATCTGCTTCTGGAAACGTTCCTACAATCCGAGCCTCAAAGGGTGTATCCGGCGTATTGGGCGCGACTTGGTCGCGCACCGCGTGAACTCCTCGGTCGAGCATAACCCGCACCCGCCGGGCGCCTTCAACTACATGCGCGTTTGTAACAATGTAGCCATTCGAGTCCAGTATTATCCCGGACGCGATGCTCTCTTGCTTCGATACGAGGTGGGTTGCCGACTCTTCCTCGTCATCATCGTCGTCGGCACGACTGTAGCCTACCACTTCGATTCGCACGATCGCAGGCGCCACTTTGGTGACAACATTCTGAACGGAACTACTTAGCTCCTCCAGGGCTTCAGTGGGAGCGCGGCGAGGTTGCCGCTGAGCATGAAGGCTGGTCAAAGACAGCAGAACTCCAACGAAGAGCGCTGGCCTCGTGTGCGTCGTTCTGGCTCGCTCGGTGGACACCCTAACCCCTTCTGTCGACATCGGACCACGACACTGGTATTTCGAAACCGGAGTCTAGGCCGTCCGCGGCAAGACAAGAACTGTCAACATTGACAGCGGCCACGAACGACGATCCGTGTGGCAGGCCGATCAGTGCTGGCCCAAGCAACAACACGGCGCCGGGAGTAAATCGCGAAAGACAAGAAACTACGAAGGGTACCTGGAATTATCGCCATTTCCGCTACGGGTCTACTGCGAGAGTGGGGCCATTTGCCCAATCACAAATCGTCGGAATTGAGCCAGGGTGTCCGATTTGGATCTTCGCCCGTGACGCCTAGGCAGATTTTTCTTTGAGCACGTGAGCTGTTTCTGCCGTCTCTGTAACGAAATCTCTTCTCGTCATAACCAAGCCACTGGCGACTGAGGGTGCAATGCTCCGAACGTGGAGGTCTTGCTGCGGGAAAGGTATCTCTATGTCAGCCTGTTGCAGAGCTCTGGCGACGGCAACGGTTATTTCACTTTTGAGCTGAAACCACGTCTCCCGTTGTGCGGCCCAGAAACGGAGCTCAAAATTCAGGGCGCTATCGCCAAAACCCAGGAAGAAAGCCACAGGCCCGCGGGGCTCGCGCATAACTCCGGGATGTGATTCTGCCGCATCAATGAGTAGTTTAAGGACCCTTTCAGGATCGGTTCCGTAACCCACTCCAACCGGTATCTCTACGCGCCGCCCCGGTGTCGACAGGGTCCAATTGATAACCTGATTTGAAATCAGAGTGCTGTTGGGCACGATCACTTCCGCTCCCTGGAAGGTCGCAATGGTGCTTGACCGAGTTCCAATCCGCCTGACCGTACCGACTACTCCGCCTACCTCCACCGTGTCATCAATATTTATAGGACGCTCGAAGAGCAGGATCAGTCCTGAAACAAAGTTGTTGACAATATTCTGCAAGCCGAAGCCTATGCCGACGCCCAGAGCGCCGGTAATGACCGTGAACTTGTTGAGTTCTACCCCGGCATCAGCAAGGGCTGCCAAGGAAACGAACACTAACAGGACGTAATAGGTAATAGTCGAGATGGCATGTGGCAGGCCTCGCTGCAGGTGCAACTTTGGAAGCAGGACTGTTCGCAGTGCAAAGGTGACGACGTTTGCGAGCGCATAGCCGAGCAACATGATCGACGCAAGGCTCAGCGCTCCTGCGAGCGTGAAAGAAACCTTTTCGTAGCCGATGGGGTATTGGAGGACGTTAGACAGAGCGCCCATCGCGCTATCGTGGATGGTGAGCAGGTACAGCAAGGATCTCAGCCATAAAAAGGCAGCGCCCAGTACAATCACGCGGCCGCCCCAGCGCTCGATGCTCTCAACACGCTTCTCGAACAGAGTTCGCGACCAGTCGCTGCGCAGTATGGTGGTGAAAACCAGGATCAGGACGCGTGCCGCAACGTAAAGCGCAGCCGCCATAAAGGCACCCAGCAGAGCGGCTACGCCAAGGACCTCCGAGAGAGCAAGAAAGCCGAAGACACTGGCGACAAAAGCTGCGGCCAAACAGAGGAGTCCTACTCGGACCCCGGATACCACTACCCGCAGCCTGTTGCGGGGGACCTGCAACTGTCGGAATCGGAAGGGTCGTGTCAGCCAAGCAAAAATCACAAACGCGAGCAGAACACTCAGCGAGAACAGCGTTCGTTTCAACCCCGGCGGAAACGGTATCAATATCCGCACGCCCTCTAACAAAATGAAGATCGTCAGAATGTACAAGAGGGGACGAACCCCCGGTTCGATCAGAGGCGGAAGCAATCGTAATGTCATGACCAGACAAAGCAGGCAAAGGATAAATGCGACGCTGATCGGAGAGGACGTTGCCATGCCCACCGTTCCAAGCAGGGCCGCGAGCAATGCCACCGAGAAGGGACGTGCGAAGGTCTCCGAAGCTTCCAGCGAACCTCCTGGCCGCCTCGCGTCGCTTACGTAACGCTTAAGCTTGAAAGCTGACACTAAGCCCACAAAGTATAGTGCTACGATACCTGTTAAGCGTAAGTTATTGGTCTGCAGGAAATCTTCAGCGCCGGCGACGTCCCGATCAATGGACCCACGGATCCGAATGTTCACCGGCTGGTCGGAACTGCGCAACTCGCCAATGGCCCACAGCGGCGGGCTATCTCTCTGCAGCAGGCGAGCGCGTTGCCGTTCTTGGGCCTCCACAAGCTTGCTCAACACGTCGGAGATTTGCTGGTCCAACTGAGAGACCTGATTTTGAAGGGTCAGGACTAAATTCAGTTGCTCCTGCGCCTGCGAGCGGGTGGATCGAATGGTGTCCAGTTGGTGGCGGATTCGATCGAGTACAGCCTCGATCCCGGTGGGATTGTGGATCTGATCCAACGTCGCCTGCCACTGTGCCCACTGGTCATCGAGGACTCGGATCTGGCTTTCCAGATCGGAGGCGCGCGTCGTCAGAAGCTTGCGCTGCGCGGTGTATTGTTGATTCAATGAGCGCCAGTACAGATCTTCGTCGCGCAATTCCACGGCATTTGGAATACCGGCGAGGAATCCTGCCGCCACGGGAATCCGCTCAGCAATCTCCTCAGCCCGCGCTTTGGCCATGCGGTAGGACTCGAGCAGCTCCGGCGTGGGTGTCAGTTGCCTAGAAATCTCCTGCAGTAGCCGATCCAATTCCTCGGCCCGTCCGGCCACCTGTGTCAGCGGGATTGCTTGATGAGGAGACTGAGTAGCTGAAGGCGCGGGAGACAGCGACTCCTGAAGCGCTTCGCTCGCCCTCTGGACTGCCGTTGCCTTCGTTTGCGTCTGCGCTTCGACGACCGTCGTTGATAGAACAAAGGCGGCCAAGAGTAGCCTTGCTACGGCACAGCCCTGTCTACCTCTCTCACCGAAACGACACGCGACGCCAGCGGGAGACTTGGGCTGCTGCAAACACCCAGGTCGCGCTCCAGTATTGGTAATTTCCATATCGAATCACTTCTGCAGGTCATCCCTGGTTTGGATATGAAGAACTACCGGCATGACGACATTGCATGTGTCCTTGGCGCGCAGTTACATGAGTCTGTGCCCGTCCCCTACCGATGTGGACTGGCAGTTCTGCCAGTCGCCTCGCCGGCATAGCTTGGATACCGTAAGGTGGTGTCATTCGCAATCGGGCGTAGCCTTCTCTTTCGCATGAAATTAAGGTGGATGGACTGTCTACGTCTCCCAGCGATATTAGATCTCTATGTGGGGATTCTGCGCCTGTGACTCGGCTCACCTTGGGGCGAGAGGAGTTGGATTGTGATGACGACTGCTGGAACGGTGTAGACAAACGTTCCGAACACCCACATAAGAGCTCCGGCAATCACTTGATCTTCCAGAGGTGATACCCCGAAAAGCTGTGGCCCCGCAGCGTACGAAGGGTAAAGAACGCGGTCCCAAAATGTCAGCATTGCTCCGAGCGCGCCCCCAGGTAGCGTTCCCAAGAAAAGATAGAGCGGAATAGACCACCGGGGCCAAGTAGGCCCACTTGGAAACGGCTGCACGGCAGGCCACCAGAACAAGAGCGATGTGCTCAGAAAACAGATGTGTTCCACCTCGTGCCAAGAATCCGAATGCAATGCCATCTCAAAGGCAGCAGGAACGTGCCATCCGAAAAGGGCAATTGTAGCTAACAGCCAACAACTCGCGGGATTTGTGATCAAGTGTCCGAACGACTTTACAGGCGCCCAACGTAGAAGTGGTCCGACTGCACCACGGACGATCGACTGCGGTAGTCCCCGTAATAGTGGGAGAGACGGAGCGCCGAGTAGAGCGAGAGGAGGAACAACTGCCATAAGCAGAAGATGCTGCACCATATGAACTGAGAGCGACACATCGTCAAATGCGGCAAGCGGAGAGCCAATGGCGATCCAGAGCGATAACAATCCACTCAGGAATGCTGCGAGCCGCCAGATCGGAATGACTTCGGGAAGAAGGCTCCGGATGCGAAGCCAGCCTCTGACGTAGACAAGCCCCGTGATGCACAGGGTCAAGTTGACCCATAGTGGGCTTGACCAAGATCGCAGAATGGCTTCAGCTTCGGAGGACATCGGAGCACTAAGGCTGAGTCAACGGCCGCCCTCCGGCCTCCGGTTCCAGGGCAACAGAATGGGAAGCATCTCGCGCAGCCGGTTGACCGGCGGGACGCAATGTCTCCAGGAATGCAACGAGAGCCGTAGTTTCTGCAGGGCTCAGATTCTTCCCGTAAGCGGGCATGTTTCCTCCCCCCTGAATCACTTGCCGGACGAGCTGGTCCGGTGTTCGCCGTACAGCCACATCGTCCAGGGCAGGCCCCCGCTTTCCGCCAATGTTAGCAAGGGCGTGGCAGTTGCGGCACTGCTTGTCCTGAAAGACGAGGGCACCTTGCCGCTCCAGCGCGGACCGGTTGTGTAGGAACTTAGGGGGAATAGAGTCGGCACTCCAGGCATCCATCATCGGACTCCACGGTGTGAATCCGGCGAGATGGGTGAAGCTTCCTAAGGCAACTGCGATCAGCAGAATCGAAAGCACGGCGATGGGCCTTCGGCGCCAACTCTTCTCGCCCTCGCCGAACACGAAGGGGAGAACTAGTAGCGCCAGGAGAACGACTGCTGGG
>Ga0308309_10002942_pt1 | contig 10170 bp, 8 predicted proteins | sample HubBroMetageWFT5_FD_192491 | JGI IMG/M metagenome (GOLD analysis project Ga0308309, IMG submission 192491) | Warmed and freeze-thawed soil microbial communities from the Hubbard Brook experimental Forest, New Hampshire - Hubbard Brook CCASE Soil... | ecosystem: Environmental > Terrestrial > Soil... | reverse complement strand
ATCATTGCGCAGGTCGATTCCCTGCTCTTTACGGAATTCATCGGCGAGATAGTCGATGATGTTCTTGTCGAAGTCTTCACCGCCGAGGAAGGTATCGCCGTTCGTCGATTTCACCTCAAACACGCCGTCACCGATCTCCAGCACAGAGATGTCAAAGGTGCCGCCGCCCAGATCATAAACCGCAATCGTGCCGGTGCCCTTCTTGTCCATGCCATAGGCGAGTGCTGCCGCGGTTGGCTCATTGATGATCCGCAAGACCTCGAGTCCGGCAATTTTGCCGGCGTCTTTGGTCGCCTGGCGCTGGCTGTCGTTGAAATAGGCAGGGACGGTGATGACGGCTTCCGAGACCGTCTCGCCGAGATAGGCCTCGGCGGTTTCCTTCATCTTCTGCAAAATAAATGCGCTGATCTGAGAGGGCGCATATTTCTTGCCGCGGCTCTCGACCCAAGCGTCGCCATTGTCGCCCGGAATGATCTTGTACGGGACAAGATCCATGTCTTTCTTCACCATCGGATCGGTGAAGCGGCGGCCGATCAAGCGTTTGATCGCAAAGAACGTGTTCTCGGGGTTGGTCACCGCCTGACGTTTCGCCGATTGGCCGACGAGGCGCTCGCCCGATTCGGTGAATGCAACCATCGAGGGCGTTGTGCGCATACCCTCGCTATTCTCGATCACCTTGGCATTCTTGCCTTCCATCACGGCAACGCAGGAGTTCGTCGTGCCGAGATCGATACCGATGACCTTGCTCATGTACACCTCGTTCTAAAGCAGGACCGGGCGGCCCGGGGAAGCACCGTCCCGATCCCCCGGGAAGTGATCACAGCCATCCCCTCGCTGTGGCTGGGGTCTATATATGTGTCGGGTCGGGCCGCTACAACCACGCTGGCTGTAGCCCACGAGCCCAAAATCCACCGCGTTCAAGCGGGTTCCGACGGCTTCGGGCCGCCCTTGGCGACGCCGACCATCGCCGGCCGCAACAGGCGGTCATGAAGTACATAGCCGGGCTGCAATACTTCGACAACCGAGCCGCTCGGCTGGTCCGGCCGTTCGGTCTCAAAGATCGCCTGGTGGAAATTGTGGTCGAAACATTCGCCCTTCGGATCGATGCGCTTGATCCCGTGGCGCTCGAAGACGCCCAACAGTTCCCGCTCGGTAGCCGCGACCCCGGCAAGGAGACTGCGCGTGCGCTCGTCTTTCGCCTCCGATTCCGGCAGGCTCTCCAACGCCCTGCGCAGGTTGTCCGCCGCCGAGAGCAAGTCCTTGGCAAAACCGGCGACCGCATATTTCGATGCATCCTCGCGCTCGCGCTGCGCGCGACGGCGCACATTCTCGGTCTCGGCGAGCGCGCGCAGCAATCGGTCCTTATACTCGGCCAGTTCAGCCTCGAGTTCGCTGGCTCGAGTCTCCGGCGACGATTCCTCGGCTTCCGACGCGATTGGCGCCCCGGCGAGGCCGTCGGTGTTGTTATTGGCGGCCTCGTCCGCAGCGGGAACTTTCTCCTGCTCCTTGGTCGTCGTATCGTCCATGGTTTGTCCTATCCGATGAGCCGCCCGATCATCTTCGCAGTGTAGTCCACCATCGGGATAATGCGGGCATAGTTGATCCGAGTCGGGCCGATGACGCCGATCGCTCCGACGATCTGCTCGCGGCTGTTCTGGTAGGGGGCTATCACCATCGAGCAGCCGGCCACCCCGAAAAGGCGATTTTCGGCGCCGATGAATATTTGGACGCCTTCGCCTTGTTTGCTGGCGTCGAGCAGACGCAGCATGGTCTCTCTGGTTTCGAGCATCTCGAAAAGAGTGCGCAGCCTTTCGAGATCTGCGAGCGCAGTGACGTCTTCGAGCAAATTGGCCTGACCACGTACGATCAGCGCGCTGCCCTCATCGCCGCCGGCCCAGTTGGCAAGGCCTGCCGCGACGAGCTTCGACGTCAATTCGTCGAGCTGGATCTTATTGGACGCGATCTCCTGCTCGATTTCCGCCTTTGCCTCTTCAACCGTCCGGCCGATCAGCCTGGCATTAAGATAATTGCCGGCCGAGATGAGCGCGGCCGGAGGCAGGCCGGCCGGAACCTCGATAACCCGGTTCTCGACCAGCCCGTCCTCCGTTACCAGCACCACAAGGGCGCGCCCAGGACCGAGACTGACGAATTCGATGTGCTTTAAGGGACGGTCCTGATTGGGCACCGCGACGATACCCGCGCAATGGGACAGGCCAGACAGCGCAGTCGTTGCTTCCTCGAGCGCTTGCGGCAGACTCTTACCGCGGGCAACGCACAGGCTCTCGATACTGCGGCGTTCGTCTTCGGCCAGTCCTCCAATTTCGAGAAACCCGTGGACAAAGAGGCGCAGCCCGAGCTCGGTCGGGAGTCGCCCGGCCGAGGTATGTGGCGCGTAGAGCAGCCCTGCTTCCTCCAGATCCGCCATGACGTTGCGGATCGTCGCCGGCGACAAGTTCTGCCCCAAGCGTCGTGAGAGGGTGCGCGAGCCGATGGGTTCGCCAGTTGCGACATAGCCGTCGACAATCAAGCGAAAGATCTCGCGGCTGCGTTCGTTGAGCTCGTTTATCGGGGAAGGTACGAGAGGTCGGGGCATGCGCAACCACATTTGATGATCCGTCTGACGGGCGGTCTCGCCCGCAGTCGCGGTCGATCCACGATTGGTAGTCTGTGGATGTGGTCACCCGAGGTTCGTCAGCCAAGCGGGGCCGACCGGAGCACCGGCAGTCGCGACGCGGCGGTCGAACCCAGCGACCGCGAATTTAGGAATGGGTTCTGCGGGCGTCAACTCGCACGGAACTGAAGGGTCGAATTACCGAATGGGTCGGGATTCACAATGTCTTCTTGAATGCAGCCTCGTATGATTGGCCGCTCGGCGTCGTCATCCGCCCAATGAGATCGGCGATTCCGGGGCGGAAAGCGAACTGAGTGCCGTCGGAGTTCTGAAATCTGAGCTCGCCGTCGCGGATGATTCCGGTGCCGTGCAATGTTCCCCCGCTGCCCCGTGCGTTCGATCCGAGCGGCCCGTAGGCGTAGATGATCGCAGCCGCGCCGTCCGGATCGATATTCTCGACGATCAGCGCCGCGCAGGTATTGGCATCCCAGGCCGCATCGCTCCAGGCCCCGAGAAAGCCCCGGTACGACTCGGGAACCGTTGCGCGTCCGGCAATCCGGTAGATGACGCTCTGTTCACAAAAAACCCGGCCCGGTTGCGGCTCTCCGGTGATCGGCGGGGCTTGAGCCCAGGCCGCGGCGGCCGATAGCGTGAGGCACGCGAGCGCGAGAGCAGGGTGCGTCATGGCGGGCTCGGACAGCCTGTGCGGCTTAAAGGTTTACCGCAAGATTACGGCGAACGCGCGCGCCGCCGTCAGGAACCATCGAGCGATACCGGAGACGCAGCGGCATCCGGCCGCCCCTTGTCCCTGTTAGTACAGAGAAATAAGAGGAGAGCCCGGCCTTCGCTACCGAATCGCTCGTCTGATCCAAGATGCTTCATCTCCCTCAGACGCTCAAACGAGAGGTTGTCATCGCATTATGGCTAATTTCCGGCACGACTGAGGTCAGCCGGGAGGAGGCGGCACGGCACGTATCCGCCTACTTCTTCCGCAAGCGCCTTGCATTAGCAATCGCGCGAGAGTGCCAAGGCGCTAAAAGCGAAGTCATCGTCGCTCGGCCGCCGCCGGAGACGAGCCGTGCCGCGGATCTCGCCGCCGCCTCGGCTTTCTCGTTCGCCATTCGCCGGTATTCCGCCGGCGAGCAGTCATTTTGCAAGATTAAAAAGGACCGGCGTGTAATCGTCTCCAAAGATGCCAGCATCAGATCGCTCATCATCCCTGCCAACGACGATCTTTGGCGGCGCTTGCGACGCTTCATGACCAACGCCTTCTGGTAATCACCGCGGTTAAACGCTTTGCGAATAGCGTCGGTTTCATTTTCTAGCGTCGGGATTTCGTCGTGTGGGGAGCCGGGCACGGCAAAATGGGCCGATCGAGCCGGGGGACACCACAAGCCGATGACCCGTGATCCCATTAGTTACGGGTTTGATTTGGCGTAACCTAGGGCGGTATCCGGTTTCGCGAGCACCGCCTGGGTGACGGCTTGCCGAGGGAGAGGCAGCCGTTGCGATCCCGCCCCCGCGAATGCGCCGGCCGGGGCGATTTCTTTGGCGAGCAGCCGCCGCGCAGCCTCGAATATAAAGATGATGCACCAATACTCATCCAAATAGGCCTGAGATGCGAACGCACCTGCAGTCGCATAGCCCACGAGCATCGGTTGCCCCATCCTTCCCAACATATTTGCCCAGGCGAGATCAGGCCGGTTGCGCGAATGACGGGTCAACCACGCGCAGTTTACCCAGGAATAGCCAAGAATCATCAAGAACAAGAAAAGTCCTACCCAGCCATGCTCGGATAATGCGTCAAAGTAAATACTATGCGCCGCGCGAGGTTTTGTCAGCCTGCCAATATCGGTGCCGCGCAGCATGTTGTTTGTAACATTCGGCGCAAATGTCACCTTGAAGCCGCCCCCATTGATCGGATGAAGTTCGGCAATCCGAAGTGAAATCCGCCATAGATTGATCCGGCTCATCGCCGAGCTATCGTCCTGATAGGTTTCTATCGTCCCCATTCTCGCAAACCACTTTTCAGGGGCTACATTATAGACGGAAAAGGCGAGCGCAGCAATCAGCAGCGCCGTTGCGAACTTTGCGCGCGATCTAAGCCAGAAAACCACTCCCATCGCGCATACCCCGACCAGTGCGCCTCGGGAATAGGTAAAGAACACCGCCAGAGTGACTAGAAATCCCATCAACAGCAGCCCGTGGCGCACATGCCGACTAGTGGCGAGCTGCCGCTGATAAAATATTAATGGCAACATTACTAGGAGCCCGAGACCGAAGTCGTTGTTGTCCGCGAGCATACCGCCGTCCGGCCCATGAATTTCGCCGCCGCCATGTAGAATGCTCAAGAGCGCGCCCTTTACTCCCCAAAGCCCGATGGTCAGTACGACCGCCCAGATTAGTTGGTTTAGCCGTTCGCGCGTCGTCGTCAACGCGTACCCGACGAGGCACATGAACAGAATCTTCTGGACGGTGATCCATTTGTTCCAGACATCATCAGCCGGTCCCAATGCGAACAATGAGGTAAACGTAATCCATACGGAAAACGACAAAGTCAGAATCACGAGCGGGGTGAGGGGTAGCTGCTTCGGTTCTGTTCGAGAGAAAAGCCAGGCAAGACAGGTAACGATGGCAATGACGTACGCATAATTAAGATTGGCAAAGGGTCCACCCCAAATCAGGGTGTGAAAATTCCCGAGGGAAAATACATACCAAACCAGCACGCCAGTGAACGGCGACACGAAAATGAACGGCAGGCATCCAACGAAGGCCAGAAAAAAGACGAGGCCGCGCATCTAGGACGGACTTTCGGTGCGGGTCGAGGGGGGTCCGCCTTTTTCGTTTCGGTAAACGCGCTTTCGGGCCGTCATGCCTCGCCCGCCGCGCAACCCGCGACGCAACAGCCGCACGAGTTCCATAAAGCCAGTCATCTCGGCGGCGAATTCGATCTCAGACACAGGCCCGCCATCGACTAGGCGACGCAACGCGAAGCGCGAAGTGTGGCTGTAGTTCAACCCCGGGTCGATTGTCGTAGCGCTCTTCACTCCCAATTCCGCCAACCATTCTGCCTGGTGGAGACCATACACTCCGCTCGGATAGCAAAAATGGTCCAGCGGATACGAGACGACACGCTGAAGAAATCGGCGGTTTTCCGTAACTTCGGATTCCACCATTTCCTTGTCGTAAAGCGGCCATTGATGCCGGTGCGAATGCAGCTGGATGTCGACGCCGGCAGCTGCGAGGCCGCGCAGCTGCTGTTCATCCATAACCTCGAACAGGTGTTGCCTTTCAATCTCATGAAAAGAGACGTCGAGTGCCGCCGCCATTTCCTTCAAAAACTCGAGGCGATCGCCCGGCGGCAACGCCGCGCCGAAATGCTGCGCCGCTTCTTCGGCCTTTGCCGCCTCGCACTGCAGGTCGAAAGTTCCGATCCCGCGCGGCAAATGGACCAGCTGCGGGGTGGCTCGCCAGAACAAGTAAGAAACTGTTACGGTATAGACCGGCATCCGGTTCTCGACGTAATAGGTCGTTACGTAGACCGTAACTGGAATTTCCAGTTCCCGAATGAGCGGCAAGCCGACCGTATAAACGCCGCGCCAGCCATCGTCCATGGTTATAACCGTAGCGCAGGGCGGAAGCCGGCCCGCGGCCAGAGCGTCAAGCGCATCTCGCAAAGGCAAAATCGGATAGCGTTCCCGCCTCAAATATTTCACCCGCTTGCGAAAGAAATCGTCTCTGATAAAAAGGGTGCTTCTGTACTTGTACTCTTCGGCAACGGCAAAGCCGTGGTAGCATATGATACGCAGCCCACGGCGCGTAACATGACGTGCGAGCCGGAAAAGCCCTAGGAATTTCATCAAGTACAGAGCGAACCTGATGATCGAGCGCGGGATTGGAACCGCGGTTGCAAAAAGTCCAATGCTTATTGCGAGTGGCGGCCCGGCTAGCGTGGCATCGTACTTCATGCGCGTTTCGGGTATTGCCTCACGATGCTGCAGCTGCCTTCTCGAAATGCATACCGACTCGCACCATTCCTATGTCGGAGGGTACGGATTGATACGCGATTCTGATCCGGTATCCAAGGTGATCCGAAGGGAATTAAGCATTGGTGTATCGCAATCGGACCGAACATGGTTTCCGGCTTTAAACCTGGCGGGCCAAACGGGGCTAATTGATAACCCTGGCTTCGCCGAGCGGCAACCGATGAGAGCGGCTCGCCTGTCTTTCGAGAATCTCCTCTAAAAGGCGTTCCAGCTTGGCGTACTGATCGTCGCGGCCAAGGCAAAGACTGACCGATGGGTCGAGTCTATCGAGGCGCCCGGCGCGTTTGTCCTCGAACCATTTCTGTAGTTGATCGCGAATTTTGATCGGGCTGTTGGAAACCAACCCGGCGCTCCTCTCGATGACGAGCCGCGCCGCGATACCGCGCTCGTAGCCGATGAACAGAATAGGCCTGCGCGCGTACAGATATTCGAATAGCTTGGCAGGCAGGTTGCCTTCGTCGCGCGGATCGCTCGATTGCAACAGCAGCAGTACATCGGCGTCCATCTGCAGTGCGAGCGCGTGCCGGTAAGGAACCCGCGGTTTGACAGTCACCGCGCGCTCCACCCGATGTGCTGCTGCCGCGTCGAGGACAGCATCGCTTGCGTCGCTGAAGAACTCGACATTTATGCAAGTTCGTAAGCGATCGGGCAGCAATGCGATGGCGGAGAATAGCGCAGAGGGATCTCGAAAGCCGCGGTAGATCGAGCCCATATACCGGATGGTTAGAATTCTCCCGGGGTCGGTTCGTTGCGCCCCGGGGTCGGTTCGTCGCGCAAGGGGCGGGAAATCTTCCTCGGCGTACCCGTTATATACCACTGTGACATCTTTTCCGTGGCGCCGGCGTAGTTGTTCCGCCCAAATCGGCGAAACGGTCACTAATCCCGCGGCGCCTCGTAAAATCCGCCGTTCCAGGATCGCATCGATCGCCTTGCGCCAACCGGGCTCGCTGTAATACGGGTTATCGACCCACAGATCGCGAAAATCGGCAACCCAGGGAACTTTATGGGTGCGGGCGAGCCGGCTGGCGACCGTCAGCCCGGTGTTCGGTGGCGCGCTCGCGAAGATGATGTCGGGCTTCCATTCTTTGATCAATTGCCGGCCTGCGGGAATGGCAGTCCTGACCCAATCGGCCCGCATGTCGGGAATGTGGATCAGCCCCAAATAGTGACGGCGAAAGATTTGCCGAAGCGACCTCGCCGCAGCGCCATCTTGTGCGGGCGCGTTCTCGCGGCGGACTCCGGCGTGCAACGCTGCGTGGCCGCGCAGCAACCGCGCCATACGGTCGATCCAATGCTGGCGCTGACAGTACTCGGTATAAAATACCCGTTCCCGCGAGATCTCGAGCGGCAGGCTCCGGTCTTCGACGACGTCGGTTGCCAGCACGCGTACGTCATGGCCCCGCTGATCGAGGTAGCGCGCGAGCTTGCCTACCCGTACGGCTCCGATGACATTCGAAGGCGGGAACGCAAAGCTGACGATCAAGACCCTCATTTGGGGCAGCCGCCCGGCCCGGATCTCAATCTTGCGTCACCGAACGCGCTTGAACACCAGCTGATGGCAGCCGTATGAACTGTTCTCGCGGATCTTGACCGGCTCGAAACCGTCACGCCGGTAAAAATCAGTGATATCCCCGACAGATGCGCATTCGTAGGGGTAGCCGCCGACCCAATCGATGACATCATGTAGCCAGCTCATCCCGCGCACGCTGCTCGCGCTGGTCAGCTCCCGAATATATGTCCTCAACTCTCCTGAACGCATCGAGCCAGCGAGCGATCTCAGTTCCTGTGGCATCCAGACGTAAATGGCGTAAAGTGGGCGAAGTATTTGCGGCAACGCGTTGTACCGGCGTTTCCGCTCCAGCCACGACCGGCTGACTTCGCCACAATCGTTGTAGATCGCGATGAACAACAACCCCCCTGTCTTTACCATAGTTTTTATATTGGCCATTGCCTGCCACATCGCCCCCGTGTGGTGCAGGACACCCCAAGAGTAAACGATGTCGAATTGGCCGAGCCCCGCGAGATACTCTGTATCGAGCACCGAACCCTGCTCGATAATCCAAGATGGGTCGTCCGGCAGATAGCGGCGGCGCAGCTCCTCGGTGCAGGCGACGCTTTCACCGTCGTAGTCGAATGAGGTAACGATGGCCCCGAGGCGGCGCGCGGCGAGCGAGGACAGACCCGAGCCGCTACCGACATCCAAAAAGGATCTGCCGTCGAGTGATTTTTCCCCGAGAAATTCTGTCAAGTTTTTTTCCGCTTCGGCGATCCGGACTTGATTCAACCGTTTCAAGAAACTCGCCCAGTTCCGGCCAAAACCGAAGCGCCTGCCAGCGGTTACCTCGCGCTCATGCTGCGTAGCAATGTTGTTAATGGCCGACATGCCGGTCCACCCGTTCTGCTGCAATTGACGAAGACCAAGTTCTGTTGACAGCTATCATCGCCGGTCTGTCTTCATCCTCGATTAATGAGCTCCCACGTCGGTCCGTTGTCACAAAATGAAAAGCGGATTGACATTCGCATTGATGCTCCGGAGATACACGAAGGGCCATCGCCCTTCCACGAGATAAAGAGACCACGGGGCGCCGGCCCGCCCTGCTGTCCGCGCCATCGTCGCTTATCGCCGAAATCGGTGTTTTGACTAAGCTGAATTCGGTGTCGATCGCAATACAGACTTTGCTGGGTTTTCGGGAAATCATGCGCCTTGGCCGGTATGGTTCGCGGGCGGCGGCGACCGTGACGCAGAGTTACCTTGGGCCTCGCGCGCGCATTCGCGGGTAACCGCATAAACTTGCGCGGGTGAAACCTGCCAGACGGAATCGGTGGCTCTCAGCGTCACAGCCGCGTAGGGTGCCGGCAAGACGGAAAGGACATCTCGTAGCGCGGCGACCACCGGCCGACCGAGCCCCAGGTCGCCTCGCTCGAGCGGGCCTAACGGAACCAGGCATCGGCGCAATCTTTCCGAAAGAGGCACTTCCTTCGAAGCATCCGGCCAAATCCGCATTTGTGGATCGTCGACGAGATAGGCGACGACATCGCCGGCCGAGCCCTCTCCCGGAGTGACGCCGCTCAAATCCGCCCACGGCCGGATATCGCTGCCGGAATCGAGTGATCCACGCAGGAGGCGCTCCAGCGTGCTCTGCCGTTGTGCGGTGAGCGGGCCAAGGACCGGTGTACCGGGATGCGCATCGGCGAACTGCGCCGCCGCGCGGCCATTAACCGTGACGACCCGCACTACTTGTTGCTCCAACGCTGCGAGCACAATGCCGGACAGAACCATCGCCGCACCGAGCAGCAGCGCAATGCTGCGCAGTTGCTGCGCCAGGAACCAACCAGTGAGCAGAGCCAAGGGCATTGCAAATATGTCGAGATAGTTGGATTGCTTGGCAATGAATTTAAGGGGTGAGAAAGAAATCGGGAACGCGGTGAAAATGAAGATCAGTCCTAAGCACCATATCAGCACGAACCGCAATCCGGGCTGCTCCCGTTGTCGAAACGCTGAATACGCAGGCG
>Ga0308309_10002941_pt1 | contig 10172 bp, 8 predicted proteins | sample HubBroMetageWFT5_FD_192491 | JGI IMG/M metagenome (GOLD analysis project Ga0308309, IMG submission 192491) | Warmed and freeze-thawed soil microbial communities from the Hubbard Brook experimental Forest, New Hampshire - Hubbard Brook CCASE Soil... | ecosystem: Environmental > Terrestrial > Soil... | reverse complement strand
GGCGGATTCTTGCGGCTGGGGAGATGCTCGAGCTTGGGGCCACGTCCGCGGAATTGCATCGCGAATGCGGAAAGTTCGCTGGCGCGTTGAAGGGAATTGATTGGATTGTCGGTGTGGGCGGCGATGCAGCGGCATTTATACGCGCGGCGATCGAAGCTGGCCATTTAACTGAGCGCACTAAGTTTTTCGAAAACTCAGACGACGCTGCAAGATTTCTAGCCGGATTTGTTAGCGCAGGAGATTTGCTGCTGCTGAAAGGATCTCGCGGCGTGAAGATGGAAAGAATTCTGGAAGCTATCGAAGCGCGTCGCAAGAAAATCGGATCGGGAGCTGCCCCGGAAGCAATTGAAGCGGGACGAAAAGGCACGCGCTGATGCTCTACTATCTTTTTTATTACGTGCTGCGGCCTTATTTCAGTCCGCTGAATGTTTTTCGCTACATCACCGTCCGTACGGCGGTCGCCAGTGTTACGGCTTTGCTGCTTTCTCTGGTGATGGGGCCGTGGGTGATCGAACGGCTGCGCGCGTTGCAGGTGAAGCAATACATTCGCGAGGAAGGTCCCAAGGCGCATCAAAAGAAGGCAGGGACGCCGACCATGGGCGGTGTTTTGATTGTCGCTTCCATTGTCATTCCCACTTTGTTGTGGGCGGACCTGCGCAGCCCGTATGTGCTGCTGGCGATTGGGGCGACCGTAGCGTTTGGCGCGATAGGATTTGCCGACGATTACAATAAAGTGGTGCGGCGGAGAAATCTGGGGCTGTCGCCGAAAAAGAAATTCTTTTTTCAATTCTTGACGTGCGTCGCGGTCGGCGTGGCGCTGCTCATATTGCAATCGCAAGGCGCGTATTCAACGCAATTGAGCGTGCCGTTTTTCAAGCGGATGCACCCGAACCTGGTGATTGACTCTTTGTTGGTGCGCAATTACGTCTGGCCACTGGCGTTCGTGCCCTTTGTTCTTTTTCTTGTGCTCGTAATCGTGGGCAGCTCCAACGCGGTGAATTTGACCGACGGCTTGGACGGGTTGGCCATCGGATGCGTATTGGTTTCTTCCACTGCACTGACGGTTCTTACTTACGTCTCCAGTAACGCACGAATGGCCGAGTATTTGGATATTCAAAAAATACCCGCCGCCGGCGAACTCGTCGTGTTTTGCGGATCACTGGTTGGCGCATCCTTGGGATTTCTTTGGTATAACGCGCATCCCGCCGAAATGTTTATGGGCGACGTGGGCTCCCTCGCGCTGGGCGGCGCAATAGGTGTGGTGGCCGTGATTATCAAGCAGGAAATTTTGCTGCTCTCGATTGGCGGCGTTTTTGTGTTGGAAGCGTTATCGGTGATCATTCAGGTTGGCTCGTTCAAGTTGACCGGCAAGCGAGTGTTTCGCATGGCGCCGTTGCATCACCATTTTGAATTGATGGGTTGGAGTGAATCCAAAATCATTGTGCGTTTCTGGATTGTGGCGCTGGTGTTCGCGCTGTTTTCGTTGACTACTTTGAAATTGAGGTGAATTGCAGTGAGGCCCGGAATCGATCTAGCAGGAAAGCGAGTATTGGTGGTGGGATTGGCGCGCACGGGAGTGGTCACGGCGCTTTTTAGCGCGGGTTACGGCGCGACTGTGACCGCAACCGACGAACGTCCGGAAGCAGAATTGACCGAGACTGCCGCGAAGTTGCGCGCAGCGGGAGTGAAACTCGAGCTTGGCGGGCATAATCCCGACAGTTTCGCCAATCAGGATTTGATCATTGTCAGTCCCGGCGTTCCGGCAAAACTTCCTGCACTTGAATTGGCGCGCGCACGGAATATTCCGGTGTGGAGCGAAGTTGAACTCGCGTGGCGATTTCTGCGTGGAAAACTTATTGCGATCACGGGGTCGAACGGCAAGACGACTACCACATCGTTGGTGGCACACATTCTTCAGACCGCGTCGATTCCCACGCTGGTTGGCGGCAATATCGGCACGCCGCTGTTAGCGCTGGTTGAAAATTCCATGGACACCACCGTGACCGTAGCCGAAATCAGCAGTTTTCAGCTGGAAACGATCGAAAAGTTTCGCCCGGAAATTGGCGTGCTCTTGAACCTGACGCCGGATCACCTCGACCGCCACGCTTCTTTCGAAGAGTACGCGGTGGCGAAGATGCGCATGTTCGAGAACCAGATCGAGAGGGACATGGCCGTACTGAATGCAGACGATCCGGAGATTACGCGTCGTATGCCGACCAAGCCGCACATTTTCTGGTTCAGCAGGCAAAAGCGAGTGGCGGCCGGCGCATTCCTCCGCGATGAACAGATCTTTTTCAGGAATGAAGGCTCGGAAGTCGCGCTCGCGCGTCGCGAAGAGATTCCTCTGCGCGGTGAACACAACGTTGAAAACGTTTTGGCTGCCTGCGCTGCAGCCTGTCTTGCCGGGGCCGATCCCGGAGCAATCGCTACCGGCATAAAAACTTTCAAGGGCGTCGAACACCGCTTGGAATTCGTAGCCGAAATATCGGGAGTGCAGTTTTATAACGACTCCAAAGCTACCAATGTGGATGCCGCAGTAAAGGCGATTGAAGCTTTTCCGGGACCGCTGATCGTAATCCTTGGCGGCAAGGATAAGGGCAGTCCCTATACTCCGTTGCGCGAGTTGTTGCACGAACGCGCGCGCATGGCCATTTTGATCGGCGCCGCTGCGGGCAAAATTGCACAAGACCTTCGCGATTCCGTTCCGCTGAACAACGCGGGCACGCTCGACCGCGCGCTGGAAATAGCCATGCAAAGCGCGCAGACCGGTGACACGGTGTTGCTCGCTCCGGCCTGTTCTAGTTTCGACCAATTCAAAAATTTCGAGCATCGCGGCCGAACCTTCAAGGAATTAGTCGCCAATCTCGAAAATCAGAACCAATCTGCTGCCGGCGCCTCCGCGCAAAAAGGATGATAAATGCCGCGTAGCTTGCAACCGGACCGGAAATTATTTGGCGTGACGCTGGGGCTTTGCTTGATCGGCGCGGTGATGGTCTTCAGCGCCTCGGCCATTACCGCTCGGGAATCGGGTGGCAACGGCTACACGTTTCTGCTAAAGCAACTCGTCTGGATCGCTCTGGGTCTAGCGGGAATGTTCGGGCTGATGAATGCGGATTACCGTAAGTTCCGCCAGCCGCGTGTGATTTTCACCGCCGTTTCGCTCACTCTCGTGATGCTGATTTCAGTTTTCTTCCTTGACCGCTCGCATGCCACGCATCGCTGGTTTCGTCTGGGCCCCTTGAGCTTGCAGCCTTCGGAAATTGCAAAACTGGTCTTAATTTTCTTTCTCGCCTGGTTTCTTGAAATTCGGCGAGCGCCGAGAGGTTTTGGAGTGAACGATCCGGTGCGCACGCTTCTCCCCGCTCTGGGAACAGTTCTGCTGATCGTTGCCTTGATCCTTGCGGAGCCGGACATGGGCACAGCCTGCATGATTGTTCTGATCGCCGCGGCCATGCTTTTCGTGTCCGGCCTTGACATGCGCTACATCTTCGGCGCAGCCCTCGCAGCGATTCCAGCCGTCTATTTATTAATCGCGCGAACACCGTACAGGCTGGAGCGTTTTAAAGCATTCTTGTCGCCCGGTGCTGACCCGCAAGGACACGGTTTTCAATTGCTTCAATCTCTGATCGCGATTGGCTCGGGCGGATTTACCGGCGTCGGATTGATGGAAGGCCGCCAAAAGCTATTCTTTCTTCCCGAAGCACACACAGATTTTATTTTCTCTGTGATTTGCGAGGAACTCGGATTTATCGGCGCGGTGGTTGTGCTCACACTTTTTGCCGTGTACGGCTGGCGCGGCTTTGTAGCGGCGATGAAAGCGCCAGACGAATTCGGGCGGCTACTCGCGCTGGGAATTACCGCGATGGTAGTGGGACAAGCGCTGATCAACCTGAGCGTCGTGCTGGGATTGATGCCTACGAAAGGAATTCCGCTACCGTTCATCAGTTACGGCGGATCGAGTTTGATCGGAATGCTCTTGGCAACCGGCGTGCTGTTGAACATCAGTCAGCACGCGGATGAGACGTGAAGGCGGATGCAAATAGTTTGCTGATTGCAGGCGGCGGCACCGGCGGGCATGTTTTCCCGGCGATTGCTGTGGCGCGTGAATGGCTCAGGCGGAAGCAAGAAGGGGAACGAAGCGTGCTGATTGTTGGAACCGAGCGCGGAATGGAAGCGAGGCTGGTCCCGCAAGCCGGACTGCCGCTCGAAACCATTCGAGTAGCGGGTTTGAAGGGCATGGGCGGCGCAAAATTCCTCAAGAACGCGGCGATGCTTCCGCTAGCACTGTCAGATTCCGAAAAAATTATTCGCCGGCATAATTTCGGGGTGGCATTTGGCGTCGGTGGTTACGCGTCCGGCCCCATGATGCTTGTCGCCCGGATGCATTCGATTCCCGCCGTGATTTTCGAGCCCAACGTTGAGCCCGGCTTCACCAACCGCGTCCTTTCCACGATCGCCACTCGCGTAGCCGTAGCGAACGAAGCTACCGCCAAGCGTCTTGGACGCAAAGCTGAAATCACCGGCTGTCCCGTGCGCCGGGAATTTTTTGCCGTACCGAGGAAAGAACTGCGCGAGCCCTTCACAATCTTGATTACAGGCGGAAGCCGTGGCGCGCTGCCCATCAATCGCGCAGTAGTCGATTCGCTGGATATTCTGGCGGCGAGAAAAAATCAGCTTTTCATCGTGCATCAAACCGGTGAACGCGACTATAATGCGGTGCGAGTGGCTTATGCGCGTCGCGAATTCCGAGCGGAGGTTGTGCCCTTCATCGAGAATATGGCGGAGCGGTTTGCCCAGGCGGACTTAATCGTCTGCCGTTCGGGCGCGATCACGGTCGCAGAAGTATCTGCCGCCGGACGTGCCGCCATCTTCATCCCCTTCGGCGCCGCGACTGACGCGCACCAAACCCGCAACGCAGAAGTCATGCAGGATGCCGGCGCTGCGCGGATGTTGCCGCAGACTGAGCTGACGCCTGAGCGGCTCACTACGGAAATTTTCTCCCTGCTGGACCAGCCCGGGAAAATTTCAGAAATGCAGCAGCGAGCATGCGCACTGGCGCGTCCACGTGCGATCGAGGACATTGTGGATTTGCTGGAAGCGCAAATTAAAAATCCGTTGGAAGGCATGGTGCGGCTATGACCATCACCTTCCGTAATTTTCAGCGTATCCATTTAATCGGCATCGGCGGCAGCGGGATGAGCGGCATCGCGGAGGTTTTGCTTTCGAGCGGTTACGCCGTTTCCGGCTCGGATTTAAAAGCTACTCCGGTAACCGAGCGGCTGCGTCGATTAGGCGCGAATGTTTTCGAAGGCCACCTTGCTGAAAATGTTCGCGGAGCGCACGTGGTGGTGGTTTCCTCGGCGGTTCACTCCAGCAATCCAGAGGTGCTGGAAGCGCACAAGTTGAAAATTCCAGTAATTCCTCGCGCCGAGATGCTTGCGGAATTGATGCGCCTGAAAACGGGAATTGCCGTAGCCGGAGCGCACGGGAAGACCACTACGACTTCCATGGTGGCCTCTGTGCTTGCTGCAGCCGGACTTGATCCTACATTTGTTGTGGGCGGGCGCGTTAATCACGCTGGCTCGAACGCTCGCGTGGGCCAAAGTGAATACATGGTGGTGGAAGCGGACGAAAGCGATCGCTCGTTCTTGCTGCTGGCGCCGGTCGTCGCTGTGATTACCACCATCGACCGCGAGCATATGGACCATTACCGCTCGCTCGAAGAAATTCAGGAAGTTTTTCTACAATTTGCGAATCGTGTCCCATTTTACGGAACGGTGATTCTTTGCCTCGACGAGCCGAATGTGCAGGCGATTCTGGCACAAGTAAAAAGGCCGGTGATTACCTACGGCACATCAAGCCAAGCAGACCTGGTGATTAGCGAAGTGCGGCTCAATGGGCTGGCTAGCGAATTCCGGTTGAAATATCACGATGAAGATCTCGGAATTTTCCGCTTGCCTTCGCCGCCTGGAATTCACAACGTGCGCAATGCGGCTGCGGCGGCAGCCGTAGGGCTTTCTCTCAATGTCCCGGCAGATTTGATCCGCGCTGGTCTTGCGAAGTTTTCCGGTGTCGGACGACGCTTTGAAATCAAAGGCGAATTTGGCGGCGTAACTTTGATTGACGACTATGGCCATCATCCTGCCGAAATTCGCGCCACGCTTGAAGCGGCACGCGGCTGCGGCTATAAGCGTCTGCTTGTGCTCTTTCAGCCGCACCGCTATTCGCGGACTAAGTTTCTCTGGGATGATTTCAGACGTTCGTTTAACGAGGCCGATATTCTAGTGATCACGGAAATTTATGCGGCTGGCGAATCGCCGTTGGAAGGCGTCAACGGCGAGATTTTGTCCGAAGCGATTAGTACGGCTGGACATAAAAACGTAGTCTTTACCAGCACCATGCAAGCGGGCATGGAATTTCTGTACAGGGAAGCGCGCCCGGGAGACGCCATCCTCACGATTGGCGCGGGGAGCGTTGGCCGCGTGCTGGACCAACTCGCCATGCTGCTTGCTTCCAAGGTTCCTAGTCCTTATGCGGATTAGCGAGAAGCCGGTTGCGGCGCGTTTGAAGGAATTGGAAGTGGAACTGAAGCCCGGTGTTTCGCTCAGCGAAAAAACTTCGCTGGGGATTGGCGGGACCACTGATGAGCTTTTATTGCGCCGTTTTGACACGATCCCGGAGGTAATGCGTTTGCTGGCGAACGAAAAAATTTCTTACCGCTTCCTTGGTGGCGGCACGAACGTGCTGGTTGACGATGGCGAGCTGCCTTGGATCGTTTTGCATTTGCCTACTTCGCAACCGGGGATGAGAGTGGAAGGCAATGCGGCTTACGTGGATGCGGCTGCGGATCTCGGCGGCATGGTCACGTTTTGTGCGAAACATGATCTCGGCGGCATGGAAGGCTTGATCGGAGTGCCGGGCAGCGTGGGCGGCGCGTTGCGCATGAATGCAGGCGCTTACGGCACGCAGATTGGCTCGTACGTTCGTGAAGTGGAGCTGTATCGCGCGGCCAGCGGGGAGATTGAAACTGTGCGCGGCAACGATATTCGTTTCGATTATCGCCACACTTCGTTCGCGCCTGACGATGTGATGCTGCGGGTAAAACTTGAATTGCCCTCCAACCCGTTCAAGGAAATTCTGGCAGGCATTAAGGTGTGCAATGAGAAGCGCAGAACAAGCCAACCGCTCAACCAGAAAAGCGCGGGATGTATTTTCAAAAATCCTCCAGGCGGTTCTGCCGGGCGCATGATTGACGAACTTGGATTGAAAGGCCATCGAGCCGGCGACGCAAGGGTAAGCGATCGCCACGCGAATTTTTTTATCAACGCGGGAAGCGCAAGTTGTGCCGACATGCTTAGATTGATCGACGATGTCCGCGAGCGCGTGCACAAGAGTTTTGGCGTGGAACTGGAGAACGAGGTCATTCTCTGGAAAAATTGAAGACCATGGACGCGGACGCCTATCCCCAGGAGCTCCTGGCCGACGAAGAGCCGAAGTATCTCCGCAGGCAGAAGCCTCTGGAGATCAAACGGCGGAAATTCGGCCGGAAAGCCTGGAAAACGTATTTACGCCTGACGTTTGGCGTGGGCGTCGGAATCGCTGGCGCTTGCGTGGCGTATGCCTTGGGACATTTTCTACTGGCGTCGCGGCAAATGGCGCTCGTTCATCAGGAACAAGTGGAGTTGGCGGGAAATCATTATGTGACGCGTGGAAACGTGCTCGCGATTTTTAAAGCAGATCAGGGGCGGAGCGTCCTGCGCATTCCGTTGAACCAGAGACGGCAGCAGATCCAGGCGATTCCTTGGGTGTCGGAAGCGGCCGTCCGTCGGGCGCTGCCGAATAAAATTGAAGTGGAGATTACCGAGCGCTCGCCAATCGCGTTTCTTCGGCAGGGGAGCGCCCTGGCGCTGGTGGATATTCATGGCGTGATACTCGAGCGGCCGCTGAAGGCGAATTTTAATTTTCCGGTGGTCACCGGCATTCATGAGGATATGACATCTGAGGAACGCGAAAGACGGATGCAGCTATTTGCCGGATTTTCGCAGCAAGTTGAATTGATCCGCGCGGGCGCGATGGAACAAGTTAGCGAAGTGGATCTTTCAGATGCCAGCGACTTGCGCGCCACGATCTCGGGTTTGAATGGGGACAATGTTTACCTCGGCGGCGGATCCAATCAATTGTCAGGCAACTCAGGGAATCAATCTCTGGCGCCATCGGACTCGCCTGTTCTCGTGCATTTCGGCGACAACGATTTTGAAACGAAGTATCGAACATTGCTGGACGGCATCGGCCAATGGCGCGCTAAAACAGGCCGCGTGGAATCTGCAGACTTGCGGTTCAACGGCGAAGCAATCGTGAATCCGGACTCGCCGGTGATACCGCAACCTGCACCACGACCAGCGGCCGCATCGCGACCGGCGTCCAAGCCAACGCCAGTTGTCGCAAGAAGACCGGCGACTCCGGCGCATGCAGTGCAAAAGAATTCGAAGAAGACGAGGAAAAAATCACATAACGGAAATTGATCGGCGGAAATTTATAAGGAGAGGATTTGACGAAGAAGGAACGGCATATCGTAGCGTTGGACATCGGCAGCGCCAAAACCTGTGCGCTGATCGGAGAGCTGAGTGACGACGGCAGCGTGAAATTCGCCGCTCTGGGTGCAGCGGAATCAAAGGGCTGGCGCAAAGGGCAAATCGTAAACCTGGATCTGGCGGTCAGTTCGATTCGCCGCGCGGTGGAAGAAGCGGAAACCATCGTTGGCGTGCCGGTGGAATCGGCACTAATTGGCGTGGCGGGAACGCATGTGCGTGGTGTGAATAGCCGCGGCGGAATCACGGTGGGAAATCGTCCGCGCGATATTCAGCGCGACGACGTTCGACGCGCGGTGGAAGCGGCGCGTGGCATTCAGTTACCGGAAGATCGCGAAGTGCTGCACGTCTTGCCTCAGGAATTTTTTCTCGACGCGCAGGATAACATCCGCGACGCGATTGGAATGGTGGGGCAGCGCCTGGAAGCTAACGTTCATATCGTCACCGCCAGCGGCACGGCAACACAGAATATCGTAACCGCGGTGAATCGCGCGGGCGTACGCGTGGACGACACTGTCCTCGAGCCGCTTGCTTCTGCAGAAGCTTGCCTGACTCAGGATGAACGCGAACTAGGTTGCTGCCTGCTGGACATTGGCGGTGGTACAACAGAACTGCTCGCATACACCGGCGCTGTTGTGCGGCACACCGCAGCAATTCCAGTTGGCGGCGACCATTTCACGAACGACCTTGCCGTCGGATTGCGCACGCCAATCGATGAAGCGGAAAAAATCAAGCGCGAACAAGCCTGCGCGAATCGCGAGCTTTTGAAAGAAGACTTCGCCATCGAAATTGCGAGCGTTGGTGATCGCCCGCCGCGAACAATTTTCGCTCGTATGCTGTCTGACATCGTGGAACCGCGCGCGCAGGAATTATTGATGCTGGTTCGCGACGAGCTTCGCCGCGGCGGCGTTGAGTCGTCGATTCCTGCTGGAATTATTCTGACCGGTGGGGGAGCGCGGCTGAGCGGGTTCTGCGAACTCGCGGAAAAAATATTCAATCTGCCTGTGCGCGTGGCCGTTCCGCGCGGTTTGCAAGGCATGAGCGAAGAAGATTCCCGGCCCGAATATTCTACAGCCGTTGGACTTGTGCTTTACGGTGCGCGCACCAGGCGCAACGCGGGAGCGCGTCCTACAGGCTGGGTGGGCAAGTTGAAAAGTATGTTTGCAGGAGCGTCTTAAGCATTGAACAAAAATTTCAAGAGGGCGAACGACTGGGGAGGAAGCATGTCACCAAAAGAATCGAGCTTTAAAGTTTCTTTCAGCGAAGAAGCGCAGAACGGGGCCAAGATTAAAGTGATCGGCGTGGGGGGCGGGGGCTCTAACGCCGTCAACCGCATGATCCGCGCCAAAGTGGAAGGCGTGGAATTCATTGCGGCAAACACAGACTTGCAGGCGCTGAAGCTTTCGCAAGCGCCGGTGAAGCTGCAACTTGGCGCGAAGTTGACGAAAGGTTTGGGCGCGGGCGCCAATCCCGAAGTCGGCCGTAAAGCGGCGCTGGAAGACACCGAAAAAATTCTGGAAGCGCTCGACGGCGCGGACATGGTTTTCGTCACCGCGGGACTAGGCGGTGGGACGGGAAGCGGAG
>Ga0308309_10002940_pt1 | contig 10174 bp, 6 predicted proteins | sample HubBroMetageWFT5_FD_192491 | JGI IMG/M metagenome (GOLD analysis project Ga0308309, IMG submission 192491) | Warmed and freeze-thawed soil microbial communities from the Hubbard Brook experimental Forest, New Hampshire - Hubbard Brook CCASE Soil... | ecosystem: Environmental > Terrestrial > Soil... | reverse complement strand
TTACATTCCCACGACGGACCCCCTGAAGGCGGGCGCGGCAGGAGACTAGTCTTACAGCGAGCCCGTGGACTTCGCAACGCTCTGCCGGTTACTCCCCGCACCGAGAACGTTCCTCAGGCTCATCTGGACTCGATCCCAACCACTTAAAAGAGATGCGGGCAGGCTGAATTGAGTATAATGGCCGCCGATTTCGGGGTGGCTATTCGATTCCGACAGCATGCCCCGTTGCATGAGGTCGCCGCGGTGAGGTGAATGATTCACGGTTCACTGCGCGCGACGGAACCACCTGCGAGGTCTTCCGATGCCAGAGCGTCCTGCCGGTCTGCTGTGGGTCATCTTCCTGGCCTATTTCACGTTTGGAATGATCACGAACGTGCTGGGTGTGATCATTCCCGAGGTGATTCAGCAATATCAACTGAGTTTGTTCGCGGCGGGTTTTCTCGCCTTCAGCTTCTTCCTGGCTTACGGGTTGTGCTCGATTCCGGCCGGGGTGCTGATGGATCGCTTCGGCGCGAAGCCGCTGTTGTTGTTCGGCGTCACGCTGATGACGCTGGGCTGCCTGGTGGTGGCGTGGGCGCAAACGTATCCCGTGATGCTGGCGATGATATTTGCGGTGGGCGTCGGCGTGACGATCGTGCAGACGGCGGGCAATCCGCTGATTCAGCATCTGGACCGTCCGGAAAATTATCACCGCAATTTGACGTTGACGATCGGATTCTGCGGGATCGGCGCATTTGGCGGCCCGTTTATTCTGGCTTTCATTCGCGGGTCAGGGAGAAATTGGCAGAGCCTTTATATTTTCTTCGCGGGGCTGTGCTTTGTGCTGCTGCTATTGCTGGCGATGTCCAGCTTTGCCGCAGCGCGGGTGGCGGCTACGAGCCAGTTCCGGTTTGACAGGCTGGGGAAACTTCTGAAAAACCCTTTGCTGCTGATGTATTGCCTGGGTATTTTTTGCTACGTGGGCGCGGAGGTAGGGACTGCTTCCTGGATCGTCAAATTTTTCCAGAGCGTCCACGGGTTGAGTGGAGAGGTGGCCAACCTGCAGTCGGCAAGTTTGATTGAAAAGGTGCTGCCGACGCTGCCGGCGCTGGTGGTCGCGCTGTTCTGGGGGCTGCAGGGAACGGGGCGGCTGGTCAGCGGTGCGGTGCTGAACAAATTTGGAAGCCGGAGAATTCTGCGAATTTATTCGTTCATGGCGCTGGCCTTGCTGCTGGTGGCGAATTTCGGGACGAAGGACGTCAGCGCGGTGGCGTTTGCGGCTTGCGGATTCTTTACTTCGGTGCTTTTCACCTTGATCTTCAGCGGGACAATCAACAGCTTCTCGGAAAATCAGGGAACCATTTCCGGACTGCTCTGCACGGCCATCCTGGGAGGAGCGTTGATTCCTCCGATCGTTGGATGGGTGGGAGATAAATTCGGGATGCAGATTGCCATGCTGGTGCCGGCCGCTTGCTTTGCCTATGTATTTGGGTTGGCGCTATTTGGGCGCGCGAAATACGAGTAAGAAAATTCCATGAGCCAACCTTCCACAACAGAACAACTGACGCTGGGGATCGACATCGGCGGGACGAAAGTGGCCGCGGGACTGGTGGATGCGGCGGGAAATATCCTGTTTCAAACGCGTGTGCCGATGGTGGCGACGGGAGACGCGGCGACGGGGTTCGGCGCGGTTGTGAATGCGATCAATGCCGTCTTCTCGGCGCGGCCCGAGGCGCGCACGGCGCTCGCCGGGATCGGTGTCTGCTCACCCGGGCCTCTCGACCCGCGCACTGGAATCGTAATCAATCCTCCCAACCTGCCTTGCTGGAGGAATTTTCCGCTGGCAGGCGAATTGCAAAAAGTATTTGGCGTGCCCGCGCGCGTGGACAACGACGCCAACGCGGCGGGGCTCGCCGAAGCGATCTGGGGAGCGGGCGTGGGCTACCGAGATGTTTTCTATGCAACGCTCGGAACCGGCATTGGAACGGGAATTATCTTCGACAAGAAAATTTATCACGGGCGAACGGGCAGCGCGGCAGAGGGAGGGCACGTCACGATTGATTACCACGGGCCAAAATGCGGGTGCGGGAAAAACGGCTGCATCGAAATCCTGTGCGCGGGTCCGTCAATTGCAAGGCGCGCGCGCGCGCGCCTCTCCGAGCCTGGCCAAAATGGTTCGAGTATGTTGAGGCTGGCAGGCGGGAAGATTGAGGACGTGCAGGCGGAGACGGTAGGCGAGGCATTCCGGCAAGGCGATCCGCTGGCGCGCGAGGTGCTTCAGGAAACCGCTGATTTGCTGGCCATCTGGCTTGGAAATATCATTGACCTGCTGGAGCCGGAGGTAATTATCTTCGGCGGCGGAGTTTCGCTGCTCATGAGCGCATTTTTCGAAAATATTCGGGAGCAGTTGCCGCGCTGGTGCATCAATCCCCGCCCCAAGGAAATTCCAATTGTGCTTGCGAAATACGGTTCCGACGCCGGAGTCGCAGGCGCCGCAGCGCTTTGCCGCATGTAGCTAGTTCCGGCAGGATAATTCGAATGGTTCTTCTAGACGGTAGGCGCCGCAGCCCTGCGCGCGCCTGCCGCAGGCTCTTGCGGGGCGCACACGGGAGCTCGCGCTGTGGATTGGCGAATCACGAATTCGGGCTCGACGGCGATTTCAGGAAAATATTCGCCGCGCTCTTCGATTCGGTCAAGCAGCGTGCTGGCTGCGATTTCACCCATCTTCCGCAGCGGCTGCCGCACGGTGGTCAGACTCGGATTCGCATAGGAAGCGGCTTGAATATCGTCGAAACCAACCACGGAAATATCGCCGGGGACTTGGAAGCCGTTTTCCTGAAGGACGCGTATCGAAGCGATCGCCGAATTGTCATTGTAAGCAAACAGCGCCGTAAACCGTTGATTCCTGTTGAGTAGTTCCTTCGCAAAGGGATAGCCGGAGATGGGGTCGCTGGCCGCGTCGCCACCCAACTGAAGTGTTAATTCCGGCCTCACGCTCACGCCCAATTCCTTCGCGGCAAGGCAAATGCTATTCCAGCGATCTTCCGCGTCCGAGCTCACCGCAGGCCCCTTCATTAGGGCAATGTCCTCGTGGCCCAGGTTGACGAGATGCTCCAGAGCAAGCTGGGCGGCGCGACGCTGGTCCAGGATGATGTTGGTGACTCCCTCGATCGAACGGTGGCCAGCCAAAGCCACGGCCGGCAAGGGAAACGGTTGGGTGATGGAGGTGTCTATGGTGATAAAGCCTTCGATACCCCGCTCGAGCAGGAGCTGGGAATAGCTTTCGAGAAGTTTGCGGTCGTGGCGGTGGGCCACGGTAAGGTAGAAAAAACCCTTTTCGCGAAGAAAACTTTCAATGCCACTGATGACCATGGAACCATACGTGTCGCCAATTTCCGCGGCGATCACACCAATCGTAAAGGTTCGCTTCACGCGGAGAGCGCGCGCCAGAAAATTCGGCCGATAATTCAGCTCCCGGGCAGCGGCGAGGATCCGGTTTTTGGTGTGCTGGGGCACGGAGCGGCAGGCCGGGGAATTGTTAAGGACGGCTGAGACCGTCCCGGGCGTCAGACCGACGTGCGCCGCCACGGCTTTCAATGTGACCGCACGTCCGCCCTTATTCTCGCGCTGATTCTTACGAGGGTTCATACGGGGGATACCTTAGCGCACACGCAAGAGGAGCATTGTACATCCACTTTCCTTGGCAAAAAAACGCTGAATTGAATTTTCATACCGAGCCCGATCCCTCGTCCCCGGGTGGATACCTAGTGTTTGGATGCCGGGTCTTTGGCCGATATTCCCGATGTTTCCGAGGTTGTGAACGGCGTCTTCTCCTGCACGCCGGTCCCTTCCACAATCGTGTAAATAAAATCCGCGGGCAGATTTTTCAGGGTTTCCTGCTTCCCGCTGGGCCAGGAAACCTCGACCGTGTCGAGCGAGGGGTGCGCGCCGAGGCCGAAATGGAGGCGAAGATCGTTCTGGGATAGATAGCTGGCGCCGCCGCGGACTTCATCGATGAGCGCGAGGTCGCCGGCGGTGATTTTGACCCGCGCGCCGATAGCGGCTTTATTGCTTTTGGTCCCCACCAGGCGGAAAAGGACGGAGTGACCCGTGGTTTCCGAACGATTGATCAGCAGCGTCGGCGGACTATCTTCATTCAGGATCAGCACGTCAATTTTACCGTCGTTATTGACGTCGCCGAAGGCGGCGCCGCGGCGCGAGAGCACCGGCAGCTTATCCAGCCCCGAGGCCGATGTGATGTCTTCGAATGTGCGGTCGCGATTGTTGCGGAAGAGCTGAACGCGTTCGCGGTAGGGTGCCGCGCCCTTGATGGAATCCACCTGCGGAAACACATGGCCATTGACGATCATCAGATCCTGCCAACCGGTGTTGAGCGGATCGAAGAATGCCGTTCCCCAGCCGACGTAATCGTAGGTGGGCTGGGCCAGGTGGGCGGGAGAGCTGATGTCCGTGAATCCCTGAGTCCCCTGGTTCCAGTAGAGCGTGTCCGGCTGAAAAGTGAAATTAGTGACGAAGATATCGAGAAGCCCGCGATGATCGAAGTCGGCTGCGTCCACGCCCATGGACCCTTGCGGCTTGCCGTTCCCATCCACGGCGGTGCCGGAGATCAGACTGACGTCTTCGAAGCTCCCGTCGTGATTGTTGTGGTAGAGATAATTGGGGCCCGCGTCGTTGGCAACGTAGAGGTCGGGCCAGCCATCGTTATCGTAATCGAGCCACAGCGGCATCATGCCGTAGGCGCCGGAGGCATTGAAGACACCGGCTTTTTTGGTGACGTCTTCGAAAGTACCATCGCCACGATTGCGGAAAAGGAAATTGGTTTCTCCGGGAAGGCCGAGCGGGCCGCACTGGACTTTTACGGACATCACCGTGCAGGAATCCTGCTTGCTGCCGAATTCGGGAAGGTTGTTCATGTCGAGCTGGACGTAGCGAGCGACAAACAGGTCCACAAAACCGTCGCGATCGTAATCGCCCCAGGCCGCTCCGGCACTGAAGCCGCCCACTTCGAGCCCCGCCTTCGCCGTGACGTCCTCAAATTTGCAATTGCCGAGGTTGCGGTAGAGCACGTTGTGGCCGTAGCCGGTGACGTAGAGATCCTGGCGGCCGTCGTTGTCAAAATCCGCGACCGCGACGCCCATTCCCCAGCCTTTGCGGGTTAGGCCGGCGCTCTTGGTAATATCCGTGAATTTCAGGTTGGCGTCCTGGTGGTAGAGCGTCACCATCAGATCGACGCCCTGGCGGTAACGATCTACGCTCGAGCCGTTGACCGTGACGACGTCGAGCTTTCCGTCATTATCGCAATCGATGAATCCCACGCCGCCGCTCATGGACTCGACGATGTACTTTTTTTCAGGCGTGGAAATGTGAGGAACGGTCAGGCCAGCCTCTTTTGCGACATCTTCAAATTTCGGATAAAGGGGCTTGGGGGCGGGAATCTGCGCAAGAGATGTGGCGAACACAACGGCGATCAACAACAACCTGCGCATCAAGTGACCCCTGGCTTTCGCAAGCAGCTCGCGTGCAATTCATTTCATTCAAAGCGTGGACCAGAATCTCGGACGCCGCCTGAGCGACCGTTTACGTTACTTTGACGGGCTTTCTTTTCCGGGCGGAGGCAATTTAATTGTATTCGAAATGCCTTGGCCTTCGACGATCGTGTAAATCGCGTCGGCCGAAACGTTTTTCAATTCCTCTTTCAGCCCGCTGGGCCACTGGATTTCAACTTTTTTCATGGTGGCTTCGGAGCCGAGTCCGAAATGGAGCCGCTGGTCGCTTGATGACATGTAACCGAAACCGCCGCGGACTTCGTCGATCTGCGTCATCTTCGATGTGAACACGGTGACGCGGGCGCCGATTGCGGCACGATTGCTTTTCGCGCCGACCAGGCGGAACAGGACGCGATGATTTGAGTTCGATGTCCGATTCATGAACAGCGAAGGCGGTCCGCCAACGTTGTAGACGACGGCATCCACGTTGCCGTCGTTGTTGATGTCGCCAAAGGCCGCGCCGCGACGCGACTGCAAGGGACCGTCGTTCAGCCCTGCCGCGTCTGCGATTTCTTCAAACGTGTGGTCCCCTTTATTGCGGAAAAGCTGGAGAGGTTCACGGTACTTGAGTTCGTTGGGGAGCGTCTCGACCGCGGGTGCAACGTTGCCGTTGGCCACAAAAATGTCGGGCCAGCCGCTATTTTCGAAATCCACGAACCCTGTGCCCCAGCGCACAGGCAAATCTTTGATTTGGCCGATGCCGGAAGCCCAGGTGACGTCTGTAAATCCCTTGGCCATATCGTTGCGGAAAAGACTGAGCGGCTGAAGTCCGTAGCGCGTGATGATCAGCCCCAGGTGGCCGTCGCGGCCGAAATCGCTGAAATCCGCCGCCATGTTTCCCATCGAGCGGCCCTCCATGCTCAGTGCGGTGCCGGAAACCAGTCCAACATCTTCAAATGTTCCGTTTTTCAAATTGTGGAAGAGATAATTTGCGCCTACATCGTTGGTGACGAAGAGATCGGGCCAGCCATCGTCGTCGTAGTCCGCCCAAACGACTCCCATGCCGCGGCGCTTTTCCGGATTGCTGACGCCGGCTTTCTGGGAAACGTCTTCGAAGGTGCCGTCGCGGCGATTGCGAAACAGAAAATCGGATTCGCCTTCCTCTTCGGGCACTTCGACGTGCAGACCCTTGTAGTCGAAGGATTTGTCGCCCGGCTGCGGGAGATGGTGAATATCGGTGTGAACGTAACGAGAAACGAAGAGGTCCAGATAGCCATCGCGATCGAAATCCGCCCACGCGGCGCCGGCGCTGAATCCGCCAACCTGCAGCCCAGCCTTCTCCGTCGCATCTTCAAATTTGCAATTTCCCAGATTGTGGTACAGAACGTTGCGGCCGTAACCAGTGACGTAGATGTCCGGGAGGCCGTCGTTGTCATAATCGCCGACGGCAACGCCCATGCCCCAGCCGCGTACGGTGAGGCCAGCGGATTCGGTGATGTCGGTGAAATGGAGGGGGGCATCCTGACGGTAGAGCGTGATCATCAGATCGCCGCCGTGAAGATACCGGTCCACGCTCGAGTCCGTAACGGTGACAATATCCAGCCTGCCGTCGTTGTCGCAATCCAGCAAGCCGATGCCACCGGCCATCATGTCAACCAGGTAGCGCTTGTCTGCCGAGAAATGTGGAATCGTGGTGAGGCCTGCCTGGGGACCGATGTTTTGGAAGCGAATCGGGGCGCTGCGGGGCGCCGCCTGCATGAGGCCCACCAGAAGAATCGAAATGGCGATTCGCATTGCGCGCATACATTTCCTGTTTCCAAAAAGCGAGTGCAGCCAGGAGTTCTTCTACCGTAAGAAGCAATCCTGCATTCTTTCGCTGCTTCGGACACCGCGGGCAGGATTAATTTTGTTTGGGCGCGTCGCGGTCTTTTTGTGTTTCGATTTGCAGCGTTTCATACAGCTTCGTCTCGCGTTCGGAATCTTCGATGCGCGAGTCTTTGCGGTAGGCGGCTGCCAATTCGAAATGCAGGGAACGATTGCCGGGATTGATTCTGGCGCCGGACTCCAGCGTATCGATCGCCGCTTTTGCATCGCCGCGCTCGAGCTGCAACTTGCCCAGTTGATAGCAAGCGTCTGGATTCTGGGGGCTCTTTTTTACCACTTCAACCAGGAGCTGCTGCGCTTCGTCCTTCTGCTGAAGGGCAATCAGGGCGAGGGCAAGATTGTATTTCGCATAGACGCCCGAAGGGTTGAGCTTCACCGAGGTACGCAATTCCGCCGCGGCTTTTGCGAAATCTCCATGGCGTACAAGCGCTTCTCCAATGGCTTCGTGGATCGCCGGGACATTTGCATTTTCGGATTCCAAACCCTTCAGGCGGTCCATGCCATCCGAGAAATCGCCGGCCTTCAGCGAGCAGACGGCGTAGGCAAATGCGAGGTTTGGATCGGCGTCCACCAGAGGCTCGATGGGCTTCAATGTCTGCAGCGCCTCGACATAACTTTTCAGATGATAGAGGCTCAAGCCGAGGTCTGATCGCGCCAGAGTATCGTCTGGGTGAGCCTGAAGGTATCTTCCCAGCGGGCCGACGGCCTGATCGTACTGGTTGGCTGAAAAAGCTGCGCGACCCCAATTGTAGTCGAGTCCTTCGAGGCTTGGATTCCATTGCGAGGCTGAGGCGAAATCATGAAGCGCCGAGGCAAAATCGTTTCCGCCAGCTTCGATCGCGCCCAGATTATCGTAGCTATCTGCAATCGCCGGAGCCATGCGCTCCTTGAAGGCACTCAACTGGCCCAGCATCTCTCGGTCGGGATTTTCGGGTTGTTCCGGGTTTACCAGCGGAGTGAGCGTTGGATTCGGGGCGTTCGAAGGAGTGCCCGACGATTTGCCCTGATTTTCCCTGGAGCTTACTTCCAGAAACTTGGACGCGGTCTCCATGGCCTTTTTGCCATCTTCCTGGCGACCGGTAGTTAAAAGGAGGCGCCCGAGCATGTAGTAAGCGCGCTGGATTTGGTAGTGATTCCTTGAAACGTCCGTCGTCAAGGCAATGGATTTTCGCAATTCCGTCTCGGTGTCCGCGGGCCTATCTAATTGCCTGTACACTTCTCCCAGGGCAAGCGGCGGATCGGGGCTTTGCGGGTTCAGTTTTTCCGCCTGAGTTAACTCGCTTTCTGCCTCCGGCAGCCTGCGTTCGGTCAAAGCAATTGACCCGAGCTCAAAATGGCTTAAAAAGTCGTTCGGGCTCAGCTCCAGCTCTTTGCGAAATTCGGGTGCGGCCAGGGAATCATCGATCTCTCCCATGCTTTGGAGGTAAGCGGCGCCCAGGGAATAGTGAGCCGCAGGCAGTTTGTCGTCCTTGGCGATTGCGAGCTTAAATTCCTCGATGGCCTGATCGGGAAAGCTCGTGTCGGCGTAGGCACGGCCAAAGGCCATGTGGATTTGAGCCGTGTCTCCGAATCCGGCGAGCATTTCAGCGAAGATCTGAGCTGCGCCCTCCACGTCTTTGAGTGCGAGGTGTGCAGTTGCCAGAGCATAGCCATTCTCAAAGTTCGGCTCGATGGCGACGGCCGCTTCGAACTGCTCCCTGGCAGACTGGTTCTCGTCCAAACGAATCAAAGCACGCCCCAGGATGAGGTGCGCTTTGGCATTTCCCGAATCCGCCTGCAAAACCTCCTGGGAAAGAGATTTTGCCTTTGCATAGTCCTTTCCAAGGAAGGAAGCCTCGGCGTAATCCAGACGAATATCAAAATCGCTGGGAGTGAGCCTTAGAGCCTCGTCAAACAGCGGGCCAGCGCTTTGGAAATCGCGCGCGCTTGCGTGGCCGTGCGCCAATTCGTGCAGGGCCTCTGCCAGGAACATTTTGTACTGCAAAGCCGCTTGAGCCAGATTCCCGGCGCCCAGGAAATTCTGGGCGGCATCGTAATGCTGCTGCAGCGAATTTGGCGCGCCGGGCGGATCGTTGCCGGCCTGCGCCCTGGTGGCGGGCGCGCTCGCCCATGCAGTTAAAACCACGCAGAAAAGCGGAATTCGAATCGAACGAAACCGAAGGGAGGAGACGCCCCGCAAATCGTGAATACTCGATGCCGCAGCTTCTCTTTTGCTTAACATTTCATGCGCCGGTAGGAGCAATTATAACGAATGTAATTTAGTTCTTCGAGAACTTAAACAAATCAGGAGAGAGAGTGCGCAGAAAAAAAAGGGGCGCCTCTTGCGAGGCGCCCCCTTTGTTGGTTGATGAACCGATGACTAGAACAAGTACTTGATTGCAAATTCAAGCACGCGTTGGTTCGGGTTTCCGGTCTTGGTGTCAAGGTAACCCCAATCCGGGCTCGATACGTTTACAACGGCGCTCCCGGAATTGTAGTTGACCTTGTATCCCAAGTTGAGCTGGTTGCTGCCGGTGAATTGCGGTAGCGGATGGTTCAGCCAGTTGAAAGCTGAGAAGCGGAACTGAACACTCTGGCTCTCTGTAACACGGAACGACTTGTAGATAGCCAGATCACTCTGCCAGTAAGCTGCCATACGGAGGTAGGGGAGCTGCCCGGCCTGAGTAGCAACCGTGTAAGGAGTCGGAAGTGGAGGAGGCGCAAAGCAACTCAGCTTCGCCCTCTGATCACCCGCGAGCCCCGCGCCCGGATTGCATGTCTCAATAGGCATGACGTCAATCGCGGCGTCAGTCCCGAAGTAGGTC